>Ga0326727_10000569_pt1 | contig 150209 bp, 147 predicted proteins | sample MB2enrmetagenome_FD_207643 | JGI IMG/M metagenome (GOLD analysis project Ga0326727, IMG submission 207643) | Lab enriched peat soil microbial communities from McLean, Ithaca, NY, United States - MB29MY | ecosystem: Environmental > Terrestrial > Soil > Wetlands > Peat | place: USA: New York... | reverse complement strand
AACCAACTGTAGTTGTAACTACTGCTCCTAAAGCATTGTTGCCTATAGCAATGGTCTGAGCACCAGTCGTAGCCGTAATACTGCCTATCTGAATAGCACTGTTCCCGGTGCCCGTACCGACATTTATGTTGTTAGCAACCGTAGAACTTCCTATGTTGATATTACTGCTTGCTGTATTAGCGGTTATGTTAATTGATGCTCCGGATCCAACAGCCGTTAAGTTTACTGATGCGACATTAACTGCACCACCAGTAACTTGGATAGCATTAGTATTGTTGTAAGTTTGTACGTCAAAAATATCAGCATTCGGTGAGGCTGCTGAAGTTTGTAAGACTGTTACACCTGTAACATTGGTAGTTGGTTGAAAAGAGTTAGCTATAGCTAACTGAGCAAATGATGATGAGGCTAACCCGCCTAGTTGGTTGGAGTTGTTAGCATTCTCGGCATAGGGTGTTGATGTTAGCATGATATAAGGTTTCATCTCGCCGTCGCCGCCACAGTTTGATGTAAAGTTAGTAGTTATAGTACATGACGATGTATTACCGATTTGTAATGACAGGTACAACGGGTAAGTATTCCAGTTAATGGCTGTATTGGTATTCCAAGATTCAGCAGGCGTACACGAACCGCCACTGAACGGGCAAGTTGCTCCCAGATTCACCTGATAAGTGCCGCTACTAAGGGCAATACCACCTTCACTGGAACCAACCAACCAGTCTTCTGTCCAAGCTAAGGTACAACCGCTACCGGTTGACGGCGTACAAGCAGTTGCAGCATTATAGATCTTGAACTCCATATTATAGGTGCCATCTGGAATATTGATACCACTCGAGGAGTTAACTATCTTACCCTCGAAACTAAGATCAGCATTAATTCCAGTAGATGCCGCAATGTGTTTAGTAGAACAGATACCTAATATAAGAAATAGAGCCAGAAAGACTGTTAATATGCCAAATAATTTTTTAAACCATCGGGAACTTACCAGTATATGTCGAGACTGGGATGTCTTTAATTTTTCACCCAATATCTGGGTAGATATCCAACTCACGTTTTTGTTCTCTTTTTTAAGTTTGGGTTTTTTAGAATACCCTTATGTTTTATGATACAACTCTAAAATAGTTTGTCAATCTTATCGTAAGGTATAACGAAACATATTTGTCATCTGATACAAACCGCTAAATTGCTAAAAGGCTAAAGTTTAACCACAAAATATATGTATAATTAACCTGATCGGGGCATGGAAAATCTTCTAACTATAGGTTGGCATAACAATGCTAGCTAAACTCAATAAAATAAATTCGTGGTGGGCAGCGCTTATTATTGCAGTCCTGGGTTTGGCTGTTTTCTGCACCGGTCTAACCAGCCCATTTAGAGATGATGACATAAGGCAGATTGTCAGTAATGTACCCGTGCATTCCCTCGCCAATATCAAACTCTTTTTTGAAGGCGGGACGTTTTATAGCGGCGGTGGACTGGCGCCCCTCATCGGTATTTATTATCGGCCGATAGAAACTGTCGTCTATTCGCTGCTTTATACCGTATTTGGCCTTCATATCTTAGCCTTTCATCTGCTTCAGCTCGTTTTGTATATTGCCGGCGCAATTATACTGTATCTGGTATTCAAGTATTCTTTTAAACCGGCTTTAGCCCTGCTACTGGCCCTGATTTTTCTGGTTCATCCGCTTAACTCACAAGTCGTGTTTGCCATACCGTCAATGACTGATGTATTATTCTTTTTCTTCGGTATATTGGGGTTCTGGTTATTACTTCGCTTTAAGTCAGTTAGAAGTTTATGGTTGGTAGCGCTGTGCCTGTTTTTATCAATGCTTTGCAAAGAGACCGCCATCGTCTTCATTTTCATGTCACTACTGTATTTATTTTGGTTTAACCGGGACCGATTGTATAAATTCATTGCCATTATGGTGATCCCGATTGGTCTTTACTTGGCTTTGCGAATCAATGCCGTCGGGCTATTCTCGCACGAGAATGTTGCCCCTATAAATAACCTAGGCCTTGTCGGTCGACTTTATACTGCTCCCTCAGTCATGTTATTTTATTTAACCAAGTTTATCTTCCCTTGGAAACTGGCCACCGCTTACTACTGGATTTATCCGACTTTTAGCCTCCGCCACGTTCTAATCCCGCTATTAATTGATGTAGCCGTAGTCGGACTATGCGTTTATATCGGATTTTTGCTTCGGCAAAGAGTTTCCAAAGCCAGATATTATACTTATTTGTTCTTTGCTAGCTGGGCAGCTGTCGGGCTCTTACTACATCTGCAGATTATTGCCCTGGATACGACGGTTTTTGAACCCTGGTTCTATTTTTCAATGGCCGGAGTGCTGGGCATGATCGGGGTTATTTTAGGAGCCTTTAAAATTAATCCGAAATGGCTACTGATCGTATCGGTTATTTTGATTGGTCTTTTTGGGGTACGAACAGCTATAAGGGGGCTGCAGTGGGAAAACCCAACCTCGCTGTCCTATACTGATATAGCCGTGTCGCCCGATGATTTTGTGGCCTATAGCGATCTAGCCAACAGCCTAAATGAGCAGGGCCATTACCACACCGCTGAGAGCTATGCCCTAAGCTCAATCAGGATCTATCCAACCTATTTTAACTATTATAATCTAGGTACGATTTTAACTAATCTTGATAATTACCCCGGCGCTATCAATGCCTATAACAACGCTTTAAAATACGGTAAAGCCGCAACTATATACGAAGACCTTGCCGAGTTAGCTTTACTATATGGTAACCCACAATCAGACAGTCAATTATTCACCAATGCGCTTAGCTATGCCCCGCACGATTCTTTAATTTTGACTTATCTGGCTGTCATAGAAGACAAGTATAACGACAATACTGCTGCTAAGGTTTATATCCAACAGGCGGCTAGCTATAGGCAGGTACCGCCAACCCTCTATAACAGTATAATGAATGACCGGCCATACATAATCGACTTACCAAATTTAGGCAAAGAAGTTCAAATCCAATAAATAACTAATCGTTAACGATTTATTTAAGCGATATAAAAACTCCAAATATACCTTAGATTTATATTTAATAATATGGATTTCGTAATTCATATTTAGCTAGTTAAATATAATCTGTTATTAATGTAATATTATTGTTTCTTTATTATATATATTCTATATACTTACAAAGCAGAGTCTGTCGTGGCGCAATATCATAGAAAATTGAACTCTCTCCAGCAAGAAATACTGCTTCTCTTATATACGTTTCGTTTTGCTGCCCGTCAACTAATAGTTAAACGCTACTTTTATTTGTATAAATTATATGCATATGTTGTTCAATCTAAAGTACCCACATAATCTGGTAGAACTATTTAAATTAAAGTTCTTACTTTATATATATTGTACCTAGATTAGTATGTATGACTGCAGGCTGATTATTCGCAATAACCTTATAAAGATTTGGATTTACACTATATCCATAATAGATGGCATGATTTAATGCCACTACAGCACCAGAATTGTCATTGTGCTCGCTGTCAAATAGTGCCTGATAAAACCATATTTTCCCATCCTGCGGGAAGTATCTGAAGGCTTGTTTAAAAAATAACTGATTGGATTTTACATTACCATTAACTAATGTAATTGCCGCCAGACTTTCATATGTGTTAACAAACTTGCCATACCTTGTACCCGTATTAAAAGCTACTTTAGCAGCGGCAATTTTACCTGTATCCATATAAATATAACCAAGGTTATTGTAATTACCTATTGTGGGGAAAATAGTTATCGACTGCTTTACATAAGTTGTTGCCTCAGCGTATTTGTGCTGGTTAATCAAATCATAGGCAATATCGTTATATGCCACATAATCTTGCTTCGAAGCCGCAATATCTAATCTGTCGAGATGGTATTTATTGTTCCAATCGATCCCCCTCATAAATGTTCTGAAACCAAATATAGTAATTAGTATTATAGCTGCAGTTAAAAGCCAGGTTGGATTGATGTGTTTCAGAAACACTTTTATAATTACACCGATCATTCCCAGCCAGCCAACCATTGAAAAATAAAACCAGGGTTCACTAGCCGTCTGATCGAGAGGAATAATTTGTAAGTAAGGAATTAGTCCTAAGAATGCCCAAACAGCGAAAAGCAAGTATGTGAAATAATACTTCCTAGACGCCTTTTTACGTATTACAAATGCCAGATAAACTACTAACGCAACTATTATCAGATCAATTATTAACGGCAGTAAAACATGCTGAATACTAAACGAGGTATTGGCCCAAAAGTAATTAGTCGCTAATTTCCAAGGAAAGATGAACTTAGATAAATAAAGCAGCATGATTGACGGGGCGGAATACAAACGGCCAACTAGGTTTAAATTGTCAATCGGGGAAGTTGAGGGATGGTTTGTCAAACCGATGGCATTTATTCTCAGCGCCAGATAAGCCGCTGTTGGCAATACCATAATGCCTATGAAGGCTAATAACCTCTGCCGGTTAAACCAGGATAGGTAGACTAGAGCCATGATGACAAAAACAACTGCCGTTTCTTTAGACAGCAGTGATAGAAATAGGCCTAGCGCTACTAACCATAAACTGCTGACTGATTTAAACCTTAATAAAAACCAGATTGCCAATATACCAAAGAAAAAGAACAGCACGTCATCCAACTGCGGGATAGCGTAAACAACCTGGGAATTAAGCGGGTGGATTAAAAATATAATTGCCAAAGCTAAAGCCAACACCGTATTAAAGAAATACCTGAGGACTAGATAGAGAATAAAAGCACTGGCGATATAGAGCATTAGTTGAAGTAAATGAAAAGGCCATGAATGAGCCCCGAAAACAGTGTAGATTAATGAAAAGAAAGTAGTCTGCAGTGGCCGGTAATACGAACCAGTTAGAGGAACTAACCCTTGTCCGTTATAAAAGGTGCTGCCTTCAAAAAAGAGTTTAATGTTCCATAACGAATGGACGGGTACATTTTGGACAATTTGCAAGATATCATCACCCTGGAAAGGATTAAATAGACCCGTACAAAATACTACCAATCCGACTAGAAAAATTAACAATGCAACTTGCTTGTTACTAAGTTTATTTATCTTTGCCAGCATCCCCAAACCTTATTGATGGTTAGTCTCAATCATTAAACTTTAAGATTAAGTATAACATCAACAATATTTACACCTCTTTAAATAAATATTATAACGAAAACTAGAGCTTATAGCTTTTTATTATTCTTTTTCCGGCGCTGTTTATGGATTAACATACGGATAACTAAAACTAGGGCAATCAGAACAATTATCAAAAAGATTATCAGTAGCAAATTAATGTAGAGAAAACTCTTTGAAACTGTGGTCAACTTGCTCGAACCAGCATAACCATAAACAAACTTAAGGGTATAGACACCAGGCACAGTAAAAAACATACTGTGCGTTGGTAGGCTAACCGACATTAAAATCGAGCTGCTTGGTAAAACTAACAACGAATTATGGTTTAGGATGGCTTGCGCTACTAAATTATGGCCAGGTCCCGATAAACTGACATAACCGACTGGAGTTGATTGAGTATTACCGGAATTGGCCATAATAAAACTGGTCGTCTTAGGTAAACTAAAACTTACTTTACTTTGTAAAATATTGCTTAGGTGCAGATGCTGTGTCCCGCCGCCGGCCGTAGTCAGGAATATAAGTGAAGCGACGGAAGGAATAACGCTAATCTTGGCATTGTTATTAACACCGACAATCGCACTGGGCGTATAGATGATAGCGCCATAATGGCCGCCGGCCGCTAAGCTCTCAGTATATATAATATTGATTTGCTCCGTATAACTGATGCCGGGGGCTAATGTAAACTGTTTAGCGCCGAGCTGGACTGAATTCTGCAAGCCGTGCGGGTTATCGGCCGGGTTATAAGTAGTTGACGAGAAAAAGTTAATCGTACCGGCGCCGCCGATTGAGCCGAAATCTTGCGGTTTAACATTAATTTTTAATGGTATAAGACTGATGTTGGTAATAACCTCGTTTAATGTTAAATAAGTTTGACCAGCTGTCAGCGAGGCTTGAGTAATTGCCGGCGAGACGCTCAAACCGCTACCGCCCGGATTAGTAACTGCCAGACTTACCCTAGGCAAACTTAAAAATAAGACAACAATTACTGCACATAAGCAGAGAACTTTTTTCATTACAGTTTAATCTTACTAGAAGCCACCGGTACCGACAACTGTGACTGTATCAGTATAATCACTTGCTTCAGGCGTAATTGCGGAAGGCGTAGCGGCATCAACAAGTTTGGCTTGACCGCCACTAATCGGAGCAGTGTTATAGGCAATGATTTGCGGCGTAGAAAGCAGTCCATCTCCGGTAGTAGTAGCAGTACCGTCAGAACCGGCAAAAGGTGTAGCAATAGTTAATCCGGATAGGTTGGAGACGGTTGTAAGGTAGGCAGCAGTACCCGATCCGCCGGTAAGCGTCTGGATGGCAGTGGGGTTATTAAGTGACGGTATTAGACCGGTCGTGCTGGACGAATAGAGCCCCTGGTGTGATGAATCATAGGCGTATAAGGCTACGCCGCTGGCGGCATTGCTACTGACATTAGCATTTACACCTCCGCCATATTTAACTTGAGAAGTAGATAATGTGCCAATCTGATCAGGCCCACCAGTAACCGATAGCGTAAAGGTCTGCGCTACAGCAGCCGTAACATTAAAAGTATTGGCCGGTGAGGACAGCGTGACGTAATAACCAGTACCACTATCCGGGGTGTCCGAGATGGTGACAGTATTGATGGCAGCTGAGGCCGGGTTGACAACTGCCGCTGCGCCGCCAAAAATTACACAATAAGCTGTGGAAGCAATTAAATTCCCGGTTGTAGCCAACGATATAGTTGTGCCCGAACCGGTAGCGGAAAGAGTAGCCGGCATAACAGTAATTCCAGCTATATAGCTAAAGATGGTAGTACAGGATACGCTATTAATAGTTGTTTCTGGTACTAAATTGCCATTAGTCGTGGCAACTGACGTGGCGTTAGTCATACCAATCGATAATGTCGGTGCGGTAGCCGCCGAAGCTACTTTAAAGGCTAAGTAAAGCGGGCTAGACCCGGAAGTGGCCATGTTAGGCTCCATGGCCCAGATTTGAGTAATGGCTCCAGCAGTTGCTTTTGGCACATAGCCTAATAAAGCCACCAAAAATACCGCGATTATTAAAATTGCCGATAATTTTTCCCTGAAGCGATATTTATGTCTATCTGTCATTTTGATTTTATACTATAGTTTAAGCATAAGTTATTTATTTGTCAGTTGTCAAATTATATATTTGTCCGTTATTTATTATAGATATTACTTGTGGATAAATGCTTTCTCGGTCATAAATCATTGCCAATATATTTTTAAAAGGAACCGGTACCGACGATCGTAACCGTATCGGTATAATCAGTTGCTTCAGGAGTTGTGGCATTGATTGCGGCGCTGTCCCAGATCTTAATGGCGGCGCCATTAGTCGGTGCGGAAGTATAACCGATTACCGCAGGGACCGTGCTAAGGCCGTCTCCCGTAGTAGTAGATGTACCGGCAGTGCCGTTGAAAGGCGTGGCAATCGTTAAGGCTGGACCAGATGACGAACCGTTAGCATTAACTGTAGTTATGAAAGCGGCTGTTCCAGGATTAAAATTAAGCGTCTGGAGAGTAGTAGCGTTAGGGCTTAACGAAGCAATAGTATTCCCCTTAGTAGTTGATTTAAGTCCCGTGTTAGCGTCGTAGGCGTATAAAGCTACGCCATTGGCGGCATTACTGCCGACGCTGGCAGTCATGGCCGAAGGGCTGTTAACAATACTGGCAGCCGATAGCGTGCCAAGGGCATCAGGACCGGAGCCGACTGTCATTGTAAAAGTCTGCGCCACAGCAGCCGTAACATTATAGGTATTAGCCGGCGATGACAGCGTGACATAATAACCAGTACCAGAGTCCGTGGTGTCCGATACGGTGATGGTATTTATACCGGCTGAGCTCGGATTAGTTACGGCTCCTGATCCAGAGAAAACAACGCAATAGGCAGTAGTAGCTGCAAAATTTCCGGTGGTGGTCAATGTAATTGTGGCTCCCGAACCGGAAGCATTAAGCGTTCCCGGGTAAACCGTAATTCCGGCTATATTACTGAAAATAGTCGTGCAGGATACGCTGGAAACAGATGTTACCGGTGCTAAGTTAGCGTTGGATGTGGCAACCGAAGCACCAGTACCGGCCAAAGCCACTGTTAAGGAAGGAGTACTGACCGCCGTAGCAACTTTAAATGCCAAATAAAGCGGACCACTGCCGCTCGTCGCCATATTAGTTTCCATTGCCCAGATTTGAGTAATACTTCCAGCGGCAACTTTTGGTACATTACCAAGTATTGCCACCAAAAATACGGCAATAATAAAAATAGCTGATATTTTTTCCCAGATGCGGTATTGATGTTTGAATTTCATTTTAGTTTTAATTTATAAACTAAGCATAAGTTATACCTACAATTATTGTCAATTGCAATACCCCCTTACCATAAGAGTTAATCAGTAGCACAGTGGATAACTTTAATTTATTGCCAACTAAAACTGTTTAATACCATTGAAAAAACCTTCTGCAAATTAGCTGTTCCCAAGTTGTCATTGCCAAGCAGGGAAATATCGCAGGACATGCTGTTATGCAACGAAAAGGCAATTTTGCCAAATCCCTCGGCCGTCGTATCAGTCATTACTTGGAAGACAGTATGATTAGCGGTAGCTGTGGATAACTTATATATAGAAGGCGTATTTACCCGCAGGTTATAGCCAGTGTCAGCCATCAAAGAATTGGAATTCAATTGGGTAACCGTAACAACTAGCAACCAAGTCCGAATATCGGGATATTTGTATTCATGGTTCTCTAATATCGGGAAACTGGCTGGTTGGGTTGCCGGATAAACAGACATCGCTTTGGGGTAAGTAAAACTGATATAAGTTCCATTAACAACTACTGGCGTAAAATTAAACGATAGACCGGCAGTCTGCTGAGATACCGACGGATTTTTGACAACGCCACTGACTGGTTGATTCATTTTACTTAATACGTAATAAGCCACACCACCAACTACTACCACCATGATGAATATGATTAACAGAGTTTTCTTTTTATTTAATCGTTTTCTGGTTGGTAATTTTGGGACACCTTCAATATAGGTTATTGATCTAGCCATGGCGCCGGTAAGATCCTTTTTGTAATTTTCTCATACGGTGTACCAGTAAGATTACAAAAATGATGAGACCGATGAAAAGCAAAATAAATAACAGGAGTAGTAGCAGTAACTTCCAGGGCACGACCCAAAAAGACAACACAGCCATAACCGGTACCGGTCGTTCGCCGTTGCTATAACTTAAGACTAATTTAGCGTAATACTTACCAAAGCGTAGTTTATCGACTCGCGAAAAATTCCAATTGAGTTGATAGACCGCTTGGTTATGCTTAGTGATAGCATGCCCATCTATCTCCTTTGGAAGAAAAACCGGGAAACCATCAGACCATTGTTCCTGGAAAACCCGGTTAGTGCCGGGGAGAATATTACCTTGAGAATTATTAACTGCAATCGTATCAATAATAGTGCCCGGCGCAATATTGGCACTTTTACTTATGAAAATATCCCCACTAGCTGGGAGAAAAATATTGCCATTATTATGGATGTTTACATTGAAAGTTACCGGTAAATACTCATAAAGTTTTTTAGTGACCGTAAAACTGGCAACTTGAACAGAGCGGACTTCATTCCCCGAAGAAGTATCCAATAGAATTAAAATAAGATTAGAACCATTGACAGTTACACCTGAATTGCTTGCTGAAATAGTGGGCACAAAAGCAATCCCATAGTTATAGCCTAAGGCAGCAGTCTTGGGTATATCAATAGTCATAGTTACGGCAACCGGAATGTCCGGCTGAGCAATGAAAGATGAGGGCGAAAAGTGAGCCCAACTCAAAAAGGTGTCCGCGGGGGTGGCATCTTGCAAAGCCGGTCTTCCTGTAGTTCCAGCCGCGCCGAAAGTATACAGTTTAATTGTCATTGGAACTGGCAAGGTATTATTGTTTTGAACGTGCAAAGTCGTAGTTGCAGTAGTGCCTGGCCCGGAAACTAATACCTCTGAAACAGGTGAGGTTGTTAGGCTAACGCCAATACCAGCTGCCATAACTCGTGAAGGAAGGACTAACGCTGAAGCCACCAAAACAACTGCAGCAAGACAAAGCTCCACCAAAAGCGGAAAGGCCTTTTTCATATAATTAAGTATACCTTACTAAAATGCCGCTGAAGCGGTAAAGGTTAACAGATCTTGATAATCACTGGCAGCCAGGTCAGTATTGGCAGATTTCGCTTGAAGTTCAATTACACTGCTTCCGGATTGGACTTCTTGAGGTGTTGTTAATATTCGATAAGGAACCGTTGAATCAATACCGACATTATTGGCGCTTTGATTATATGGACTAACGAGACTAAGCGGTCCACCAGAACTTTGCGTGGCACTGACGCCTTGCAAACCAAAACCTTCGGATAATGCTGCTAAATTACCTGATACGCCGGCGATCGTATAACCCTTACTTGGGCTATGAAGGCCGCCATATTGTCCATAAACAAAAACGTTAGCTCCAGATTCAGCATCGGTTGTGAGTGAAGCATTGATATTTGTACTACTGGTAATAACGCTACCTGCAGTAAGACTGCCAAGGTTGGAAGATGTGGGAGAAATGGAAAGGGAAATTGACGGGGAAGTAGTCGTTGATGAAGCATACGGACCAAATTCAGTGTTGGTAAAAAAACCTTCCATAGCGGCAACTTTAACTTCATAAGTTGAGCTATAGCTTAAGCCGGTCATATACGATCCGCTACTACCACCCCAAGCCGTATATGTTTGATAAAGCGGTGTGCCACCTAATATACCAATTCCCTGAACATAATAAGTTGTTACGAAATTGTTGGGTGAAACAGCCACGGCATAAGTTGTGTCAGAAGGCAATATCCCCGGATTAATAGTAAATTGCAGTTCATTATAGTAAGTCCCGGAACCGTTAGATAAAGTTGGCGCCAACGGTACGTTTAATTGTTCGGTTTGCACTGCACCACTGTACTCGGTGTAAGTTGTACTGTTACCAGTACCAGATATTTCGCCAGCATTGGATTGCGTTCGATAGGTGCTTGAAGCGGCACTATTGGTGCCACCCGGTCCGATACTATAACTATTAAGTTTATAGGTATTACTTGCGGAAAAGGCTGCAAATAGCATCATGCTGATTCCAAGAAAAGTTTTTATTCCCCACATAGTCTCTTTATTTTAACTAACTGTTTACAAGTACGCAATTTGCTTATGATTTGATGATACTTGGTGCGCGGGGCGGGAATCGAACCCGCACGCCTTTTGGGCACGTCATTTTAAGTGACGCTTGGCTACCTAGTTACAACACCCGCGCTAATTTAACCTTCTTATTTTTACCACGATGAGTGGGTTGAAGACTATGGCAATTTGGGCAAAGTATTCGTAAGTTCTCTATTCTATTATCACGCCGATTACCATTTATGTGGTCGAGTTCTAAAGGAATCCGGCCATCAGAGCTCGATTTCTTCCAACCACATAATTCACATTTTGGTTGTTTTAGACCACTTTCGTAAAGGCGCTTCTTTAATTTATAGCTTTGTACGTCAATATTATCAACTAGTAAATTCTCAAGTGGTTGCCGACAACTAGTATGATATGTTGTTCCAGCATTCCATCCCATACCTTTAAAATGCGCAGTAGATAATCCTAATTCTCTAATCCGTGACTTAGTTTGGACATAATTTCCTCCGGCTGGTATAAGTCCAAGTTCGATTATAACTGCTCGGATGCTGTATTTATGTTTAACTGCTTCAACCAGTTGACCATCTGTCCAGGAACGTTGCATTGGCATACTTCAATTATATTCTCATAAGTTGTCTACACCAACACTCAATAAATATGATAAAATTACAAACTTATAATTAGATATAAAATAATTGCTTATATTAGAAACTGGAGGCGCGTACCGGACTCGCACCGGTCTAACAACTTTTGCAGAGTCGTGCCTAACTTCTCGGCCAACGCGCCAAACTGTGACAATTATAACTTACTTAATTGTTTACTTACTACTGATTGATAAAATTATTTAAATCGCTAATTGTCCAAGTACCATGAAAACTCGTGGGATTTTTTCTCCATGACGTTCACCTGGGATTTCAGCAACTTTTTGAAAACCGGCTCGTTCATAGGTCTTCTGGGCATAAATATTGTCACCCCAAGTTTCTAACCACACGCCTTGATTGCCATATAAAATATCATTTGCTTGTAAGATTGCCCTAGTATAAGGCGGGGAATTATGATCATTAGTGGCGCCTTCATAAAGTCGGATGGCGAATGTTGTTTCGGCGCCTTGGTTAATTAGTTCTTCTATGGGAGGTATTTTATAGCCCATCCAGCCAAACCCCGCTAATTTTACGGCTCCTTCACCGGTGTATTTAACCAGTGGGAGAGCTAGTCTTCCCTTGGTTTGCCAAGCTATTACATGCTCCAGATCATGAAATCGTGAGGCAGCATCATCGGAGCAATATCTATCAATGTGTGGTTGTCTGGACACTTTAACTAATTGTTCGGCTAATCCCCTATCAAGACCCTGGAATACATATAGACCTTTATTGTTGAGCTCTGTTTGATCGACATCACTAGGCAGTGGCGATATACTGTCTACTAACATCGATGGGTATTCGGACATGTAGTAAATATTAAAATGTTATATATAAATTATCAACAAAATATCTATATTTTATAGTTATGATTCATATCTTTAAGTATTTTTATATCTTTAATTTTCTGGTTCTGGTTCGATATTGGTTCTAAGCGCTGCTTCTGCGATTGGTCTAGATAGATATTGACCTCGACTTTCGTCTAATCTCTCGTGCCAAAATAGTGCTCGCTTGTATTGATCATCTATTGCTAGAGGAATTATTCCTCGGGCATCACTTATACGTAAATCTCGTAAAACTTTCATAATATGTGCAACTGTTTGAGGGCTAGGTTTTAAAAAATAATCAACTGTTAAAGGATCAATTTCGCCTTGTGTAATTTCTTTATCTTTCACCAATCGACTTAAATCAATAAAACGAACTAAATCTCCATAACCAATGGTCGTGCCAGTAGCATCCACTAAAGTTAAGCCAGGACTATTGTTAGTATCGTCAATATCTATACTTAAAAGATTTAGGTGGGTCAGACTGAGTCTAGCTGCTTTAAAAAAAGAAACGTATTCGTTAGTAACTGATATAACTGCTTTAGTTGGGTCATCGGTTTGAGCACTCTCCTGGTGATGAAGAATATCGTCCAAATGCAAATCAGTACCGCCATTCCGTAAGGCATAAGCCTCTGATATTTCTCGATAAGTCGTTGGTAAAAAACCTTGGATATTTTTAATTTTCTCTAATCTATCAAAGGGGTTATCTGTAGGTTGTGGAGTAGTTTCGTTTCCTATATTTGTCATATAATTATCCTAACACAGTTATGCTTATTAATCAATATTAATGTTTAATAATTTACTTTACATTGGTAAAATATAGTACAGAATTCTAAGTTAAGTTAGAAGTAAAGTTACTATATATTAGTAACTCAATTAATCTTCGGTGTATCATCATATAAAAGTTGGAGGTGTTCTCATGGCAAAGCCCAAAGAAAGTTCGATGACTTTAGCAGAAGTGTTATCTAGAAAAGCTCATCGACCAGATTACGAAACAAGACCAACCCACATTGAAGGCCTTTCATTACGTATTGAAGAGGGGAAAGATCCCCAATTATTACGGAGAAATCTAGGTAAACTGGCAACTTCCGGGAAAATGGTCGCTAGATTAAGAGGACAAATAAGTAAATTGAAAAAAAGAGAAGAATCACGTGCCGATATAGTTACGGATCTAGCTGTTGGGCATGAAGGATTACGCGGTTTTACATCAGAAAGCGCCAACTTGTCTTTAACTGTTTTTCCGTCTTATTCGATAGATTGGGTCAGAGATAAACTCAAGGAGTCATTAGGCGTTGCTTATCAAACGGTAGTCGGAGAAGATTTGAATGCTACTGTTTCAGTCCCACTTGGACAAGAAACACCATTTGGCCCGCTAACTAGCGATATGGTAGAAGCAGCTTTAACTAGAGGACTTTATGACTTTGGTTTTTCTGAAGAAGATGTGAAAAGTATTGTTCATACAGAAATTGGCTTAAGAGTTGATGAGGCCAGACTTGGTGAGATGATAACAAATGATCAAATAAACCTAGTCGAGGGCACGGCTACTGTTACCGAAACTTGGAAAATTCTAACTAATCCTATAGATAAAACTTTAAAATGACGATAATCAGTAGGTTACTTTATTAATCAATACTTAAAGCAAGTTTAATACAACGTATTAGACCTATTTAGAATAAAATTTACTCTTGTTTAGTTATAATTTCGCCTGATCGTAATTGCGCACGTAATTTCATCCATATCTTACCAAGTTCATTACGACCGTCTCGGTGTAATCCCCAACCCCAAAAACTGTCTTTTGGCGAGTCTTCTACAATATCTAATTCACCGGTTTGGAATAACTTGTGAAGAACATAAGGGTTTTGTAACATTTTATGCTTACAAATGTCATACATGATACCAACCTTTATCTTATCCCAGTTTTTAGGAGCTTTATCAGCATTAACTTTAGCAATTTTATAAGCCTCATGAGCCGAGTATGCCTTAGCAATTTCCTCCACTAAATTAGGTGCTGTATCGAAGAAGTGGGCTGCTTGATAAGCATGTTCTGAGGTAGCCCAATGCCGGCCTCTCCAATCAAGCTGGAAAGAAGAAAAATTACTAAAAACATAAAATTCACGCTCATAAAAGCCAATTATATTGCCGGTTGTTTCCAAATCCGGATCTCTGAACTGTACAGGTTTTTTCATATCTTTTACCGCATAAATTAAATTCTAATAAATATCTAAAATGGTACCATATACTAGACAAAGTCAGAATCATTTTACTTTTTAGACTAACTCGATAGACTTTCATCGACAGATTGAGTTATTTTATAAAAAAATACTATACGCTATTGACAATTGTTACATAAGTAGATACAATGTTATTACAATGAATACAACTATTATAAGTATAGGCAACTCCAAAGGCGTACGTATACCTAAGCCACTTTTAAAAGAGAGCGGCCTCGGTAAGGATGTTAATATTGTTGCTAAAGACGGAGAAATTCGTATAACTGCCGCCAAACCAACTAAAAAAATCTCTGAAACAGCACTCCTATCCGAAAGAGTATTCGCCAGAGATTGGTTGAGGCCCGAGGAAGACAAAGCATGGGCAGGTTTACAGTAGGACAAGTCGTATCGTGTGCTTTTCCGTTTTTAGATCTAAAATCTAAAAAATATCGACCAGCTTTAATCGTAGCGGTGGTCGATTTTGATAACCTTATTCTCTGTCAGATTACTTCAAAGCCTTATTCAAGTACTATGGCCATCGTCCTTTCAAAACAAGATTTTGACTCGGGTAGTTTACCAGTCAAGAGCCACATACGACCCGATAAGCTGTTCACTGCTGATGAATCAATATTTAGCACAAAGTATGGGGAGCTAAAACCTGAAAAGTTACGAAAAACACTATCTGTGCTGCGTAACTTATTTGTCGATATAAAATAGTATCTAAATAGTACTGATTAAAATACTTTGGTACGCCTGGCAGGATTTGAACCCGCGACCTTTGGTACCGGAAACCAACGCTCTATCCAGCTGAGCTACAGGCGCACATCAGACACTATTAATAATAAACTATTTGGTTTTTGAGTCTTTAGATTTTTCTTGCGGCGATGGTTGCGAAGAACCGGTGGCGGGTAAAGTACTTTGATTTTTCTTATTATTCCGATTAATAATAATTTGCTGCAACAAGCTCGCAACATTTTGCGCCTGTTCATAACTCATACCAACGCGGGCGATCGTCTGAGCTTGGGAGTTTTGATCAATACTGGCTTGGGCAAAATTTAAAACAATACCATTCAGATTGGCCGTAATGTGAACGCTATCGCTATAGAGAATACGGTTATCTAGCGCCATCATTATAAAAACTGTCCGCTTCTGAATATCTTCTTCAATTGATTCTTTAGGTTGATTAGGTTTGTTATAACCAGCCAGTTCCCATAAATGAACAGCTTCATCATCCTTCATGCCAAAATGATTGATTATTAGCATAAGAATATCTTCAGTCGGTCGTTCCGAACCATTCTCAATTAGTTTTAATGTTTCAGTCGTAATTTCCACGGCATCGGAAACTTCTTCAATACTTTCTGCCCGATTTTGTCGAAGGTGTTTTAATTGACCGCCAAGTATTTTATAAGGTGTATTGTTCAACGCTGGATCTCCATAAAACCAATAGTATCATACTCATTACATATTATGAGTGATGTAAGAATAATTAAGTTATTATAATAAACGCATGAACATCCAAAAAAATATACCTTTATCCCAATACTCAACGATGCGGTTAGGTGGAATAGCCGCTTTTGTGGCCGATATTCATAATCGGCAAGAACTTACCGAAGCCTTAAACTGGGCGGAAGCTAATCGTTTGCCGGTAATTACCATTGGCGAAGGCAGTAATATCGTTTGGAAAGACGAAGGTTTTAACGGCCTGCTGCTGATAAATAAAGTTCTAGGTTATGACGTATTTGATGAAGATGAAGAGAATTGCTATGTGACTGTCGGAGCAGGGGAAAATTGGAATAGCGTAGTGGAGCGAACAGCGGTTGCTCAAGTTAGCGGCATTGAGGCAATGAGTTTAATACCCGGCAGCGCCGGTGCCACGCCAGTTCAAAATGTCGGGGCTTACGGTCAAGAAATTTGCCAGACACTAGTTAGTGTTGAAGCTTATGATATGGCAACCAAATCCTTTATCACTATCCCAAACCAAGATTGTGCCTTCAGCTATCGAACCAGTCGTTTTAAAACGACCGATCACGGCCGGTTCATCCTAATGGGAATAACACTTCATCTAATGCACACCCAAATGACACCGCCATTTTATCCATCGCTACAAGAATATATGGACAAACATAATATCAAAACATATGAGCCAATGGTAATCAGAAATGCCGTCATCGCCATTCGCAGCAGTCATCTACCAGATCCAGCAATAATTGCTAATAATGGGTCCTTCTTTGAGAATCCGATCATTGATCGAATCCAATTATCAGAACTTCTCGACAGATTTCCTGATTTGGTGTATTGGAATCAGGACAATGATGACGTAAAGTTATCGGCCGGTTGGCTAATTGAAAAGGCTGGATTTAAAGATTTCCATAGTCAGGAAACAGGTATGGCAACCTGGCCGTCTCAGGCCATGATACTGATCAATGAACATGCCCGTTCAACTGCTGACTTGTTGGCCTTTCGCCAATTAATAATTGATACCGTTAATCAAAAATTTGGCATTATACTCGAACAAGAACCTGAACTATTGCCTTAGCGTTTAGCTTTTTCGCCAGGCAAGGGAAAAGCTTGACACAATACTTTAATTGATTGATGAATATTCTTAAGGTAAGCATCATTGTCGGCATGACTGATAGCCTGGTCAATCCAATCAGCAATCATTATCATTTCTTTCTCCTTCATGCCACGGGTTGTTAAGGCCGGTGTTCCCAAACGGATGCCGGACGGACTAAATGGGGGGCGCGGATCGTAAGGTACGGTATTCTTATTGACTGTAATCCCGGCTTTGCTAAGCGCTGTCTCAGCCTCGGCGCCAATGATTTCTTTGTTCGTGAGATCAATTAGCAATAAATGATTATCGGTCCCGCCGGTTACCAGTTGGTATCCCATGCCGGTCAGCTCAGTTGCCAGTATCTTGGCATTCTTAACCACTTGCTGGCCGTAGATCTTAAATGAAGGCAATGAAGCTTCATGTAGCGCCACGGCAATCGCGGCTGTTTGATGATTATGTGGTCCACCTTGTAAACCAGGAATGATGGCCCGGTCAATTAATGTTGGCAAATTCTCAGGGGTTCGTTCAACTGCCCTTAATGGATTTGACGGATTGCCATTGCAGAGAATCATTGCTCCCCGTGGGCCACGCAAGGTCTTATGGGTAGTGGTGGTTATAACGTGAGCATAGCCAACCGGTGAAGGATGTACGCCGGCCACGACCAAACCGGCAATATGGGAGATATCTGCCAGCAACCAGGCTTGACAACTATCAGCAATCTTCCGTAAACGTTCCCAGTCAAAAATCCGCGGGTAGGCAGTTGCGCCGACAACTATCATTTTCGGCTGTTCAGCTGCTGCCATTTTGGCAATTTCTTCGTAATCAAGGTAACCATCTTTACCGGTATGGTATTGAACGGAGTGGTAAAAAGTACCAGAGAAATTAACCTTTAAGCCATGAGTCATATGTCCACCGTAATATAAGTGGAGACCCATAACTGTATCGCCTGGGTTAACAAGCGCAAAATAAACTGCCATGTTGGCTGGTGAACCAGAGTATGGTTGGACATTGGCATGATTTACACCAAAAAGTTTTTTTGCTCGTTCCCGGGCTAAATTCTCAACTTTATCAACTATTTCACAGCCGCCATAGTAACGCTTACCCGGATAACCTTCTGAATACTTGTCAGTTAATCGGGAACCAAGCGCTTTTAAAACGTCTACCGAAGTGTGATTCTCACTCGGGATCATCTCCAATCCATCACGCTGCCGTTCGGTCTCAGCTTTGATCAAGGCTTCTATCTCTTTGTCTTCCATAACAAACTCTCCTTAAATCCCATCAATTATTAGCAATAGTAGAGATACAGATCAGATCATACCTAATATTGTAGCAATTTCGTTCGTTAAGTCATATAATGGTTTTCCAGGTGTTAAATCAATATTGAAATTACTTATCATAAGTGATAAGGTTCTAAGGTTATGTTAACTGCAAACGAAAAAATTGGCCAATTGATATCTCAAGTAAGACAAGAACGTGGGCTTACTCAAGCCGAATTTGCTCGTCGTTTACGAACGAGCCAATCGGCCGTAAATCGGATGGAGCGGGGCAGACAAAATCTTAGTCTGGATACACTCGGGCGGATAAGCGATGTTCTAAATAAACCGTTAATTAGTGTGGGCGATGCTTCGATCGATTTACGAGTTGAGGGCGGCCATGAGTTGCATGGCACAATTGTTCTTAAAACATCTAAAAATGCAACGGTTGGGTTGCTGGCGGCTAGCTTACTAAATCAAGGCACTACCAGGCTAAAAAATGCTCCCCGCATCGAAGAAGTTAATCGAATAGTTGAAGTACTCGAAAGCATTGGCGTTAAAATTCGCTGGTTGCCGAATAACACGCTTGAAATTAAACCACCGACTAAATTTAATTTGGCCAATATTAATACTGATTCAGCTCGTAAAACCCGCAGCGTATTGATGTTTATTGGTCCGCTACTCCATGTATTTAATAATTTCAGACTGCCTTATGCTGGGGGTTGCGAGCTTGGCCGCCGTTCAATTCTGCCACATCTATATGCCTTGGAAGAAGTCGGTGTTAGCATCAAAGCCACGTCTGGATACTACAATATACATGTTAAACGTCATACCGCCCGGCGACCGATAGTGTTATATGAATCGGGCGATACCACCACCGAAAATATTATTATGGCGGCAGCTAAATTCCCCGGTGAAACCGTTATAAAAATGGCCAGTGCTAATTATTCTGTCCAGGACCTGTGTTTCTTCCTCCAAAAATTGGGCGTAAAAATTGAAGGTATTGGCTCGACAACTCTGCATGTCCATGGCGTAAGTAGGATAAAGAAAAATATAGTTTATGTGCCAAGTGAAGACCCGGTTGAAGCCATGACCTTTATTGCAGCAGCTGTTACAACAAATTCGAAAATAACGATTAACCGGGTGCCAATAGAATTTGTGGAATTAGAGTTGTTAAAACTTGAAAAAATGGGTCTGGCCTATGACCAAAGTCCTGTCTATAAGGCTGAAAATGGGAAAACTGACCTGGTTGATATTACGATCCATAAACATAACGGTAAACTCCGTGCCCCAGTTGAGAAATTATATGCCCGGCCGTACCCAGGATTAAATATTGACAATCTGCCGTACTTTGTGCCAATGGTTGCCGTGGCTAATGGCAGAACACTTATTCATGACTGGGTCTATGAGGACAGGGCGCTGATGTATACTGAAATAAAGAAAATCGGTGTTGATCTAGAACTTGCCGATCCGCATCGGGTATTTGTCAATGGCCCAACTAGATGGCGGGCGGCCGATATTGTCTGCCCAAGCGGTATTCGACCAGCAGTTATGCTGCTCATTGGCATGCTAGCGGCTGACGGGGTATCCATTTTACGTAATGTTTACACAATTAACAGAGGCTACGAGGACTTGGCTCAGCGACTGAATTCATTGGGTGCTCACATCAGCATTTTGCATGATCTATGATAGAAGAGAGCCGTAAGTGTTATAATCTGGGAAGTGCGGGTGTCGTATAGTGGTTAGTATACAATTTTTCCAAATTTGGGACACGAGTTCGATTCTCGTCACCCGCACCATGCCCCGGTAGCTCAGTTGGATAGAGCAGGAGACTTCTAAGCTCAAGGTCGGGGGTTCGAATCCCTCCCGGGGTACCATGCTTATGCTTATTGTATATAGTCAGTAGTTCAATTATGCTGTAAGTAATATGAAAAAACTAAAAATAAACAAACGCAAAATCGTACTTTATGTTGCTGTAATTTTAGGCTTGGCGTTGTTTGCTTTTCAGGCATTAATTGACACAAGCGTTTTCCGCAGCTTAATCCAGGTACGCCCTGACTACGATACGGTACTTGCTACCTTAATTAGTGATGCTGCTAGACAACTTAATAAGCCGGCACCAGTCGATCCGACTACCGGGAAAATTTATATACCTGAAGCCCGACTGGTTTTGCCATCGTATACAGGTTTAGGCCAGATCGAATACCAGTATGAAAGTGGACAAAATACGAGTAATAACGCCGCTGAGGTTCATCTAACGAGCTCGTTGATTCTGAACTTATCAGAAAGTAAACTCTGGGTAGACATAGCTAACTCCAACAATCGAACGGCCTGGCAAAGTTACAATGAATCAAACATCTTTAACTCTATACCTAGCCTTCAAGCGTGTACACGCGGCGTACAGCTCTTCTATTCTAAGCAAAACCTCGGCGGTGATTTTATCTTTCAAGGCGATCACAAGCTGAACGATGGCCGCACCCTTTACGTTTACAGTGAAAGCGACTGTAAACAGGATCAATCAGCAGTTATCAACCTCGCAAAGCAAGCCCAAAGCTATTAATAATTATAGTTTTAGATCGAGTTACTAAGAAGTGTCATTAAAACTATATAGTTTAAGGTGGGGGTCTAGTATAGTTTTACAGAGAGATTGTATTAAAATCAGATAGCAGTATCGTTCTAACCTGGTTAAGAATGCTGTACCAATCATAATTGCCGAAACCACCAGTTTTAACTGAACTAAGCAAATTTTTAGCCGTATATTTAAATGTTCTAGGTAGCGCACTACAATTTAAAATGTTAATGTTTAAATGTTAATTCAACTACATGAAACTTCGTCTCAGAGTAATTATTAATTTCGTTGGCTTAATGGCGCTGGCTTTTGTGTGTCTATATATCGCCGCGGTTTACATAGTTAGACCAAAATTGGCCGGCTTGCAACGGGTTAATGTCCAACAAAGTACGTCTGATGCTATAAATGCTATAAATTACGAACAAAGTCTTATTAAAGCCAACACTCTTGGTTATTCGGAATGGGATGATACTTACAATTATATGGTTACTCGCAACCCGGAGTTTATTACCGATAATATGGGTGCCTACATGCTAGAAGACTATGGCGTTAACGTGGTTGTTATTACCGACACTCAAGGAAAAATAATCTATTCCGAATATGTTCAGCCAGACGGCAATGTTAGCCAACCGGTTTCGAGCGATATACTGAATGTTTTTAGTGGACATGGTAGGTTTCTAGCTACCTCTGACAGCTCTAGTAACGCCGGATTGTTAGCATTAAAATCGGGGATAATTGCCTTTAACGCCGAGCCAATTTTGACCTCAGTTGGTGCTGGGCCTTACCGGGGCACCGTAACTTTTGTCCTAACGCTAGATAAAGCCACCTTAAATCAACTAAACGAACAGTATAAAACATCAATGCAGCTTTATAGCTTGTCCAGCAATAACTTGCCTCCTGATATTAAAGCCGTTAAGACTAAATTAAATACAAAATCTCCGGTTACCGGAGTGCTTTCTAACTCTGTAGCTACCGGTTATCAGCTGATTGATGACGCTTATGGGAATCCTTCTTTAGTAATACGTGTTACAACGTCTCGGCAATTGTTTGTTCAAGCGGCCCAAAATCTTGATATCTATCTAGGCATTGCTGGCCTCATTACTTTATTCTTATCGTTGTTTAACGGCATAACTATGAGTAAATTGATGCGCGAACAAGACACCATCAATCTGAAAGATCAATTCTTATCAGTTGCTACACATGATATACGGACGCCATTGACAGCTATCCGGGAGAGCAGCTCGCTAGCGATTGATATGTTCGGCAAACAAGATGCTGATCTTACCAAAATGCTAGATATTATTCATAACTCTAGCGCCCAACTGATTCGCTTAGTTAATAACTACTTGGATTCAGCCAGACTGGAAAATGGGAAAATGCCGTTTAATTTTGAGTCGGTAACTATCAATGATGTAGTCAAAGAAACTGTCGAAGAACTGCGTTATCTAGCAACTGAGAAATCACTTAGTCTTAACTATGTATTATCAGATCAATTACCTAAAGTACATGCTGACCGGGACAAACTTAAGCAAGTATTTAGTAACCTAATCGGTAATGCCATTAAATTTACAGATCACGGTGGTGTCACAATTAATGCCAAAGTTAATGATAAACGCGTAATTATATCAGTTAGCGATACCGGCAACAGCATGTCGGCCGAAGATCAAAAAATGATTTTCAACCCCTTCCAACAGATTAAAAGCGAAGACACTAAATCCGGTTCAGGTCTAGGACTCTACATTTCCAAACTATTAATTGAAAAAATGGGTGGTAAAATTTGGGTTGATTCAACCTCTAAGGATAGCGGCACAACCATTTGCTTTAGTCTTAATATCAGTAATTTAGACGACAACGCTTCTAAGTCTGATGCTGATAAGCATTCAATTACCAATCAGACATAAATTTTTGCCTGTTTGAAACGTCAATTATTAACCTTAGGTTAAACACTTTTTGCTATAGTACGTATATGCCGAAATTTAAATTTAATAAGCTAGTGCGCGATAAAATTGTCGAAAATCAAATTGCCTCAGGTGCTAAACCGCATTACCACGTGTTAAGTAATGAGCAGCATAAGATTGAGTTAGTAAACAAGATCATTGAAGAGACTCAGGAAATTACCAAAGCCAATCGAAAGGATGTTGCGGCTGAAATAGCCGATGTCCAACAGGCTATCGATGATCTAAAAGAGAAATTTGGGCTGACAGACACAGATATAGCCAAAGCCCAAAAAGCTAAAAATAAGAAAAACGGACCGTTTAAAAAAGGCATTTATGTTGACTATGTTGAGATAAATGAATCTGATAAATGGGTTAAATACTATCGACAGAATGCCGATCGCTATCCAGAAATAAAATAGCTTAAGTTTTTATCATTTAGAGTATAAATAATGAGAATTCTAATCTTATAATATAAAACTTTCTGCTACACTAAGGTTAATTATTAGGAGGAGTGTTTAGTATGGATAAAGAAGTAATTGTAGTAACCACAAATGATATTCCTGGGTATAAGGTAATCGAAGTGTACGGTGAAGTATTTGGCCTAATTGTGCGCAGCCGAAACGTGTTCAGTAACATCGGCGCCGGGTTAAGGACGGTTATCGGCGGAGAAGTAAAAGGCTATACGAAAATGTTATCCGATAGCCGGGAACATGCTATTGCCAGACTCCGTCACGCAGCGACTGAAAAAGGCGCCAACGCCGTACTCGCCATGAGATTTGATTCTGGCGATATTGGTAACGTAATGAATGAAGTTGCAGCTTATGGTACTGCCGTAAAAGTCCAGCCGATAAATTAACCAATCCAGATTATCGTCTAAAATAGTTATTATGGTTTGAAAACTTCTAGGTAAAGCGGTAGTTTATATTTAGAAGTAATGAAAAAGTCTAAAATAATATCTAACAATGTTAACTTACGAAATATAATAATTATTTTATTAGCCATTATTTTTGGATTTATCGGTGGTTTATTGTACTCCTATTGCCAGACAAATAACTCAACTAGTTCACCAACAACCATAACCCCGTCAACTCATATATGTAATTGTCCGAATATCCCTGTTGGAGCCAACCCTGCGGAATACTGTAAGTGTTGAATTAACTCAAAATTCCAATCACTTCAGTTATTAACTAACTTAAAATATTTCATTTATAGAATAATTGTTTTCGTTTAAAATAGAAATATGCCAGAGACTCGTCAGAGATACGTTGTTTGTAGCCAACTTTGCCTATTTGTAGGTATGTTATTCTGTATTGTTATTAAACCGAAAGGGTTAGCAGCCAATGCTGGGATTAGTTATTATGGTACTTTTTTGAGAACCGTAGTGCCATATACGGCAGGTATACTCGGCAGCGCCTTATTTAGTTATCGTTTGGCAAAATCATTGCATGGTTCTTCGTTCGCTTTTACGCGTAAAGTTTTGATTGTTATAGCTATATTATCAATTGGTATTGTCTTAACACCGTATTCAATAAATGTAATTTTAGATTGGACGCATACTATTCTTGGGTCTATTATTTTTGTTCTACAGTTGATTTTAAGCGGTTGGATTATTAAAAATTTTGATTTTAATTCAAGTATGTTAGTACTTTGGTTACTCGAAATTGGTTGTGGCATTTTAGCCGCTATCTATATCCGGCCAGCGCATGGATTTTTAATACAATCCCAACTATTATTCCAGTTATTATTTGGGATCATTCTTTTCCGCAGCTTTAATAGGGATAAACAATTAGCTGAAGAACAGTACGCTTAGTTAAAATTACTGGTTAAACTGTTTATTGTGCAGTTGACATTCTTGTTGCGCAAAATTTGATAAAAATTGTGAACATTGTAGAGCATTTACGTCATTACTCATTAATCGATGTATATCTTGACCTTCTTTAGTCTCAACAAGGTTATTTTGCTGTGAAATTTGATTTATCGAACCGTTATAGTGAATCGCGTCTGCTAAACGGACAACTATACCAGTTATTAAAATTGTTATCAGAATAGCAATTAAGAAGCGCCAATTGAATTGTTTGCGCCTGAATTGGGGTAAGGGAGTATATAGTTTAATTTTTTCAATTTTTGGCATAAACTCAAGCGGTTCTATTAATTATTCTGCGTATGTATTATGACATGACAAGATTGCTTTTACGCTACTTTAAAGTAATAATTAATTTGCTGCTCCCGTGGTGAAATGGATATCACGATGGTCTTCGGAACCGTTGTTGGGGGTTCGAGTCCCTCCGGGAGTACCAATATGCTTATGCTAATATAAGGCTATGTCAAAGAAGTTACGATTTGTTACGGGTTATATACTTGCTGGTCTAGCGATTGTGATATTTCTTGCGACCACAATCTGGTCAAGTAATCCCAACGAAGTCTTAACAGGTGTACAGTCAGTATTAGCCAATATCTTAGGTTATGGTGCCTGGATATGCGCCTTAGTTGGTTCTTTCATGATTTCCACTGGCATACTATATGATTGGTTACGTAAAACGTCTTCAATAATATATCGGTGGAGTGCTATTGGCGGTTTAAGCCTAGTTATATTTTGCTTAACAGCCATTGTTATGGTTATTTTAGGTTTATTTTTTGGAGTCGGAGCGGGCTTGTAGCCAAATTTATTGAATATTGGTTTGAAATACCTTGATTACGCCGTACCATAGCTACTGACGTTGAACTAATTTAAAATACATTACATGATTTAAGGTCGTTACTTGCTACTATAGAATCATGCATGATGACGTTAAGCAGTATGTAAACAGAATTCTTAGTATTAATGCACCGATTATAAATATGTTCGGGCACGGCATGACGGGAATGGCCGGTAGTGCGGCGGTTGAACAAACTATCGGCACCTCTGGCAATGATATTACCGGCCAATTGAAAAAAACAGCTTTACTATTACTCAAACTATCATATAAGAATAATGCCTTAACTGGTGATATATTAGCTTGCGCTAAAAAAATAGAAGGTTTTTTGCGGACCGAACAAGTTATCCAGGTAATCAGCCAACAACAATGCGATCAATTGATTGACGAGTTGTATGATCTTGTCAATAAATACCAGTTTTAATCTTTCGAATTTACCTATTAATTTAAAGATTTAGATTCTATGCATTGCGAGTCTGGCCGTGGTACTCTATAATTACCTCTGTTTTTGGTAACATTAATGTCATTCAATTAATAATTCCCAATCTGGCGAGAGTAGCTCAGTTGGCTAGAGCGCCTGTCTGTGGCACAGGAGGTCGTGGGTTCAACCCCCATCTCTCGCCCCAATAACCTAATCCTTAATACCGGAAATTTTTAACGTAAAAGTATTTGTTATACTTTTGGTTGAATTAAAAAATCAAATTTGGAGAATCTGTGCTCAAAAAAGTCCTTACCAAAGTCCGTCAATACTATCTTTTTGTTATTGCAATTCTGACGGTAATTGTTGGTTTGGGGCTACAATTTGCTGATTATCCGACAGCTTTACATTGGTTACTGAGCGTGGTTGCCATAGCGGAAGTTTTCCCGCTGGCTTGGCAAATGTGGCAAGATTTACGTGACGGGGCGTATGGCATCGATATTCTGGCTGCTACCGCCATCATCTCTTCAGTAGTTTTGAAACAATATTGGGTAGCAATTGTCATAGTAGTAATGCTGACTGGCGGTGAGGCCTTAGAAAATTTTGCTGAAGACCGGGCCCAGGTTGAACTGAAAAATCTGCTTAAAAAAGCCCCCAAAAAGGCCCACATGTTTAAAGGTCGAAAAGAAGTTGAAGTCGCCGTATCGGCAATTCAAACTGGTGCCACGTTAATAATTAAACCGGGGGAAGTTGTGCCCGTCGATAGTATTATTATTGAAAATGAATCCAGCTTTGATGAATCCAGCTTGACTGGCGAAAGTATTCCACAGTTGAAAAAGGTTGGTGACAAACTATTAAGCGGTTCGATCGTCTTGGACGGGGCAGTTGTTGTTAAAGCTTTACGCCCGGCCGCCGAGAGTCAATACGAGCAAGTCGTTAAATTAGTCCAAGCGGCAGCCAACAGTCAATCACCGTTTGTGCGTTTAGCCGATAAATATAGCATACCGTTTACTGCCATGGCCTTCATTATAGCTATTGTTTCTTGGCTGGTTAGTGGTCAGAGTATACGCTTCCTTGAAGTTATAGTTGTCGCTACGCCTTGTCCGCTAATCTTAGCCGCCCCGATTGCCATAATTTCCGGCATGAGCCGGGCGGCTAAGCATGGAATTATCGTAAAAAACGGTGGTGCTTTGGAACTTACCGCCGAAGCGAGGACTATCGCTTTTGATAAAACTGGCACTTTGACGGAAAGTCAATTGACCATCAAAGAAATAATGACTTTCAACGGCTATAATCAAGATCAAGTCTTGGCTTTAGCTGCGGCATTGGAAAAAAATTCAAATCACATTTTAGCCCACGCCGTACTCAAAGAAGCTGCGTTAAGAAAAGTAAAATTATCAAAAGCTAAAAATGTTAAAGAGGAAGCTGGACTAGGACTCGACGCGAATGTAAATGGTCGACAGGTATTGGTTGGTAGCGAAGCATTACTGAAAAAACATGGCATTAAGTTGTCTAAAGCGCTTAATAGTTTAATTGGTAATCATACCGTAACCATGGTTAGTGTTAACCATGAAATAGCGGGGGTAATAACTTTTGAAAACGTTTTACGCGATAACACTAAGCAGACGATAGCTTATATTCGTAAACTTCCTGGCATTAAAAAAATCATTATGATTACCGGTGATAACTGGAAAATTGCTCGTGCCATCGGTCGACGGTTAGGTATGTCTGATAAAGAAGTAATGGCCGGAACTTTACCAGCTGATAAATTAGCTTTACTAGAATCAATAAAAGAGACCGATCGACCAACAGTTTTTGTGGGTGACGGAGTAAATGATGCACCGGTGCTAACAGCAGCCGATGTTGGTATTGCGATCGGTGCCCGTGGCGAAACTGCTGCTAGCGAATCAGCCGACATTGTCATTTTGCAAAATGATATCAGCCGAGTTGCGGTTATTTTAGCTATTGCCAAACGAACTTTTTCAATTGCTCGACAAAGTATCGTTATCGGCATTGTCTTAAGTATTATATTGATGCTAATTTTCTCAACTGGACACTTTCGCCCAATCTACGGCGCAATTATCCAAGAAGTGGTTGATGTGCTAGTTATTTTTAATGCTTTACGGGCGCACATTGATACGAAAACTGACCTTGCGTTAAGTACTTAGAACCAAGGCAATTAAAACTGGCACGATAATGTTATCTGTGCCGTAAACTCCAACGTTCTCCATAGCAGTTGCCAATATTGGCAACCAAATAATTTTCAACCAGATTTTTGAATTTACCCAATTAACATGCGAAATAAGCATGAAAGCGGTAATTAAAGCTAAAGAGCACAGCCAGAAAGCAATTGTGCCGATAATCGATTTATACTGTCCGAATATTTGATAACGATTTTTCTTACCAAAACGGGTTCCCACAACTGCTGCCACGCCATCAGCCAGGCTTAAATGGAGCATAGCAATTGTGAAAATTAGTCGGTCATGAGTTATCAGAGCAACTATTGGGATAACTAAAGCAAATAAGAAATCACCGATTGTACGGCGATTAATCGAATGAATAGATCTAAAAATTGAAGCAGATCGTGAAACGATAATAACAACTAGAAACCCTAAAGCTAGCAAATAAATTTGGTTCCAGTCTAAAAAATAGGGCCAAAAAGCTACAAAACTGCCAACTGTTATATGAATAAATTTACGCGTCAGTTCAGAATGGTAATGCTTAACTTTCCACAAATACTCAGCGATGAGCAATAAGATCAGAACAACCAATATAACAATGATAATTTGTAACATGTACGTATAGCATTGTACCGCTAAGCTTAAATAACTCCACTTTGGATGGATTTATTACTTAGCCTTATTGGTCGAGCCGGACAATAGCAACTCTAACTTTTCAAATACATCATTAAAAATACTGAACAATCACAACAATTACTTGAAAATATGATTAAAACTAAACCTCCAATAACACATAAAATTGAAGGGTTAGTGTTTTAATATATACTTAGAAGCATCGTATGGGCTTATGAATTTTTGCAACAAAGAACTGAAAAAATTAAGACCTTATAAAAAATATATAGGTTATAGCTCATTATTTGTCGCTTTTATTATTTTTGCTTTGCTGGGAATTAAGGCAAACCTTTTTAGTCGGGTTACAACTGGAATTATTGGTAGTAATCAGATTTATGCAGACACCTGCATAGCACCTACAAACTACCCGCCGCCGCCTATGGGAGGTATGACTTACACAAACTGGTACTTTGATACTTCACAAAGCATTTCTTCTTTACAATTTACTATTAATATTTTTAATAACCCTGGTAATACTAGCGATGAATACTTGCAATTGTATGATGCCAATATTGATAATACCGGTCAATACTTTGGACTACAAACTACAGGAACTATCATATTTTCACAATGGAACACCTCTGATTTAAGTAATATAGAACTTGGTCCTGGCGCTACTGAAGTAAATGGTACTGAAACGGGGTCGCAATTCATTAGTCTTCGTTATGACGCAGGTGACCTTCCGGTTGGACAGTATGCGGTTAATATGACTAGGACAAACTATGATGGCACAGGAGATTGGTTTGCTTATTATGTAACTTTCCCTGGTCAAGCGCAGCAGTACATTGGCAGTATAAGATTCCCTCGCGCCAACCCTAGTATCCCAGCAAGTTTTCATGATGGTGGAGGTTCTTGGACAGAGTTTTGGGATAACAACAACAACGCCACTTTATATCCAGTACCGCTTTGGCATGTCAATCTAGAAGTTAGAGCTGACAATAGTCTCATACCGAATAGTGCCATAAGTTCTTACTCAACCATGCCCAACTCAGATATATATGCTGAGAGCTCTGGCGGGTATGTTGATTTCGTGATCGGGGGTTCTACGCCGCGTTGTCACCCAGCTGGATATTTATGGCAAAACATTAATCAGACCCCAACATCAACTACTCCTACCTCCACCACAACCACGCCTAAAACTACCACAACCACGCCTAAAACTACCACAACCACGCCCAAAACTACCCCTACTTCCACCACAACCACGCCAACCACCACACCAAAAGTCATTACTCCATCATTGCCCTCGATATCTATTACAGTTGTTAACTCAAAAGGGCAGAAAATTGTCGATGCCAAGGTAGTTTTAGATAATAAACAAATTAGCTATACCAATAATCAGGGCATAGCAAATTTCTCAGCTGTATCTAGTGGTGATCATTCTATTACAATTACCCGGACAGGCAGCAAGTCTACCCAGGAAAAAATAACCCTTACCCCGGGGAAGAATGAAATACTGACTGTAAAACTTACTAAAAATACTAACAACTTGATTATTTACATAGCAATTGCGTTTGTAGTCATTGTCTTATTGATAATTGCAAGTTACTTCTTTAAACACATACTTAAACGTAAAAACATAATTAAAAACTTTTCACCGACTAATCCACCATACAGCCAAACCTTACCTACTGCTTCAACTTTCATTGTGCCACCAGACAATAATTTAAATACTATATTGCCCAGCACTGCCACAAACAGCCATCAAGTAAATCCGATTATAACACCGGAGATGACTGTTGAAACATCCCCGTTATCATCAAACTATGACCCGAAAACATTGGAGTTACTCAAATTAAACAATGAACAGGATCCTTCAGAACAGACAATTATACCAAACCCTTTTAAGTAATTGTTTCATTTTGGTCGGGGATAGAGGACTCGAACCTCCGACCTCCGCGTCCCAAACGCGGCGCGCTAGCCAACTGCGCCAATCCCCGTAAACAGGTTGATTATACCAAAATTTTATGGTCGGGGTGAGCGGACTTGAACCGCTGACCTCCGCGTCCCGAACGCGGCGCGCTAGCCAACTGCGCCACACCCCGACTTAATTACCTTGAGCCCAAACTTTCTTTACGGTACTATCAAAACAGGGGTAATTATAGCTGATAGCGTTGAAATATACTAGATATGTGTTCTTATTGGTATACTGATGAGTTTCATGATATAATATTAATAATAATGAAGTATGCTTCAATTTTCTTTACTATTCTGTTTATCTGGGTAGCAGTCATTTTAATGGCCTTAACCCGAAGAGACAGCAGTGAAATCTTCGAACTTTACCTAGCAGTTATAGCTTCAACCTTGGCACTATTTCTGATTGGTTTTGCGAGAAAATAAATGCCCAGTCACAATGCCTCAATCGCGGCCATTAAAAGACACCGTACTGCCAAAATCGCTAGCTTAGGTACCAAGGCTTATTTACTTTATAAGCGTGGGCATCAAGAGAAAATGTATAAACTTATATGTGATGAGTTTATTGAATTGGGTGGCGTCTATATAAAATTTCTACAAGGTGTTTTACTGCAAAATCATGCCATAAGACAGTGGCATAACCCGGACAAACTTAAAGTATTCGAAAACCTTGATCATGAACCAATAAACATTGTTAGTTTTCTCCAAAACGAACTGCCTCCGGCAAAATTAGCGATGATTACTCTAATTCAACCCCAACCCTTTGCGGCTGGAAGTTTTGGTCAAGTTTATTACGGTCAACATGCCAACGGTAAACCGATTATTGTTAAGGTTTTACGGCCGATGGTAAGGGAACTACTTCGTTATGACCTACGACTTATTGGTATGTTTAGTCGTAGTTTAGCCAACCATATTACTGAAAATATTGATTTCAACATTGGTACGGCAATAAAAGACTTTCAAACATCCACCCTAAGTGAAACAGATTATGTCAGTGAGGCCCACTTTGCCCAAGAATTGTATGAAGCTTATCGAGACAACCCGATGTTTATTATCCCCGAGACATTTCTTGATCTATGCACCGATAATATTATCGTTCAGGAATATGTTGATGGCCTATCGGTGGCTCAGCTAATCCGCTTGCAAGAGCAGGGAGCTGACCCTAGGCGTTATACCGCCGAAGTTACCGGTTCAGATTTAGATAAACAACTTGAAATTCTAGGTGTGGAATTTTTTGCAAGTATGTTCAACTTATCTCAAGTCCAAGGCGATCCGCATCCGGGCAACATCCGTTTAATGACCGGTAACCGGATCGGTATGATAGATTTTGGCATCGCCGCACCAACCCCAGACAACAAAGCGGCGTTTTACGGAATCGTCGCCGCGATGGAACAAATTTATGCTAATGACTTTAAAATAAGTATTTTATTTGAGCAGTTTTTTCGGTTTTTTGTTAACGATTTATACCGGGCATTACGCCGCCTAGCCGAACACAACCAATCAATGTCAGGCAATCCGGCGGATGTGCCAGAAGACTATACCCGAGAAATAGGCAAGTTAGCTCAAGAAGCGTTTAAGAACGCTCTTGGAGTTGAAGATATTCGCCCCCTGATCGAAGACGGTCGGATTTTACAAATAATGAATCAAGTAATAAACAAGGATAATCGTTTCGGATTGGTTATTAAGCTGGAGGCTTCAGAAATTTTACGGGCTACCCAGACGTATATGACCCTACTAGATGCTCTAGGCCGTCGAACAGCTGTTATGCCGCGGGTTTTAAAAAAGGCTGTCGAACGTATTCAGCGAGAGCATCCGGAGGTACTTAATAAAAACGACGGAGATATAAGTGTCTCGGAAGCCTTAGATATTATCAGCAACTGGCTGGAACGAGTTGCTAATCGCGACCCGTTACTCTTTTCACAGTTAATGAAACGTATTAAAATGGGGAAAACCGCGCTCCAACCTAGGCTGTCAAGTCGACGTAGTGTAGGCCGAAGGGTTGGGCAGGTTGGGCCAGAAAGGGAACAGATCAATGCTTAAAGACTTTATATTATTCATCAAGTATCCATACACGGCTGGCGTTATAGCGACAATTTGGATTGGTAGCGCAATTCTTATGGCGATAAATCGCAATTTAGATGGCGTCCACATAGTTATCATCAACATGGTAGCTAGCGTTATAATTGCTGGTTTTGGTTTTGGTGGCAAGTCCCAGACTTAAGGATAGATATTATAATTATTAGTCAATAAAAATAATCATATTAAAATAGTTGGGCAGTTTATTATTATATTTCGGTAAGGAGTCTTAATGGTTGATGAAGATACAGTGCTACAGACGAAAAACCTAAGAAAAACATTTATTTCCAAGAAGAAAAAAGTTGAAGCTGTCCGTGGCGTTGATTTATTGGTCAAAAAAGGTCAAATATATGGTTTTCTGGGACCGAATGGAGCAGGTAAAACGACAACCCTCCGAATGTTGACAACTTTATTGCCAATTGACGAGGGCGAAGCTATAGTTGCTGGTTACGATGTCAAAAGACAGCCTGGGGAAGTCCGCAAGCACATTGGCTACGTTAGTCAGTTGGGCGGGTCGGATGATGAAGCCACTGGCCGGGATGATCTTTTATTACAGGGACAACTTTATGGCATGTCGCTAGCTGCTTCCAAAAAACGGGCCAGCAAACTTATCGAATTCTTACAATTGAGTGAATATGCCGACCGTAAAGTCATAACTTATTCTGGCGGCCAGCGCCGACGACTAGATATTGCCATAGGCATAATGCATCAACCAGACATTTTATTTTTAGACGAGCCAACCACCGGTCTTGATCCGCAAAATCGAGCCCATATGTGGCAGCAAATACGTATTCTGCGCAACAGCGGAACGACGATCTTTTTGACAACGCATTATCTAGAAGAAGCCGATATCTTATCTGATTATTTAACGATCATGGACCATGGGAAAATTGTAGCTGAAGGGACCCCGCGCGAACTAAAACGAGAAATAGCCGGTGACGCGATAATTATTAGACCAAAACTAGAAGGTGATACGGTGACTAAAATTCAGAAATTAGTTGCCACAAAATCGTTTGTCAAAGAGGCAAGGGTAGAAGGGGAGTCAATTCACCTTTACGTTGAAGACGGCACCCAAGCTTTACCGCAGATCTTTGCCCTTTTGGAATCTCATAAAATTGCGCTCGATACGGTGTCTTTAGCTGAACCTTCATTGGATGATGTATTTTTGAAACAAACCGGGCGAAGCTTGCGTGATGGCGAGAAGAATGATGAAGAGGGCCGATAATGAAATTACTAACAGATATAAAATTGCTAGTGAAAAGGCCATTTCTTCAGGAATTCCATAACCCGACGTGGTTATTTGTCAGTGGTTCAACACCGATCATGTACCTGGTGCTATTTATGCCGCTGCTAAAAAGGTTATCAAGCGGTCCAGGTTTTTCAACTGGGAATGTAATCCAATTGTTCTTGCCTGGTATCATTGCCCTACTGGCATTTGGTACCGGTAATTTCGCAGGCTTTAGTACTATTTTCCAGCTTCGTAATGGTTTTATAGAACGTTTACGGGTAACACCTGCTAGCCGCTTTGCCCTGCTAATCGGACCAATTTTATCTTCCATGGCCTGGTCATTAATATTCTCAGCGGTGATAGTATGCTTAAGCGTGCCGTTTGGGTTTCATATCCACCTAATGGGATTGCTGGTTTATACGCTGCTACTAATAACGATGATAATTTTGTTTTCGTCGATTTCAACTTCCTTAGCAATTCTTGCCCGGGAAATAAGTACATTTGCAGCTATAGTTAATGGTATTAATTTACCGCTTATATTGTTAGGCGGCGTGATGTTACCTTTGACATTAGCCCCCAACTGGATGCGATTCATCGCCCATGTCAATCCGCTGTATTACGTCGTTGAAGCTGGCCGGGCCCTGGCCAACGGCCAAATCGGGGTCAACGCCGTTGGTGTGGCCTTTGCTGTCATGCTGCCGTTAACAATCATCGTACTGTGGTGGTCAATGAGAATTTACAGTAAAGCAGTTTCCTGAAAAGAGCTATTAATCTTCAATTATCCGGATCTGTTTAGTAGCTGTAGCCAGACCGGTAGAGGGATCAGACTCAATTAGTAAGCTATTAAATTGGGAGCGTCCACTATTAACTAGAATATTGCGCGTTGATTTATCGTAACGCCAACGGGGTATAACGCTTTCGAAATCAATACCCAGCGACGAATCAAGTGAGCCGCACATTCCAACGTCAGTAATATGAGCTGTTCCCTTTGGCAGGATCATTGCATCGGCCGTTGGAATATGCCAATGATCGCCAATTACGGCGGTTACCTTGCCGTCTAAATAATAACCAATAATATATTTCTCGCTACTAAAATCACCGTGGAAATTAACAACTGTGGCTACGTGCGGCTGAAGCTTACCTGAGTCTAAAATCGTGTCAATAACTTCCAAAGGATTATTCGTAGGTTTATCGGCATCTCTGCCCACTACATGACCGAGTAAACTGATTACCAATACATCACCTTGTGGGCTATGGGCATATTTATAGCCTAAACCAGGAGTTGTATCTGGGAAATTAGCCGGTCGGATGATCGGTGTCGCCGGATCATTAAGCAATGGATAGATGTCTTCTTTGTATAAAATCCAATTGCCACCAGATGCAAAATCAACCCCAGCCGCCAGTAAGCGTTTAAAATCATGGCTGGAAATACCGCGACCGGCTGTCACATTCTCGGCTTGAGCGATAACTAAATCGAGCACTTCTTTTTCTCTTAGAGCAGGCAATAAACGTTCGACTACTGTTAAACCAAATTCACCAACCACATCGCCGATATACAGTATTTTCACAATTACATCCTTACTAAATTTAATTATGGATTAATTAGAATAGACTAATCTTTTATTTGGCGAATTCAATGGCCCGGGTTTCACGAATAACATTTACTTTTATCGTACCGGGGTATTGCATGGTTGATTCGATTTTAGTCGCAATGTCACGGGCTAAACGGATGGCTGATAAATCATCAATCTGCTGCGGTTTAACAAAAACCCGAACTTCCCGTCCAGCGCTGATAGCATAGGCTTTATCAATCCCTTCAAATCCGGTAGCGACGTTTTCTAATTCTTTCATACGTTCAGCAAAATTTTCGGCGCTGATATTGCGGGCACCCGGTCGAGAAGCGCTAATAGCATCCACCGCTCTAATAATTAAAGCCTCAACAGTTGTCGCTTCAACGTCTTCATGATGGGCTTCGGCAGCATGGGCAACTTCTTCTGGTGCACCGTATTTACGGAGCATCTCGCCACTGATATGGTGGTGTTTGCCCTCCATTTTATGGGTTAAGGCCTTGCCTAAATCATGAACTAATGCGGCGTATTTAGTAGTTTTAACATCGGCACCTAATTCTTCAGCAATCATGCCGGCGAGATGTGCCATTTCAGTACTATGCTTAAGGACATTTTGGCCATAACTGGTACGGTACTTCAATTCCCCCAGTAGATGCAAAATTTCTTTAGGTATACCAATAATACCAACTTCTCGGGCAGCATCCTCGGCAGCGTGAACCACATCCTTATCAACTTCTTTTTGAGCTTTTTCAACGACTTCTTCAATTCGTCCGGGATGGATCCGTCCGTCTTTAATTAACATTTCTAAGGCCTGTCGAGCAATTTCCCGCCTAACGGGGTCAAAACTACTGAGTACAATGTAACCAGGCGTATCGTCTACCATAATATCAACGCCGGTTGCCCGCTGTAGGGCCTGAATATTGCGACCTTCTTTACCTATAATCCGCCCTTTCATTTCTTCATCTTCCAGCTTAATACTGGTAACGGTACGTTCGGCGGTAACTTCACTAGCCATTCGTTCCATAGCCGTGGTTAAAATAACCGCCGCCTGATCTTCGGCATCTTCTTTAGCCTCATTTTGGAGTTTGGCAATTAAAGCGACGAGATCGCCTCGGATATCGCGTTCTGTCATTTGCATAAGTTTTTCGGCGGCTTCCTGTTTGCTAAGTTTAGCGACCTTCTCAAGTTTATCCTGTTGTTTTTGCCGAATATCTCTAATCTCGTTTTTTAAATCTTCAACTTCAACTTCGGCTTTGCGCAACTTCTCAGACCGTTTGTCGATATCGTCTAATTTACGATCAAAACTTTCTTCCCGTTGAACTAAGCGTTGTTCCAGTTCTTTCAATTCTTTCCGGCGTTGCTGTTCTTCTTTCCGGCTGTCCTCAATAATTCTCCCGGCTGCGTCGCGGGCATCGCTAGTTATTTTGCTGCTTTCTCGTTTTGCTTTCTCAAGTTCTTTGCTGGCTTGTTCGGTGGCGGTGCCAATTCGTTTCTTAGTAATGGCCATATTCGCGCCAAAACCAACAGCTAGTCCTGCCAAAGACAGCACTATGGTAAGGGGTCCCATAATTTCCTTTCTATCGGGCAGAGTAGATTTGTTTAGACAATCGCTTTCACTTCTCTAGTCAGTCAACAAACCTTCTGATAATCGAATTTGAATTATATAATTAATCGTTCAAAATGGCAGTGCTCTCAAAACGCACAAATCCATCATAACTATAACCTTTCGCCATAATCCGAGTCAATTATTTCCTGGGCGGAGTGATGTGAACCGGTGCCCCATAATCAGGTATAATTGGCTGCCGATCAGGTTTTTCGAGCAGGTTCTTAATGCCGCTAGCTACCCAATTTTTACCCTTAGCGCCAGCGATCGGTATATGTAAGCTATAACTGAGGCCGTTACCGACACTCAAGCCGATTCTTAAACCAGTAAAACTACCGGGTCCTTGAAAACACACAATCCCGTCAATAGCCGACAACTTTTGCTGCTGTTTAGCCAGCAATTGTTTGATTTTAAGGTGAATCGAGTCTGCCAATTGCCGGTGGGCTTCCCACCGCTCATAACCTAGCTCTTCGCCGCTATCTGTAAATAACCCGATCTCAGCTATCGGTTCGCTGGTGCGAATTGTTAAAATTAACATTACTTAATTCCCTCAACCAGATAACTTAAGGACTTCGGGTACAAAAAATCTAGCCGTCTGACTTTATCAGCGGTCTGAGTGAAAGTTATGGCCAATTGTTTTTTGGGTAACTGTGTCCGGACAATATCTGACCATTCGATAACCACGACAATATCCGGCTCCAAAAGTATTTCGGCTAATTCACTGGTTAAAATACCCGGTTCGGCCAACCGATAAAAGTCAAAATGCTGTAAACGTAGTTTGCTCCCCGCGTAGACGTTGTTAATTTTAAAAGTTGGACTACTGACCATAGCTGAACTGCCAAGTCCTTTTGCTAAACCCCGGACAAAAGTTGTTTTACCACAACCAAGATCACCAATCAGATCAATTACTTCGCCACCTTGTAACTGTAGACCAATTGCCAAGGCAATTAACTCAGTTTTGGTTGGACTGCTAGAAATTATTCGTTTATGGACATCAGACATTATGCAGGTACTGTACCGCATAATCGTCAATCTAGACAAGCTATAACCAACAGCGTACTGCAGACAGATACTCGATTACTGCGCTATACTAAATTTATGCTACAGCTTAGTCAGGCACTACTTAACCGTCCGGTTTTAAGTTTACGCACTGGTACGACCATCGGTAACGTTACTACACCGATAATTAATCCAAATAATTTAAAAATTGAGGGCTTTTATTGTCTCGATCGTTTTGACAAAAAACAACGGATCTTACTCTACCAAGATATCCGCGATATCATGCCCCAAGGGTTTGTAGTTGATGACCATGAGGCCCTCAGCGAGTCACACGAATTAGTTCGCCTGCAAGAAATTATAAAATTGGGATTTACGCTAATTGGTAAACCGGTTGTGACCGTTAGTAAAGATAAAGTTGGTAAGGTTAGTGATTATGCAACGGAGATTGAAACTATGTATATTCAAAAGCTCTATGTTAGTCAGCCGTTGCTAAAAAGTTTAACAACCGGCTCACTCAGCATTGACCGTTCGCAAATCATAGAGATTACCAGTCGCCGAATAATTATTGCTGACTTATTGCAAACGGCACCGGTTCAAGCCACCGTCGCTACCATTTAGTCTGAATCTTTATTGGGCGAGTATACCTTTGGATCAAGTATTCTAAAATGTACCTAATAGTTCAGTTTTACTGAGTTAGTTATATATTTACAACATGAAAATAGCCGTGGAATAAATGTAATGGGGGTTGATTAAGTTGAATGAACCTAATGGTCCAAAGTCAGCTTACTGACACATATATTCTCACGGCTTGTCCCTCAGGGTTCCAATCTTGTTCACTTTCATGAACTCATGGGCCACCACTGAGGGGGTGTCCGATAATAATCTAATTACTAGGGGGGTTGCTGACCGATATGATCGAGGCGTGAAACTGGTTTAACAAAGTTGTAAGTTCTAAGTCTTGGTTTAGTCCATAGGCATGACGCTGTATTGCTTAAGTCTAATTTCCTGATTGATGTGTGCTCTGTATTTAATTATGCTGCACTTATAACTAACGAAAAGCCTAACTGCATTTATGAGCACAATAAAACCCGAGACTGCAATGAAAAAACCCGCCGGCACAAAATACCAGGCATGTAAATAGTTATAACCAAGTATAAATGAGATATAGAACAATACGGCCGCGATGAACAAAAGTTTTATGCTACCGTTAAGATCTTGAGTGGCATGAAACTTGTCTCTTTCAGATTCAAGTACAGTCTTTTTGGTCTCAGTTTTTCCATCTGAAACTTGAGACCCATTGTTGGGCTCAGTCATGTTTTTACCTCCACTAGTAGGTTGTCAAAGATCCACTTTCGAACATTTATATATAAGCATTATTTAGATCTTTAGTCAATAATCACAACGGGTTACTAGATACTTGTTCCAAGTATATAGTCACCCTTTATTGCCCTTGACAGCTTTTTTAATAGTGGCGTAATTAAAGCCTTTTTGAGCCAGATAGCGCATTAATTTTAAATCATCATTAGCATATTTAGCTTGTTGGCGTTTTTTGCGGACAACTTCTGCAATCGCCTGGTTATCGTCGTTTTTTTCATTCAAGATAGCTTTTGTAATAATCTCATTAGCTACGCCTTTTTGCCGAAGTTCTTGAATAATTCGTCGCTGACTGTAAGCTCGTTGCTGCCGGCTGTTTATCCAGGCTTGGGCAAAGGCAGTGTCATTAATCAAATCAAGCTTTTTCAAGCGATTAATGGTTTCTGCTTGAGTTTTTGGATCAATTTGTTTGCGGCCTAAGTAAGTTTCAACTTCTTTTTGGCTGTGTAGCCGTGAAGTGCAATAACGTAAGACCAAACCGTACAATTTATCGTTAGCCGCAACCTGCTTTAATTCTTTAAGTTGGGCTTTATCAATTTGCTGTCCCTTGAACAATTTATGTTCCAGCAGTTTTTGGCTGCTTAAAGCAAAGCCATAACGGCCATCGATAAATATTGAATATCGATCAGCTAATCGCAGTTGTTGTTTAATGTCAGAGATAACCATTTGGTGAGGTTATTAGCGCCTTATTGAGGTATCAGCATTAGTCTAATTGTCTTTAGCGGCCTGTTCTTTAACTTTGACTGTAATCTCATCGGCTATTTTCGGATTTTTACTAAGATATTCTTTAGCTGCTTCACGACCTTGGGCTATCTTTTGCCCTTTGTAAGAGAACCAAGCGCCCGACTTTTCAACAATATTATAAGTTGTCGCCAAATCAAGAATATCGCCACTCCGACTAATGCCTTCGTCGTACATTATGTCAAACTCAGCTTCCCGAAACGGTGGTGCAATCTTGTTTTTAACAACTTTGACACGGGTGTGATTACCGATAATTTTTTCGCCCTGTTTGATCTGGGCCAATCGTCGAATATCCATCCGGACACTAGCGTAGAATTTTAAGGCGTTACCACCGGTTGTTGTTTCGGGATTGCCGAACATAATACCAATCTTCATCCGGATTTGATTAATAAAAATGACAGTTGCCTTACTCCGCGAAATTACAGCCGTTAATTTTCGTAAGGCCTGGCTCATTAAGCGAGCTTGTAAGCCTGGCAGCGAGTCACCCATGTCACCTTCAATTTCAGCTCGGGGGACTAAAGCGGCAACTGAATCGACCACAATAATGTCGACCGCGTTAGAACGCACTAGTGTTTCGGTAATCTCTAAAGCTTGTTCGCCGTTATCTGGTTGTGACAAGAGTAAATTGCTTGTATCAACGCCAATCCGTTTGGCGTAGGTTGGATCAAGAGCGTGCTCGGCATCAATAAATGCTGCCGTTCCGCCATTCCGCTGAACTTCAGCAATAGCATGCAAGGCTAAAGTTGTTTTACCGGAACTTTCTGGTCCGTAGATTTCAACCACCCGTCCCTTAGGTAAACCGCCACCCAACGCTAAATCCAATGATAAACTACCGGTTGAAATACACTCTACGCCGCTAATATGGGTTTCCCCTAATTTCATTATTGACCCTTTGCCAAATTGTTTTTCAATTGTTTCAAGTGCCAATCCAAGGGCTTTTACCTTACCCTCGCCACCTGACTTCGTATCCTGAGCCATTGTTATTCCTCCCTCAAACGCATTGTGCTATCGCGTGTTGGTCTGATTATATCAGTATCAGACAGGCTCGTCTAAAGCTTATGTTTAAACGTGGTAGCGGATTTTCCTATATCTAATATAATAGACGATATATGGGTGGCATTAAAACACCAGTCGAAGCGTCGACAACGCAAATTAAACACGGTATCCAAGAACTTATTTCCCGGGCTATTAAAAATGATGTGTCGGTTATTCACATTGAACCGATGTCCAATACTGTAGTTATCCGATACCGGCGTGGCGGCACGCTTTATCAGGCGACAACCCTGCCAAAACCGACTGCTGTCTTACTAGCCAAATATTTCAAGCAATTAGCCCAATTGGACATTAATCAAACTCAAGCCCCACAAAGCGGTCAGTACCTCCAACGCTTAGGCCGGAAAACTTATGTTATCCAGGTTTCAACTCTGCCGGTTATGGATGGCGAAAAACTGACGCTTAACCTTTCGGGTACGACTATGGCCAGCGAGAATTTGCAAGCACTCGGCTTATGGGGGAAGAACCTATCGCTGGTTCAACAAACCTTAACCCAACCCAGCGGCTTAATTGTAATTGCCGGACAACGCCAAACTGAAACAACTATGGTGCAAACGACCATGCTGCAGTTATTAGCTAAAGCGTCGTTAGCGGTAGCTTATGTTGGTGATGGTCAAGAACCGGCTATGACTGGAGTTAAAACTGTTAAAATTCATCCCGATGCCGGCTGGGGTTATAGCCGCTATGCGCAAGTGTTAGCCAAACAAGGGTTTGGTATTATCGGGCTTAATGCCATGATTGATCGGCGGACAGCTCAAGCGGCTACCAAAATAGCTGATGACGGATCGTTAATCATAGCTGCCATTAATGCCGGTACAGCTGTTAAAGGTTTGCTCTATATTTATCAAGCTTCTCACCAACTTAGCAGTCTGGTATTAACCCGGGCGGTAATCGATAACGTTTTTGTCAGAGGTCTCTGTCCGCATTGTCGTGAAGCCTATTGGCCGACAGTTGAAGAACGACATTCTCTGCAAGCAATTTTTAAAATTGACGAAAGACTAATTAACCAGCAATTAATCGATTTGGAAAAACAAGCTCGTGAGGCTAATATTGCCCCGGAAAGTGAACTCAGTTTAAGCGCTGAAGGTGTAAAAAAATTATGGCGCGCCCACCTGCTAGGCTGTAAATACTGTGACAACACCGGCTATGGCATCAGAATCGGCTTATTTGAAGTCTGTTATCCAACTAATCTTCTGCTAAGCGCCGTATCAAATCATAAATCTTTAGCTGAGTTACAAACGGTGGCTGTTAAAGAAGGCCTGCTAACACTTAAAATTGATGCGCTAATAAAGACCCTACGCGGCGTAATTGACTTCCCAACGTTGCTTAAAGTCTGCGAAGATTACAACCGGTAAATACTTTAGAGCAACCGGGGTTGTGAACTTTTATTGTCAGTTGGTAAATTAAGATGTCGATAGCCTCGAGCTGTAACTTTGCGGCCCCGTGGGGTTCGTTCTAGTAAGCCAATTTGCAGTAAATACGGTTCGATGAAATCTTCGATAGTTGATCGTTCTTCAGATGTTAAAGCACTTAAAGTTTCAATCCCTACCGGCCCACCCGCATAATTATCAATAATCGTGCTTAGCAGCATTCGATCGGCCACATCAAGTCCAAGCTCATCAACTTCTAAGAGTTGCAAAGCTTGTAAAGCAACCTTTTGGTCAATCATTCCATTACTATGCACTTCGGCGTAGTCCCGGGTGCGCTTTAATAACCGGTTTGAAATCCGCGGCGTTAAACGGGAACGGGAAGCCAATGTCTTGGCGGCTGAATTGTCAATTTTAACACCTAAAATACGTGCCGCCCGCTTGATAATTTGCTCGATCTCGGCTGGACTATAAAATTCTAATCGATGGATCATGCCAAAACGGTCACGCAAAGGGGCGGCTAAGGCTCCGGTTCGAGTTGTGGCACCAATTAAGGTAAATTTTGGCAGATCGAGACGTAAACTATGAGCGCTCGGTCCCTTGCCAAGCATAATATCAAGCTTGAAGTCTTCCATGGCCGCATAAAGCACTTCTTCAACCACCCGATTAAGCCGATGTATTTCATCAATAAATAAAATATCGCCCTCATTTAAATTGGTCAATAAACTGGCTAAATCACCGGCTCGGTCAATGGCCGGTCCGGAGGTAACTCTTATCTGGGCCCCCATCTCGCGGGCAATCACATTAGCCATGGTTGTTTTACCAAGCCCCGGCGGTCCGTAAAGTAAAATATGATCTAATGGATCATGTCGTTTTTGGGCCGCCGCGATGGCGAGTTTAATATTTTGTTTGAGACGTTCTTGCCCAATGTAATTTTTAAAATCCGCCGGGCGAAGCGTCTGTTCAAATTGCTTTTCTTGTTCACTTTCATCGGCTACGGAACTGGTTTGGATAATCCGGTCAATCATTATTTGCTCCGTAAAGCTTGGGTTACACGTTGTTCGGTTGGCAGCGATTTATCGACTGATTGCAGTGCTTGCATAGCATCATGAACGGAAAAACCGAGCGCCAGTAAAGCAGCTACGGCATCATCTTGAAGCGCGGCAGCTTCAGATTGCAATAAGCCACTGGCTGCTAAATCAATACCAATTAAACCAACCTTGTCTTTAAGGTCGACAACTATCCGTTCAGCGACCCGTTTACCGATACCGGGAGCCGCTTGAATAAGTTTGGTATTGCCACTGGCGATGGCTTGACGAACCAGTTCGGGCGTACCAATACTGAGTAGACTGAGTGCTACTTTGGGTCCGACTCCATTTACTTCGAGTAGACGTTCAAATAATTGCTTGGTTTCCAATTGCACAAAACCAAATAGATCATGACTATTTTCTCGGATGTGTTCATAAATATATAAAGTTGCGGTTTGTTTGTCGATTAGTTGGCTAAGATCTTCGTTGGTTACAAAGACACCATAACCAACACCCTGTACATTGATAACCACAGAGTTGATAGATTTTTCGGCAACTTGCCCGGTCAGCATGACAATCATGTGCTTGTATTATCGCATAGTCATGATGTGAGTGATAGAACAGGCCAGCGCGTCGGCACAGTCGTCCGGTCGTGGGATTGTTGTTAATTGCAAAATAACCCGGACCATTTCTTGGATTTGATTTTTTTGAGCCCGGCCATAACCAGTTAAGGCCATTTTTATCTGTAATGGGGTGTAGTCATAAATCGGCAACCCGGCCTGTTGGCCACAGAGTAAAACAACTCCCCGAGCTTGCGATACAGCCATGGCCGTCGTAATGTTCTGCGCGAAAAATAAGGTTTCTACGGCCATTTCTTGCGGTTTAGTGTCGGCAATAATGGCGCTTAGTTCTTTGTAAATAGTACCGAGACGAATAGCATCAGCTTGTTTAGCTGGCGTCCGAATAACACCGGCATCCACCAACTGCGGGTGTTTTTTAGCGGGAGTCGTCTCAATAATACCAAACCCTAAAATGCCAGTACCAGGATCAATCCCAATTACGCGCATTTAATCGGCCATAATTTGCTCGGGGATTTCAAAATTGACATGAGTGTTGGTCACATCGTCTAAATCCTCAAGCGCATCCATTAAACGGATAATTTTATGAGCAATCTCAGCGTCATTAATGGTCACAGTAGTTTTTGGTACGTAAGTTAATTCGGCCTCGCTGATCTCATTGCCATTGCTTTGGAGAATATCGCGAACTTTCGCGAAATCATGTGGTTCAGTATAAATAACTGTTTCACCCGCTTCTTCCTGAGCATCTTCCGCTCCAGCATCCAGTGCTTGCATGAGAATATCGTCGTTGCTGCCCTTAACCCGGATAACGCCTTTACGGGAAAACTGAAAGGCTACCGCTCCTTTTTCGGCTAATGACCCACCGTGTTTAGTGAAGGCTAACCTAATATCCGGATAAGTTCGATTTATATTGTCAGTGGCTGCCTCAACCAGAATTGCCACGCCGCCCGGTCCATAGCCCTCGTACAACAATTCCTGCAACTGGGCTTCGTCAGATTTACCGCTACCTCTGTCAATTGATCGCTGAATATTGGCTAACGGCATATTAGCAGCCCGGGCCCTGTCAATAGCTAGGCGTAAACTAAAATTAGTTTCAGGATCACTACCATTACGCGCTGCGATCGCAATCATATGGCCGAGTTTGGTAAATAGATTACCCCTGGCCGCGTCTTTGATACCTTTCTGGCGTTTAATAGTTGACCACTTAGAATGACCAGACATCGCATGTGCCTCAATTTACAGCTTATATACGCTGTTATTGTAACAAATAACTAGTACTTTACCCAAATTGTCAATTTATGGTGTGACAGGCGGATTGATTAAACTTGCATCATAAGCCTGAATCGCACTGTAATTACCAATACCAGCCGTTGGGATTAAAACATCCTCGCCGTCCGGTGCGATATATCCCTGTATTAACGCATTATTCCCGGATTCATTAAAAGTTAAAGACCGGATGTCATTTAGATTAATTTTTTTAACAATACCGTAAAGAGCTTGAGCATTATCCGTTTTGAAATTTGTCAGGACATTATTCCCAACGGCATCAACTAAATCTCCGACTTTCACTGGATTGGACAACACCCCCAAGGTTAAAGCTTTTTGTTCGACAGCAATTAGCATCTGTCGTTGATGCTCAGTCCGGTCAAAGTCAGCTTGCGGGAAGCCATAAGCGCCTGGTCCGTCACCTCGGGCCCGAGCTAGATTAAGTGCTTGCTGACCGTCTAAAGTAACTACACCGTTGGGCAAGCTTAAGTTAGCATAAGGATCATATAAACCTCTAGAATTTGGACTATTAATCGTAATCGTGATTCCGCCAACAGCATTGACAGCGTCTTTGAACGCAGTGTAATCAATCAGGGCGTAGTATTGGCATTGAATGCCTAAATCCTGACTAACTACTTCTTGCAACAAGCCCATACCGCCATTGAAATAACCAGGCGCTGAAAAAGCTTGATTTTGTCCATCCTCGTAAGCCGCATTTATTTTCAGATAGCCATTACTGGGTATATTTACCCATAGATCACGCGGAATACTTAGCATAAAACCGGTATTATTCTGAGTATCTAAGCTGACCACCATAATGGAATCAGTAAGTAGAGCCCCTTGGTGTCCGGGATCATCAGCCGAGTCGCCAGCCAGTAAGATATTTACTCTACCCTGAGCCTCGCCATTGAGCTGATTAGACGAAAACAGACCAAATAAGCCGCCAAACTTATCAGCATTACGCAACAATTTCCAGCCAACCCAACCGCCACCGACAATTACTATTGTGACTAAGATTAATACGCTATATTTTAGCAATTGCTTAAGTTTATGCCGCCGTTTAGCTCGCTTATCTTGAAGTAGCAATAATTTTTGCCGATTAGTCTTATTAAAATATTCATTGGCGTGTGGCGAAATCGTTGCCCCAATGATTGGAAAGTCCAACGGTTGATTGGCGTCTTTTGGTTTTTGAATAGGAGGTGCAACTGGCTTAGCCGGTTTGTTTAGAGGTTTTCTCGATTTCATTTTTATATGTTTCATAAACAATATCTTATTATGCGCTTAATGTTTGGTTTATGACGTGCTGATAAGCTTATACTAAAGTTGTAATTATCGGCAAGCTGAATAGCTGGTGTTTCTCAAGTCTATCTTCAGCAAAGCAACGTAGATTAAGTCTTGAAGAAGAAAATAATATATGAATGTAATTAGCCGCGGTTTCCGAAACGTTTTTCGCAATTCAATTCGAGCAATCTCGATTATTTTGATTTTAGGATTAAGCATTGGTCTGGCTTTAACAATGCTGATTGCCCGTCAAGCTGTCAGTCAGAAAATCCAATCAGTTAAAAGTTCGATTGGCAATACTATAACCATCGCGCCCGCTGGTTTTAGTAGTTTTAGTTCGGTTAACAATTCCTTAACAACTAGTGAATTAAGCAAAGTTGCGGCATTGCCGCACGTTACTAATGTTGATGAAACTTTAACAGACCGACTAACAACGATTGGTTCGACGCAGCCATCATTTGGGAATTTTGGTGGCCAATCTTCCAGCTCAAACAACAACGGACAAACCAGTTTGACATCGCCGATAACTTTTAATATTAACGGTACCGGCGGCGGTCATTTCTTTTATAGTGGCGGTGCCAGTGGCAGTACCACTGTCCCGACTAATTTCACCCCACCGATAACTATAACCGGCACAACCAATCCGACCAGTCTAGAAGGCGCTAATCTCACAATTTCCAGCGGTAAGGCCATAAGCGGTACTAGTAGCACTGATGTGGCGATGATTAGCTCAGCGATGGCTAGTAAAAATAGCCTGAAAATTGGCTCAACCTTTACAGCTTATGGCACAACCTTGACGGTAGACGGTATCTTCACCACTAGCAATCAAGCCGACGAGAACAATGTCATTGTGTCGTTACCAACCGAGCAAACTCTTAGCGGCCAAACCGGTGATATAACGAGTGCTATAGCAACTGTTGACTCGCTGGATAACCTAGATTCAGTTACGACTGCAATTAAAAATACCCTCGGTTCAGCGGCTGATGTGACTAGCGCCGAAGCTCAAGCCAATGAAACTGTACAACCTCTAAATAGCGTTAAGAATATCTCATTGTTTAGTCTAATTGGTGCAGTTATTGCCGGTGCAGTTATTATCTTGCTTAATATGATCATGATTGTTAGGGAGCGCCGCCGCGAAGTCGGAGTTCTAAAGGCCATCGGCGCCTCTAATATCCGAATAATGGTTCAGTTTATGGTCGAGGCCCTAACGTTTACCCTGCTGGGTGCAGTTATCGGCTTGATAATTGGCGTAGTTGGCGGCAATCCTGTAACCAAATTACTTGTCAATAACAGTTCTACTAGTACGTCAACCACCACCACTACAGCCGGTCCTGGTGTTAGTGTGTCGGTAAATGGCGGCGGCGGTCCAGTAATCATAACTCGAGGTGGCGGCGGCGGTGGCTTCTTCAATCGGCTTGGCGGCCGCAGCACAGCCAATAGTATTAAAAATATTCACGCCGTTGTTGGCTGGAGTATTCTACTTGATGGTTTGGCGGCAGCAGTTGTAATAGCCCTTGTCGGCAGTGCTATTGCCTCGATACTAATATCTAGAATAAGGCCGGCTGAAGCTATGAGGACTGAATAATGTTGGAAGTCAAGCATCTTACTAAAACCTTCGCGTCTGGCAGTGGCCCGGTTACAGCCGTAAATGATGTTACTTTTAACATACCAGACAGTTGTTTCGCATCAATTATCGGTCGCAGTGGCAGTGGTAAAACTACGTTATTAGCGTTATTGGGCTCGTTAGATAAACCGACTTCAGGAACCATTATGATTAATAGCAAAGATTTGACGAAACTTAGCGATCATGCACTAATTCGTTATCGTGGTCAAGAAATCGGCTTTGTCTTCCAGAGTTACAATTTAATACCTAATCTTACGGCTCTTGAGAACGTGATGTTGCCGATGGAATTTGTCCATAAGCCGCGAAAATTTCGTAAATCACGGGCCACCAAGTTACTTAACCAAGTTGGTATCACTGATGATAAACATAACCGTAAACCCGGAAAACTCAGCGGCGGCGAACAACAAAGAGTCGCCATTGCCCGGGCCTTAGCTAATCAGCCAGACTTAATTTTAGCTGATGAACCAACTGGTAATTTAGACAGTGAAACTGGTAAAAAAATCTTTGATCTGCTGCATAGTTTGGCTAAGTCACAACACACCACCATAGTCGTCGTGACGCACGACCTATCAATCGCCGGTCGAACTGATGTAACTTTTCGTCTAGAAGATGGTAAACTAGATGTTCATCGAGGAAAGTAAATTATGGGAACCGACTTACCGCAATCACTGATAAACAAACCAGCTCGGTCCCGCAAACAGCTTATAATATTGGTTCTGGCTGGAATCGGACTATTACTAATCGGTTTTGTGGCTGGTTATTATGCCAATAATGCGGGCAATCAAACTAGTACGAGATTAGCAATGACATCAAATGGCTCGCCGTACTTTTCAAATAATGGACCTGGCGGGTATCAAGGCTATCGGACTAATTATGGTAATAGAATAATCGGCCAAGTAACAAGCATCAGTGGCCAAACCATAGTTATTACGGATCAGAGTGGAACTAGTCAAACCATTAATGTTACCACTGCCACCCAGTTTTCTAATGGTGCTTCACTTAGCCAGATCGCAGTTGGCGATACCATTATGGTGGTTGGCCAAAAAAATAGTAGTAACGTTATTCAAGCTACCCGTATAATTATTAATCCATCTTTTTATAACGGATCAACATCTTCTGATTAATCAAAATATTTAAACCAAACAACAACACTTAATAGTTAAGCTTATAGTATGTCACTAAATTGACTATTGGTTAATATTTTAGTATAGTATACTTCGTAAATGACAGACAATCATGGCGGAGTTTAACACACGACAACAGTTACTAATGGAGTCGACCGATCGGACAATACCGAGACGGTCTTATACAAAACGCCATCTGTATAACGAACGTTACGATTCTAGATCTCAGGATTACAGTAATACTGTGTTGGACCGCCTTACCAAATCCTACCTTACTGAAGATAAGGGCAGTCGCGGTTTAGATGCCAACAAACGTATTTATAAGAAAAAAATTGCTTTATTGCTACCTGGACACAATGAAGAATTAATTATCCAAGCAACGATTGAATCAGCAGTAGCCGCCGGTCAACCAATTAAAGACATTTATGTAGTTGACGATGCTTCAACCGACAATACCCGTAAAATTGCCATTGACCTGCTTGGCAAGCAAAACGTTTTAACAGTTCACCGTAGCGGTAAAGCCCTAGCAGTCAAGAAAGCCATCAAAAAATTTAATATTGAACGTAATTACAGATGGTTGCATGTCGCCGATGCCGACAGTGTCTTCTCGCCAGATTATTTTCGGATCTATCGTAAAAAGTTATCCAATGAATATGTTGTGGCGATAGGTTTTGTGCAAAGTTTACGCGGTAACTGGATTAGTACCTACCGGGCATTTAGTTATACTTACGGCCAGCATTTTTATCGCCGCATTCAGTCGGCACTCGGAATGATATCGGTCTTTCCCGGTCCGGTGACTAGTTTTCGAACAGATATTCTATCCAAGTTGGAAATTAATGGTAACAATGTTACTGAAGATTTTGACATTACCCTACAAGTCCACCGTAAAAAACTTGGCAAAATTATTTATATTCCAAAAGCCATTAATTATACTCAGGACCCTCAAACATATCATGATTTCTGCAAGCAAAGCATGCGCTGGTATCGCGGTTTTTTTCAAGGCATAAAAGAGTATCATATTGGACTGCATCCGCAACGGATTGATGTTAGTATTGGTTTCCAACTTCTACAAACTGCTTTTTTCCTCGTCCAAATACTAGTATTGTTCCCAATTATACTTTTACAGACACATTATTTCTTAACAATACCAATTGCTATTGCGATTGATTTTATCTTAACTAGCGCTATTACCATAGCCTCGTCAGTTGCCATTAAGCGTTGGACATTATTGGGCGTTCTGCCGTACTTCTATTTTTTACGGATGTCCGAGATAACCATGTACTTTACAGCGTTTACGGAAATAATAATCCTCAGAAAGTCGTCATCGGCTGTTAAGGGCTGGGCAACTGAAGGGCGACGCTATAAGCTTGATAAAACTGCCCTACGAGATGTTACTTAAACCGCCAGTTTAAGAAGACCTGGTGTAACCGTCGTATTGGAAGTAGTACAACTGACGGTGTTGAAAAAGACTGCCGGAACAGGTTTGAACAGTCAAGCGAGGTGGACCTTGGTAAGCAAAGATTGAAGTATCGGTCGGGTCTAAGGCGGCAGTAGTTTGGAAACTGTAGCTAAAAATATAGTTATTACTTGTCGTAATTAAAGCCTGGGCACCAGGCTTTATAAGATGCAAGTAAGCAAAGACTTCTCTCCGGTAGTGGCCATATATGAATGTATCGCCGGATTCATTATTGGGCTGGACGCTGTATACAGCGAACTGGGCTTTATTAAGAGTTAATGTCCAGGTTCCGGTGTCCGGATTATAGGTACCGGGGATAACTTGTAAATTAATCTTTAGACTCGGTATGGAAATCCCAATCGGCTGTCCGGTAATAATCGATGGCATAAGCCAAGGCCGAACATTGCTGAGTGGTACGGTGCCGGCATTGTCAGCCACTGCTATTTTGCTTTGCAGCCAATAATAACTTAGCGGTAAGACAATAATCAAACCGGCTACAACAAGTGTAATCGCTAACACCCGTAGGATAATATGAAATTTCATAATATAACTTCTGGCTTAACAAAAAAACGGTGCCCAGAAGAGCGACCGCTTTTTTATCAAGCCGTAGCAATTATTTTGCTTCAGTGTGACGACTCTTGCGGGCTAAGACTAATGAAATCACAAAGACTACAATGCCGCCGACTAACAAGCCAGCTGCTACAATGAATAGCGTGTGACTGTCGCCGGTATTAGGTAGCAATGAAATCCCTGTGGCGGCACTTAATGTGCCAGCACCTTTTCCATACATACGTTTCTCCTTAGTTTAAATACTTGAGAAAGGCCGCCATCACCCTAGCTCAAATCTCTTAATCGCTATTATAATTATAAAATGACTTATTGTAAATAGTATTTTATAGTAATATTGCTAATGCTTATCTGTAATAATATAGCATTTTAGTAAATTAAGTAGTATAATATTGTGAAATAAGGAGTTATTGATCAATGAAAAGAATTTTAAATATCTTTACGTCATTAATTTTATTTAGTTGGCTAGTCATGCCAGCCGTTATTGCACATGCCTCTTCAGTTAGCACTAACTTAATCGCCAATCCTTTAGTTGAGACAGCTAATAGTAATGGTAGCGGACCAGCTAATTGGACACCAGATAACTGGGGAACCGGTACTACCAGTATGGTTTGGCAGAACGGTGGCTATAACAGTACTAAAAGTTTATCTATTAACACTACTTCTCGCGCCAGCGGTGACGCCAAATGGATACCCGATGCTGCGGCAGTTACTCCAGGCCAGCAATATACCTATAGCGATTATTATGAATCAAATGTTGCTACCGAATTGGATGCTGAATACTTCGATGCCAGTGGCAACACCAGCTATGTTTACTTAGAGAATATACCGATTAGTACAACTTGGACACAAGCCAGTATTAACTTTACCGTACCAGCCAACGCCGTTAAAGTTTCAGTCCTACATATCTTAGCTAATGTCGGTAATTTACAGACTGATGACTTTAGTTTGATCACAACTCCAGTAATAACCCCGCCGGCCAACACTAACGGCAACTTGGTTTTAAACCCCTCCTTTGAGACTGCCAATGGCTCAACCCCGGTTGATTGGCAGACCGGTAGCTGGGGAACTAATACGACCAATTTTATATACGACACAACCGACGGACACACTGGCACGCACAGCGTCATTGTTCAGACCACTAACTATACCAGCGGTGACGCCAAATGGTATTTTAACCAAGTAGCTATTACACCAAGTACCCAATATACCTATAGTGATTACTACAAGTCGACTATCCCAACCAGTTTGGTAGCCCAATACGATAATGGCAGTGGGGTCTTATCTTACGCCGTATTAACGGCATCAGTTGCCAGCGCCTCCAACTGGCAACAAGCCAGCGTTACGTTTACGACACCAGCCACGGCTGAGTATGTCACAATCTTTCACTTAATAGCTAGTGTAGGAACATTACAAATTGACGATGTTTCACTTATGCCAGTACCTGTGGTTCCAACTACTATAACCATTACTTCACCGACCACTAATGCTAAACTGAGCGGCAACGTTGCAGTTACCGCTTCGGTTAATTCGTCCACTGCGATATCCAGCGTTCAGTTTAAATTAGACGGCAATAATCTCGGTAGCGCCATTACTTATGCGCCTTTTCAACAAAGTTGGAATACGGCAACTACTACCAATGGCATCCATGATTTAACAGCTGTCGTTACTACGGCGGATAGTAAAACTACTACTTCGCCAGCAATTCCGGTAACAGTTAGTAATACTGGTCCGGTTAGTGACAATATCATTCCGAACCCTTCTCTAGAAACTGTTGATCCAACCAATAGCAAGCAACCGCTTGACTGGTTTGGTAGTTCATGGGGTACCAATACCTCGACGTTTACATATTTATCAACTGGTCACACCGGTAATCATAGCGTCAAGGTGCAGACTACAAGTTATACGAGTGGCGCTGCTTACTGGGATTTCGCTAATCAACCAATAACCGGTGGTCAGATGTATGATTTCAGTGACTACTACGAGTCAAACATCAATAACGAAGTTGACGCCACTATAGTCATGAGCGATGGAAGTTTGCAGTACTTATACCTTAGTTCAGCCTACCCCAGCCCTAATAGTTGGACAAAGTTTGATGTCCAGTTTACAGTACCAGCCGGCGCCGTAGCCATTAACATCGAACACAACATTTTTGGAGTCGGTTGGTTGACGACCGACGATTACAGCTTGACACCTTTTAGCTACCAGGGCCTTACCCGACCGCTTATCAGTATCACTGACGATGACAGCTATGCCAGTTTCTACACTAACGGGCTGCCAATCTTACAGAAATACGGCCTAACCTCAACCGACTATATTATTACTAGCTATATCGATAATGTCGACGGCTACATGAGTAGTGCTCAAGTTAAAGGATTATATGCAGCCGGTGAAGAGATCGGTTCGCACAGTGTTGATCACCCGGATCTTACTACTCTGACCACTACCCAACAAAATGCCGAACTGCAAAACTCACAAACTTTCCTGCAAAACTTAATTGGTGCACCGGTTACCGATTATGCCGCGCCTTATGGTTCGACTAATTCCCAAGTTGTAAGCCTTGCGGATAAATACTATAAGTCATACCGCGGTGTTGAAGCCGGCTATAATGCTAAAAATAACTTTGATGCCAATAATCTATTAGTCCAAAATGTTATTGACACGACTACTTTAGCGCAAATTCAATCCTGGATTGCCGAAGCTCAAGCCACTAATACCTGGTTAATTTTGGTCTACCACCAAGTTGATCCAGATTCCTCGGCCGGTGAATATAACACCTACCCAAGCGATTTTGATGCTCAAATGTCAGCGATTAAAGCCAGCGGTATTACCGTAGAGACCATAGCGCAAGCGCTTAAAGAAGTCGAAGCTCAACTTTAAAAAATTTAACTTGAAATAGAGTCATAAATCATGGCTCATCGCTATCAAATAGCCAGAGTGGTATGCCGGCAGTCGTAATATCGTGAACAAAAGTTGTGAAGACTGCAGTATTACTGTCTCCGCCGGGTTGATCATGCCAGTATGACCAATCAGTAGCTTCGGAAGCAGCGGATTTATCTTGAGCGAACAAATGGATAGCGACATTAAAACCTTGAGCTTGAAGTAATTCTGCCTGGCTTAACACGCCGTTTAACATCGACTGGCGCTGCGTTGGCGACAGGGTTACGGTTTCTGCGGCAGTTTGGGTATACATTCGATTGAACGTACCAGTGTTAAACCAGATGTTATTTATACCAAGAGCATGGGCTACTTCAGCAGCAAAATCAACCCGTAAATAGATTTTAGGATCATAGACTGTATTTGCCGCTTGGTTAGCGGGAGCTGTCCAGGGGAATCCTTGTAGACCAAAACTATTAATCAGTCCTTTGGGTATGTTCTGAACGTATGGTAATAAGCTGACATAACTACCGTTCCCCCAGGAAGCACCGGCTGCATAACTCTCACTGTCAAGCAGAATGGCAGATAAACTATCCGGAAAATATTTTTTCTGGAACTGGATAGTTTTTGTAACATCAGCTGCGTAAGTCGCCGGATCAGTCGTGCTCCAAATTGGCAGATTGCCTTCTGGCAGAACAACCCACATACCCATCATGGTATCTGTAATACCGTCAGCTTTAAGTTCGGTAAAATAAGCATCAAGCACAGAATCGTAAGCTCCTGAACTATATAAATTTAAGTCGATATTGTTACCGCTGTCACTGACCGGCTCAATAAAAACCAGCGGCACAACGTCAAAGCTGGCGAATTCTTTTAATGTTGCTGCCACGCTATCGGCATCAGTTTGGGCTTCCGGCACCGTAATCGGTGTTGGTACGAAAAACGATACGCGGGCCGCCAAAGTTCCATTACAAACTGCCTCATATTGAGCAAGTTTACGTAATTCAGGGCTTACAGCATTGGCTAATCCCGGAGTAGGCGGTGGGAATAATGAACAACTTTGTGTCTGTAAGCTAGGCAGCACTGTCGGACTACTGCTTGGTGTTACTTGTCCAGTCGGAGCAGCTTGATGAGCGCTACCGGTAGGTCTGAATGTAGTTGTTGTCACTTTGGGCATATTATGATTAACATTTACCGAATAAAGGTTTGGCGGTTGCGCGGCAGTGCTTAATAAGTGAACCTCTTGGGAATTGATATAAAGATTTGCCAAAATACTTATTAGCAAACAACTAAGTACCCCGAAAATAACTGTTTTTATCCCTCGGTTTTTTGGCTGGACGCGCTGACCATACTTGTACACCATCTATAACTTATAATACGTGATGTTTTGGATAAAATACAATTACCTGTTATGGTAATAATAAAACAGAGCATACTTATCAGTTAAAAGATTTAATAGATATTTATTATTGTGTAGACGTTGACGTTGAAGTAATCGTTGTGCTGTCCCAATTCATACCGAGAATAACTATAAAATTAGCATTATAACCTTGCGCCTCAGCTGATTCACCGGTAGTAATTGCGGTCACGGTTGTACTATTCGTCGACAATAATTGCTCCAGCGCCTGTTTAGATGCCGGGTCTTGGCCGTTTGATAAATCAACTAACATTGAATCTGGATACTCAGTACTAGCATCGGTTACGGCAGCCACATCGAACCCCTCACTGGTTAACTTATTGGCTTCCTGTCGAGCCAATCCGACCACATTGCTGCCATTAAGAACTATGACACTAGCATCTTCTCTCACTATCGGGTTGGTACTAATTATTGACTGGTAAAAGGCCTGTAGTTGCGAAAAATCGTCAATACCGGCTGAAGGTATCAACGCTGATTCGCCGTCCGGCGCTGAATATCCAGTCAATAATGGATTAGTACCCCCATAACTGTAAGTTAATGATTGTAAATTATTTAAATTAAATCCTTTGGTTAATTGCGCCGCTCTTAAAGCATCAGCTAAGGTTAAATTGGTAGTTATATTATTGCCAACAGCGTCAAATAAATTACCAATTTTTACCGGATTAGATAACACGCCCGCCGAAGTAGCCTTTTGTTCGACTGCCACCAACATTTGTCGCTGGTGTTGAGTACGAGTGAAATCAGCTTGCGGAAAACCGTAAGCGCCTGGTCCGTCACCACGGGCCCGGGCTAAATTAAGAGCCTCCTGGCCATCCAAAGTGACTACGCCATTTGGTAAGCGCAGATTAGCGTAAGGATCGTATAAACCCCTGGGATCGGGACTATTGATCGTAATAGTTATGCCACCAACGGCATTAACCGCGTCGCGGAAAGCCGCGTAATCGATTAAGGCGTAGTACTGGCATGGTATACCAAGATCCTGATTAACAACTTTTTCCAATAAACCCATGCCACCCTTGGCATAGCCGGCGGATGAAAAATTTTGCGTTTGGCCGTCCTCATAAGCGGCATTAATCTTTTGATAGCCATTCCCGGGTATATCCACCCACAAATCACGCGGAATACTTAACATAAAACCGGTATTATTTTTGGTATCGATACTGATTACCATAATCGAATCGGTTAGATCTGCTCCATCGTGTCCGGGATCATCAGCTGAATCTCCAGCCAGTAAGATATTAACTCGTCCTTGGGCTTCACCGTTGAGTTTGGTGGTTGAAAACAAGGCATGGGCATCAGTAATAATGTTGCCACCAAAAACTTTATCAATATCGTGAACAACCCTCCAACCAAGCCAACTGCCTATGCCGATAAACAAGACGACAATAACCAAAATTGATCGAAAAACAATTTTCTTCCACCTTTTTTTAACTTTAGGTGGTTTTTGGTCTTTTTTCTTTTCGGTAAGATCTTTAGGTAAAGTAAGACCGACTAATGGTGGTTCGTTAGTTAGTAGGGTTGGTTTTACTGGTTGTGGTTCAATGGGTTTTTTTAGCACCGTTGCAACCTCTGTAAGCGGCATAGCGGAGCGATCATATTTATGGACATAACGCGAACGAAGACCGGGAGTTATTTTATGGCTTGATAACGAAGCAGATCGAGATGGACGTTGAATGAATCCATCAATTGAACGCTGTCCAACCCTAACTGGTCCTTTTGGCTCTGTCATATGCTTAGACATTATACCAAAGCATAGCCGCCATCATGACTATAGAATATTTGCTTGAGGGATTGCTGAAGCCATTGATATTTTCTTAACAATTGACAAGTATCGGATATAACATCAGATTATTTATAAAAGTTAGCAGAAAAATTATTCTTGGCGACGGATGGTAGCCGAACCGAGTATCAACGCGGCTATACCAAAGGCGCCAACGATTATCAAATCTCTGGTTAACAAGGATGTCCAAGTCGAGTTCATAGTAACTCGTTTCATGGCATCAACGCTATAAGTTAGAGGCATAATATCGGCGAACCACTGCAGCGGCTTAGCCATCTGGGATCGGGCGATGAATAAGCCGCAAGTAAGTATTTGCGGGAATAAGAAAGCCGGCATGAACTGAACGGCCTGAAACTCGCTTTTTGCAAAGGCACTTATGAAAAGCCCCAAGGATGTACCGAGAAAAGATGCAAAGACCGCGCCGACAATAGTTGATACTGCACCACCCAGGACTGTAACATGCAATAAACCAAGCATAACGAAGCCGGTTACTACCGCCTGCAAAAATCCGAGTAGCGAGAAGGCAATGGCATAACCCAAAATAAAATCCAGTTTAGCAATTGGCATTGTCATGAGCCGGTCTAAAGTCCCGCTGGTTCTTTCGCGGAGTGTCACAATGGAGGTAATCAGGAACATCATGATCATCGGGAAAATGCCAAGTAACAATGGAGCAATATGATCGAATGTCGATTTTTCCCCTTGGAAAACGTATTTTAAGATAGTTATCAGGATTGGTGGGATAAGAAATAACAGAGCGAGTGTTCTAGGGTCATGCCGCAATTGGCTCATGACCCGTCCAGCGGTGGCAAAAGTTTGTCGGGCACTCATATTTTAGCTCCAACCAGTTTTAAAAAGCTTTGTTCAACTGTTTGGGTACCAGTTCGCTGGCGAAGCTCCAGGGGAGAGCTATGGGCTATAATCCGACCGTTTCTAATAAGCACTAGATCATCGCATCTTTCGGCTTCATCCATTGAATGGCTAGTAATGATCAGGGAGTGGCCTTGGTCGGCCAAATGGGCAAATAATTCCCATAAATTTTCCCTTAGCACAGGATCCAAACCGACGGTTGGTTCATCTAAAACTAGTAGTTTAGGTGAACCAATCAAGGCAATGGCCAGCGAAACCCGTTGTTTTTCACCGCCCGATAGACTGCTGACCAAATTACTTGCTTTATCGGTCATATCAACAGCTTCTAGAACTTTTAAAACAGTTGCTTTTATTTGTTTTCTGGGCTGTCTGGTCATTATGGCAAAGTACCGTAAATTTTCTGTAACAGTAAGGTCCGGATAAACTGATAACTCCTGCGTCATATAACTCATTTGCTGTCTTAATTGTGGTGAACCTGCAGGTTGATTGAAAACAGCTATAGTTCCAGAATTGATATGCAATCGGCCGACAATGCCTCGAATAAGCGTTGTTTTTCCGGCGCCGGATGGGCCAATAACGCCTACCATTTTACCGGCTGGCAAGTCAATGCTAACGTTTTTAAGTGCTTTAAACCGTCCGCCCAGCACGATCGTTAAATTTTTGATTTTAACAGCGGTTTCCACACAGTAATCATAACAAAATATGAGACATATTTCCTGAGATTAAGCCTAAATGCTAGTGGCTAAAACCGTAAGTTAAACTTGGATTAAGCAGCCGATCGGAGCGCGTCAACATTTACCACGGAATGAACAATTTGGATTGCTACTTCCCGCTCGGATTGATCATTTTCAAGGTAAATATGGTCAAAGGGATTCATTTTTGTTTGATGTGGCAATAATTCCAAATCAACGACTGTTTTACCAAGTTCTCTAATCTCTTCATAACTCTTATTACATTTTTCTCTTAATTGTCGCATTCTTGTCCATTCCGGTACGGCACTATTATGCAAATTATCAAGATTAATTTCATTTCTAGCTAATGTCATTGCGGCATCACCTAATCCCCTAAGAATCCCGGCTTGATGAAGGTACTCTATAATTACTGAATCTTTTGGAAATTCTGGCGGTAAATACAGTTCTTCATATAAATCATGTTGGCAGCGGGCAATTGGAATTCTGTTAAAGGGATCATTGCGCAAGCGAAAAAGCAAGGAATCAGGACCACCACTTTCATATAAATCTTGATAAAAATACAAGTGGTGATAGCTAAGAAAGCATCTTGTCAGATCTAACTGATCATCCTTAACGTGCGGGCATTCTCTAGAAAGAGGGAAATCTACCAAGCCATATTTATCATGTGGCGTTGGTAGATACCCCATGGCTTATTCGAGTTCCTTCCAAATAAGCTTAAACATAATCACATTGTGCCACAACTTGGTAATAAACAACAAGTATAAAATTATTTTTAACTGAGAGTCAGATGGTCTAACCACAAGTATTGAACAGGCATCTGGATCAACTGGCAAAGGATTTTGAGTCGAAGCTAAAGACCAAGCATTCATAAACTACAAAATAACAAGTTCATTGAAATATTAAGCGGTATGGAGGGCCGTATGTAACGCTGTTACAATTGAAATCCGTTCAAAACCAGCTATTGCTGAGTTGTTGTCATGCTACATGGACGCATATTGTTATTTATACAGGCATCTAATTTGTTAATTTCGATTTGATTTTGAAGCCATGCTTGTGCCGATATATTATTACCACCTACTAAGGCTTTATTTATAGTATCCTGATGCACCGAATGCTGATACCATACCCAGTTTGTACCAATAATTGCTAAGAATAAAATGATTATTGCCCAATCTCTTTTTTGAAGTTTTATATTTTGTTTAGATTTTGCCATTGTCTATATTTTAATTTAAAGAAAGGATGAAGTCTATTATGCTTGTGCTTGGAGGGCCATCGGGGACTCGAACCCCGGACACCCTGCTTAAGAGGCAGGTGCTCTAACCGGCTGAGCTAATGGCCCATGAGGCGTACTTTAACAAAACACCTCTGTTTTGGCAAGTTTTGAGTTACAATTAACCAGTGTATGTATTTATATCTTATAATTTCCATAAAGGTAATACACAATGAAAATTCTTAATGGTAAAGAACTAGCTGCCTACATTAAAGCTCGACAGGCAAGAGAAGTTAGATCGATATATCAATCGAAACATCTTAGACCCAATCTGACTATACTTCAATCCAAAGAAGATAAGGCAATAAGTATATATATAAATCTTAAAAAGCTATACGGAGAAGATATAGGAATAGATGTTAAATCATATTTTTTATCGCAGGATAAGTTACCGGCAAAGATCAAAGAATTGAATAAAGATTATTCTGTAAACGGAATAATTGTCCAGCTACCCCTAGCTAAATCTGAACAAACGGATGAAATAGTTAATTTAATTAGTCCTTCAAAAGATGTGGATGGGTTAGGGGCTAAAGCAAAGTTTGAGCCAGCCACTCCGATGGCCATAATGTGGTTATTAGCAGCCTATAACATTGATCTTATGGGGAAAAAGGTGGTTTTAATTGGGCAGGGTAAATTAGTCGGTGCTCCTCTAGAGAAAATACTCTTGAATTCTGGCGTTAACGTTACAGTAGTTGATAAATCAGCCCAAAATCTAAAAGATTATACCCTAACTGCAGACGTAATCGTTACTGCCACCGGTAGCCCAGCCGTTTTACGATCAGATATGATTAAGCAAAATACAGTTATAGTTGATGCCGGCGTAGCTTCGGAATCAGGTAAATTAGTCGGTGATTTGGATCCAGAAGTTTATCAACGAGATGATTTAACAATTACCCCTGTTAAGGGGGGAGTTGGTCCCCTTACTGTCTGTGCCCTTTTTGAAAATGTTATCAGAGCTACTCGCCAATCTTTAAACTTGCAATAATCTGTTTTAGTTGTTGAAATGTGTCGTTAGGCATACTGTGCAACCCAAGTGCTTTATAGTCATAATTATCGGGTAATTTGAATTGAAACTTATGAAGTTCTGGATATTTAGCCTGGGCCAGACGCATAGCTGCTCTTGTCTCTTTTATTTCGCCCACACAGTCCAACGGCTTATCTCCTTCAATCCCGAGCAGTTGTCGATAAGTAACCTCTAGATTGGGGTCAAGTAGTAAATTTTTACCATGCCATAACGATTCTAGTGCCGCCCGATCAACAAAAGGTGTTAATGCCAGAAAAATAAACGCACATTTGGGGCATTTACCGCACCAAAACATATGATTGCTTTCATGGGCATATGCTTGATTACAAGAACTGAAAACCCCCTTATATTTATTAAAACCAATCTGAGAAAACAGTTGAGCAATATATACTTCACTAAAAGGTCGCAGAAGTGAATAGTAACGGATATTTTCCCCGAATAAGTGGCTTAATATTGACTGAAAGTCAGTCTCAAATTCAAGGGATTTAGAGTACTGATGGTTAATCTCAACACCTTGATAGCGCAATGTTGGTTCATTAGCCGATTGCTCGTTTGACATTACAATGTCTTGATAACCAGATAGAACACTCACAACTGCCCCTACACAAGCTAAGATTGCCGAAATTGGAACATGACCGTTATAGGCTCCTTTAGTATTGTGTTCAAGTAAGGCACGATCCCATGTCCGCTCTACCCAGAGATGAGGCAAGCCGATTTGTTTAACTAATGGTTCTAACTGCGGACGATGGCCAACACTCCAGGTGACAATCCCGTGTTGATATTGTCTAAGCAGTTCAACGCTAACTAAGGAATCTTTGCCGCCACCAATACCAACTAGCTGCCCAGATTGTGTCCACCGATCACTGATAGGTGACAGCTTAGCATGGTTGCCAGGGAACTTTATTGGTGTATGGGGATCTAGCTGATTAACATAAAAGAATTCTCCCAAACCACGTTCATAAGTTTTACTTAAGAAATTAGCTGTTTCTTGGTCTAATTCGCCAACTTCAAGATATATCTCTGATGATAAATAGGCCTTGTAATATGACACCCCAGCCATAAAAAATAGTAACTGACAAGCCCGGTCAAGCGCACTGTTATCATAAGCGGTGAAATCGAAATCAAAAATGTAAGATTCGGTAAAATCTAACATTCCGTCGAAACTATAGTACAGATGTAATGACTTCGAATCGGCCTTAAATTCGTAATTTTGGAAAATAAAACGTTGATATTTCATAAATTTCGTACCGCGGCTTTATATTGTTGTCCCCTCACTTCAAAATTTTTAAACATATCAAAACTGGCAAACCCTGGCGACAGAACAACTACGTCACCTGGTTTAGCAAATGAGCGCGCCTGGTTCACTATCTCAGCTATATCCTTAGACGAATTAATTAGATAATTCTTAAAGCCGATTTTATCAAACTCATCTGTTAAACGTAGTCCACTAGCGCCCATAACAATAACTTTTCGCAGATCGTCGTTATGCCTAAGCATAGTTTTTGCCATATGGGCGAGGGGAAGGCCACGATCAAATCCACCAACAATCATAACTTTTGGTGCCGTAAAAGACTCGATTGCTGCAATTGCCGCTTCTGGTGTTGCGGCAAATGAGTCATTGTAGTAAGTTACACCGTCTAACTCGGTCACCTTTTCCAAGCGATGTTCTAATCCTTCAAAAGAAGTCACCACTGAATGGATTAACTCTAAATTTGGATCGATCTGCCACAGTACGGTCACGGCGGCACAAATATTCTGCCAATTGTGTTTACCAATTAATTTTAAATCGCCAGTTGAGCAAATAGTCTGATTATCTATCATAATCGCATCATCTTTAACTATTGCCCCCGGTGGTTTCAGATAGGGAATATGTCGACCTTGGCTGACTGATACTACTTGTTGGGAATACTCGTTATCGGCGTAATATATGGCAATATTATCTGTTTGTTGATGAGTGAATAGTTGTTGTTTAGCGGTAATGTATTCAGCCATCTCTTTGTGCCAATCCAAATGCTCCGGGACTACCATTAGACAGACGCCGATTTTAGGTGAGTATTTTAGATCAATCAGTTGGAAATTAGCTAATTCAAGCACTACCCAATCAGATGGCTGAATAGCCTCATTTAATAAAACCAATGGCGGTGTGCCGATATTGCCTCCCAGATGGACTGTTTGGCCAACTTTTTCCAACATTCTAGTAATCAGCGTAGTAGTTGTACCCTTACCCTTTGTACCTGTTACGCCTATAATATTTTTACTTGGGCAAACCCTAAAAAACTCATTAGTATTAGTCGTTACTTTATCCAAAATAGCTGGTCCATTAGCGGCAACGATATCCCTTGGATGGAGAAATGGCGTTCGGACAATTAAATCAAATCGCTCAAGATTTTTAAGATAGGCCTCACCTAGTTGCGTTTCAACGCCGCTTGGTGCAACAATCGAGTCATTTACATCGCAAACAGTAATCTGATTACCGTCTTTATTCCAATAATGATAAGATGACTCACCTTGTAGTCCGTAACCAACGATTGCTATTTTCATTTAAATTACTGTTTCAATTGTTGTGTAACTAAATCAGCTACTTTGCGCGGAGTCATATTAGCTTTAACAATTATTGCGTCCACATTTAAATCATTAACACTGTCAATAACACCTTGGTCATTCCGATTGGTTAGAACCACCACTTTAATCGATTTTCCCCAGACAGTTTGGCGTAATTGCTTCAGCATTTCATCGCCTGACATGTCCGGCATCATGATATCCAGCAGAACAATATCTGGCTTCAATGATTCAATCAGCTCCAGACCGAGTCGTCCATTAGCGGCAGTGGCGACTTCATGACCATCGGCTTCAAATTTCATCCGATACATTTGAGCAACAGCTTGGTCATCCTCAATAATTGCAATTTTTGCCATTAGCCCTATTATAACGCAGAAGAAATTCAATCAGTCAATAATAGTTTAGTTTATTAGTTATCCACCGCTGTTAATAATTATGTTGTAAATAAGTTATTTGTAGATTAACAGATGCGACAGATAGTTGTATAAGATATAGAATAAACATTTCAAAGTAACCATAATTATTATGCTTAATTATTGACAATTAAGCATTACTGTGATATATTAACGTTATCCTCGCTTCAGGCGATGGGGTGGAAACTCTAACAGATAGCAAATGTAAGACTTGCGTCTGCCAGCTTGAGGAGTAGGGAGCATCCTTAACAATTTATTTAAGTTAAGTTTGTAAACCAAATATAAACAGTCATAAATCTGTAAATAATTGGAACAAACTAGATAGTTATGGGACTTTAAAACTCACTTGAGCTTATATAGCTCGTGAGATTTGTCCTACCATAACCGACTACTATTTTTAGATTTTTTGGTCATGACCACGATTACTTGCTGTTGAACGAGGCACCGAAACGATATAACTCTTAATTATCGTTTTAGCGCTTCGCTTAACGCGAGCCTTCGTCGGTCAAATGGCCAATGACCGACGTAAGTCGCAAACCGATCACTGGGAGGTGATTCCATGGCTGCTTCAATTATTCAAAAAATGAAACGCCTGACCGCCCTTCTGGTGGTCGTCGCTCTGAGCGGCGGAATGATGGCTGTCAGTACTGTAAGTACTGCACAGGCTTCAACCGCATCTCAGGTGCAGTTATACCGTCCTATTCCAGAAGGGTTGTCACTTAACCCTCAAGTAGCGCTCCGACAAATTGAATCTGTCGCCGCCTGGAACCGTTACTACGCGGACGTGATTGCTCAACAAACTGGAGCTCCTAGCTATAATGCGAATGATCTTAAAGCTGTGGGCTATGCGTCACACGCGCCGGCGGGAACCACGAACTCTGGGCAAGAACCCAATGGTAAAATCGTGCCGATTCAAGATGAAAACGGAAGCCAATTAATCAAGGTTTTCGTAGTCATTAACGTCTCGACCGAGAAGGAGATTACCTTTATGGTGCGGTGCGGAAACCCGCGCTTGCACCCGGTCACCACTATCACGGTTCAGCCGATCCCCTGGAAGAAATTCCAAAAGGGAGTACGTCTTACTGTTAATCGAAGTGTCACTAAAACGGTAACCAAAACCTGCGCCTCAGGGCAAAAGGTTACGGTAAGCGTCAGGGTGACTCTGAGGGAGACAGTAACTGGCGCGACCTGGGGAGGAGTTCAGGGAAACTTGAACGATTCTCTTCAGGTAAAGCTTGCGGCGCAAGTCAGAACAGCTGTTGTTGTTCGTTGCTCTGCAATGCCCAAGCCGAAGCCAAAGCCAAAGCCACGGCCCAAGCCGAAGCCAAAGCCTGTTCCGAAGCCTACACCGCAGACTTACTCTGTCTACCTGACAAAGTTAGCCTATAACAGCAAAGGCATCGAGAAAGCTGACTTGATCAGCCCAACGCCTCCTGGTGAATTCCTATTTGTCATGGAGGTCAAAGGCTATGCGGGCTACGCGCCGAAAACTGTAACCTTCTATGTTGCTCACCAGTGGGTCGCGACGCTCCCAATTCCAACCACAGTTTGTCTACAAGAACTTACGGCCAGAGGCCCTAAGCAATGGAAGACACTTGGTTCCAGTCTCGAGTGTTTCACGCCGCTGAAAAGCATAAACGAACACACGTTTGTGTTTAGGGACCAGGAAGTACTTCCGCCGTCACCACCGACCACCACGACAATTCCGATTGTCACGGTAACTGCCACTGCCACGGTCTCGGTATCCACTTCGGCTTCCGCCAGCGCCACAGCGACAGTTAAATGTTTCGGTGAAGCTACCGCTACCGCTTCCGCCAGTGCTTCCGCTTCGGCCTCGGCATCAGCTACAGCTAGTGCGACAGCTACGGCTGCAACGTACGATCTGGCTCATCAAAAAGCGCTGATGCAAGCTAAGCAAGAAGCCCAACGGAAAGCAAAACGGCAGGCACTTGCACTGGCAGCTGTCAAAGCAATGGCCAAAGCCAAAGCAAACGCTAAGGCTTCAGTCAAAGCTAGTTGTCCCGTGTCCAAACCCAAGCCTGTTCCCCTGTACATCACGAAGATTGCCGAAGAAGTTGCTAACAACCCCCAGGGTTATGTAGTTATACCAACCCATGCTGGCATCTTCAGCTTCGAAGTGATAGTTAAGGGGTTCAAGCCGAAGGTAGTTCACTACCAAGGGCAACCTAAGGAGCTGCTTGGAACGTTCCCGACTGGATATTATGTCTATGTCAAAGAACTTCCAACCAGTGGTGCGATGGCATGGAAGACCCTGTCTAACGGTACGCAATGGGTGAGGGTTGGTAACAAACCTTATACCTTTGTGTTCACGGACGAGGAAATCCCGCCACCACCGACAACCACCACCACGACTACCACAACAATTCCACCGGTAGCCACGGTTGTCACGGCAACTGCCACAGCTACGGCCTCGGCATCCTCCTCAGCTTCTAGTAGCGAAACAGTGACGGTTACTTGTTCTGACGGAACTACTGCTACAGCAAGCGCTTCGGCCTCGGGTTCTGCTTCTGCGTCAGCTTCAGCTTCGGCTACAGCTACGGCTGCAACCTACAATCTGGCTTACCAAGAAGCTCTGCAACAAGCCCAACAGCAAGCCCAACAGTTAGCCCAACAGCAAGCTCTTGCCTTGGCGCAATCCAATGCTTCAGCCTCGGCTTCCGCCTCGGCTACCGCTACGGCTACCGCCAGCTGTCCGTCTTCACCACCACCACCGCCACCCCCTGCAGTAGTACCTCCGACAGTTGTGTTTGAAGAGACGCCACCTGCGTTTGAAGCTCCTTACGAAGGGCAGCAGACTCAAATATGCGCAGATGCGACTGGCCCGGCGGGTGATCCTTTACTAGTAAACTTCAGTTCCAGCGATGGGTCAACCTCAGCAACTTTCCAGCCGGATCCCACGAATTCACCGCAACGGTACTGTACCACCTTCACCGCTCCTGATGTGCAGGGAACAGTCACCATAAAGGTATCCGTCTGGGACACAAAAACCCAACTGACCGACACCCAGAGTTTTACTTGGGTGATCGAACCGGAGCCAAGCTTCTAAGAAAGAAGTAGTCGGTCGGAGTGTCCGTATTTTCGCAAGATTTGCGGACACTCCACCGGCTGCCGGTCTTCTCCCCAAATGGGTCCCGTAAGGGTTAAAGAGACATTTTCTCCCCGTAAGGGTACCCGCAAGGGTTAAAGAGATCATCGGCAGCATTTTCCAAGTTTAAAGTTCAATGACTATCTAGTTTGTGATGATAACTAATCAATATTTCTTGAAAGGAATTAAGTATGAAAAGATTTGCTTTTATAGCCGCAGCTATGGCTTTAATTGCTATACCTGTGATGCTTTTTGCTACTCAGGCTTTTGCTGTCAGCGAAGGTCAGATTAATGGTGGCAATGTAAATTATAAAATTAAAAATTTAACCCAAAACACTGCATATACTAACCCAGCTAGTGCCAATGCCTGTGATGAACTAGAGTATACTGCTCTACTTTATAACCCAGGTCCTTCTGCGTTGAATGACGTAACAGTTGTAGCTACCTTACCAATTGCGGTTGCTACTAGCAATACTTCAACAATGACCGCAAGTTCGGAAAATGCCGATCCTACTAGTACATCTTTTTCAGCGACTCTTAATTTGTCATCTGCTCAAAGTGTAAGTTATGTTAATGGTACAGCTCAACTTCTTAACTCTAGTACTGGTTTAATTGAAAATCTTCCTGACGGTATTACTCAAGGTGGGGTTAATATTGGTGACCTCGGTCCTTCTGTAACTGAATTTGTTCAGTTTGAAGTCCAAGTCAGCTGTCCAAAGCCTGCTCCGCAACCAGTTTACACTTGCAATGCGCTAAATGTTACTGAACCTGCTACTAAGCAGATTCAAGCTGATGTTCAATACACTGCTGAAAACGGTGCTACTTTTAAAGACGTTACCTATAACTTTGGTGACGGCAGTACACCTTTGACAACTACAAACACTAGCACTAGTTACACTTACGCCCAATACGGTACATACAATGTTACTGCTGTTGTTGCGTTTGATGTAAATGGTAATACTGAAACTGCTACAGGTCCAACCTGTGCGAAAACTGTTAGCTTCGTTGCTCCAACCACACCTACCCAGTTAGTTAATACTGGTCCTGGTGATGTAATCGGATTGTTTGGTGCAGTCACAGTTGCTGGTGCAGTCTTACATCGTTTGTTTAGTCGTCGGTTTGCTCACCGCAGTGTTAAATAATTAAGCTGTGGATAAGCGGTAGTAAAAGTATCTAAAATATACTAAGCTGCCAATTACAGAGCAGAGACTGACCGCTCAGAAACAAACTTTTAGGAAATCCCCAAGGCTTTATTGCTGAGGGGATTTTCTTTTTGGCCCCTGTTATGATAGGATTAGGCAAGTTCAGGAACTTCACTGAAAAAGCAGTAAAATACTAGTTATTAATTGATACAAAATGGCCCCTTCGTCTAGTGGTCAAGGACATCGGGTTTTCATCCCGAAAATCGCGGGTTCGAATCCCGCAGGGGTCACCAATATGTTTATGCTTGAACTTTCTTGCGAAAGCTTTGTTAATAGATTATTATCGGGATATTATGGATAATCAAAACCAAAATCAAGCTCATTTAGATACAAACCAATTACCACCACAAATTACTCAACCGACGCCAACACAAGCAGTCGACAGTTCGATTAGAAAGGTTGAAAAAATATCTGCGTGGGTATTAATATTTAGTGCGATCCTTTTTGCACTTGTAGCCATAGTCTCAATATGGGGTGCCTTTGGCAGTAATAACAATGTAGCATGGAAAGCAGCATCTTCGCTTGGCATAATAGCGATAACTTCATTAGTAGTGAATATTGGCGCTCGCATCTATGAGGGTAAAAGAAAATAAGATTCTATTCCATCGTAGTATCTCATCACAGATAAGGTTCCATTTCAACTCAATCAGGTTCACCAAACTGAAAACCAGTTTACTTTAGTAATTCTGCTAATATATTGCTTTTCTGTGTTGATATGATTAAGTTAAATTAATGACACTAAGCAAATATGAATTATGAGTATACGATTAAAAAATAATTCTGGTTTTACTCTATTTGAAATTATATTAATTATTGCTGCTGCCGTTTTTGTTAGTATTGTTGGGTACATTGCATTTAACCACACTAACGAAACGGCCGCCGAAATTATTCTGCAGAGACAACAGTACATCGATAAAAATATTAGCAATCTAAACATTCAGAATTACACTTCCTTAGGTGCCTCACTGTATAAGCATGGCTATCTAACAACATCGTTATATAACACGACCCAATCACTTATAAATAGCTTTACAAATGGCAACTTTAACAGTAACTCGGCTTATGGCAATATGGTATGTGTTGATCAAGTGCCGAGTTCTTACACTTATGGCTTAGTTAATGTCAGCAACAACGGTAACACCGCCACAATCCCGATTAATGTTTTTGTCCCCAACTCAATTAGCCATACTCCCTATACTGGATACTGGGTTAACACCAATGGAACTTGGCAGCTTAATAATGTTATCTGTTCTCAAGGGAGTTCAACCTTATTTTAAAACCAACAGCAGTTACTATATGTCTTTAACAAGTATGCTTTAATAAATATATAAAATAGGGGATAAAAATGGCCGAAGAAACACCTAAACGTCATTATCGAAAAGGGAAAAGTTATAAACGGATGGATGGAGCAGGCGGGATTTGGTGCCTTGGCTTTATCGGCGCCTTAATTTACTATTTACACTTCCATTCAGGTACATTTTGGTTAGTAATTTTGGCAATCTTAAAAGCAGCAGTCTGGCCAGCCTTTCTGGTTTATTATTTACTGCGATTCATGAAGATATAAAAAAAATAATAATTCCTGTTGTTTAATCAGTAATATTAATAGACATTAACCATGATTTTAGTAGCATAATGCTTATATACTAAGGCTGGGGTATGATGTTAAAATAAACGTAAATAAGAGGTGGAAATTGTTTACAAAAAAAACTGTTCGAGACATTGATTTAAATGATAAGACAGTATTAGTCCGGACAGATTATAATGTGCCGCTAAATGCTGATGGATCAATTGGCAGCGATTTTCGAATTAGACAATCTCTGCCAACTATCCATTATCTGATTGAGCATAATGTAAAATTGGTTATTTGCTCGCATCTAGGACGCCCCGACGGTAAGATTGACCCCAAACTATCTTTGAAACCAATTGCCAACTGGTTAGCTGAGCTGCTAGAGTTGGAAGTTGGTTTTGCAAATGACTGTATCGGCGTTGAAGCTCAGCAGGCGATCACCCAACTCCAACCTAAGCACATTATTATGCTCGAGAATCTCCGTTTTCACCCTGAAGAAGAAGCTAATGATAACAATTTTGCGGCTCAATTAGCTCAAGGCATAGATATATTTGTCCAAGATGGCTTTGGTGTAACCCACCGCGCACACGCCAGCACTGATGCCATCACCAAACATTTACCTAGCGTGGCCGGTTTATTGTTGGAAAAAGAAGTCGACACCATAACTAACGTTATGAATAACCCCAAAAAACCGTTAGCGGCAATTATCGGTGGGGCCAAGATAGCCGATAAAATTGATGTCCTACATAAATTCCTCGAAATCGCTGATTTTATAGCGATCGGCGGCGCAATGGCCAATGTATTTTTGTCAGCCCAAGGTATTGATATTGCCAAGAGCAAGAGCGATCAATCAGAAACTCCGATAGCTAAGGATATTATGACTCGAGCCCAAGCCGCTAATAAGCGATTAGTTTTTTATCTGCCGCAAGACGGGGTGGTTGCCAATAGCCTTGAAGCATCTGCCACGACGCGAATTGTTGACTGGAGCGCTAATGTTATTGCCGACATTGAAAATTACCCACGCCAACCAGTCGAAAGCACTCGCCAAGTTGCCGACGACGAGATGATATTAGACATCGGGCCGTTTTCCGGTGCTTTTATAGCTGGTAGCTTACAATTGGCGGAAACGGTTGTTTGGAATGGAACGATGGGAGTTACCGAAACCATCGGCCAACAAGGGCCAGTTGGTCCCTTTGCCCATGGCACTGAATTATTAATTGAAGCCATGACCGGCCAGTTTGGTCACCGGCCATTTAGTCTGGTGGGTGGCGGTGATACTGTCGGCTATATTGAAACCCGAAAACTAACTGACAGTTTTGATCATGTCTCAACTGGCGGCGGTGCCAGTTTAGAATTGATGGCTGGCCGAACTCTACCAGGAGTAGCGGCACTAATGGATAAAACTAATCTCCAGGATGGCTAAATTATGCGCAGGCTATTAATTGTCGGTAATTGGAAAATGAATCTTAATGTTAGCCAGGCTAGCCAACTGATCCACCAGCTGCAGACCCGCATTAAAACCCAGCGCAATGTGGAAATTGTCATTGCACCGAGTATGTTAGTGCTACAACCTTTAAGCCTGCAAATCGATCGGCGCCGTTTTCGTTTAGCTGCCCAAAACGCGTATTTTATAGATGAAGGGGCCTATACCGGTGAAGTCAGCTTCGCCATGCTGCGCGACCTAGTCCATTACGTGATTATCGGCCACTCAGAGCGCCGGCTATATTTCAATGAAACACTAGAAATTGTCCGAGATAAAGTGGCAGCGGCCGTCCGCAACGACATCACTCCAATTCTTTGTGTTGGCGAGAATAAACAAGAACGCCAAGCCGGTGAATCAAAACAAGTTATTCATGATCAGCTAACCACCGCCCTGAGTAATTTAACGAGTACCGACATAGAAACTATCGTCATTGCCTATGAGCCAGTCTGGGCCATTAGTACGTTTGACGGTGAGATTGCCAAACCTGATGATATTGCCAAGATGATTGATTTTATCCGTCAACAAATTACAGATTTATATGGCCAAACCAGCGCCCAATCCGTCAGAGTGCTATACGGTGGCAGCGTTGATGATCAGATTGTTAGCGGCTACTTATCGCTTAAAGGCTGTGATGGCATTTTAGTTGGCGGTGCCAGCTTGAATTATTTTAAATTTGCTGAGATAGTAGCAATAGCGGAACGATTACAAACTAGAAAAATTTAAAGTGTAGAAATTATGGTAAAAGACGATAAATCAAACTATAACGAACAACGGTACTTTGATATTGTGCCGCCCAACCGGAAAATGCCCCAATCAACTAGTCGTCCGGTGATCGTGTCAAACCATCCGGAACAATTGGATCCGATGGTAAAGACTCCGCCGGTAGATATCAAAGAAGACAAAATAGATGAGGCAATTGAATCACCGCCACCTGAAGCAAAAATACCAGATGACATAGCGATTGATAGTGACACTGATCAATTAGCCGGCGCTGACGAAGCATCTCCAGATAATGATGAACCACTGGACAATAACGAGCCAGCCCCGGAGCCCGAAAAACCACCGACCGAGAATTTATTGCCGGAACCCAATCCAGACGAACCCTTGTTACCAGCCAATGCCACGCCGGATACCCCCACGGCCACTGTAAACCAACTTCAACCAACCACCAAAAGCCATAAATGGCTCTGGCTGGTTGCCGTTATTGTTATCCTGCTATTAGCTATAATTGCCGGCGTATCTTATGTTCTGCTCTCTTAATAAATTGCAACAGATATAAATTGTGCGATGTTTGTTAAAATAGGATGAGTGTTAGAGGCATTACTGCAAGATTTAAACCCAGAGCAACAGCGGGCAGTTCAGACGACCGAAGGTCCGTTATTAATTCTGGCCGGCGCCGGTTCAGGTAAAACCAAAACTTTAACCCACCGGATTGCTTATCTAATAGCTAGTCACAAAGCCAGTCCCTACAACATCTTGGCAGTGACATTTACAAATAAAGCGGCCCAGGAAATGCGCCGCCGGGTAGCTTTTTTACTTAACGAAAACTCGGATAACCGGTCATTCATGCCATATATTGGCACTTTTCATGCCATCTGCGTACGTTTGTTGCGGCAAGACGGTGATCACATCAATGTTCCAAAAACCTTCGTGATCTTTGATGAAACTGATCGGCTGAATGTTGTTAAACAGGTTAGCAAGCAACTGTTAATAGACGATAAAATATTCCCGGCAAGTTCAATTGTGGCTCTGATTAGCAGTGCTAAGTCTGAGTTAATCGAGCCAGCCGAATATATGGGCTTAGCTATAACTCCGGCCCAACGAGTAGCAGCCCAAATTTATCCGCTCTACGAACGTCAGCTACATGACGCTATGGCCCTAGATTTTGATGATTTAATTAACCGGACAATTAACCTGTTGTTGTACCAGAAGGCAATTGCCGAAAAGTGGCGCCAACAATTTAATTACATCATGATTGATGAGTATCAAGATACCAATACCGCCCAATATAAACTAATCAAACTGCTAACTAATCAGAACCGCAATATTACCGTAGTAGGGGACGATTGGCAGAGTATCTATAGTTGGCGCAATGCGGATTTCCGAAATATTCTAAACTTTGAGAGCGATTATCCGAATTGTACGGTTATTAAGCTGGAACAAAATTATCGGAGCACTAAATATATTCTTGATGCCGCACACGCCGTAATAATGAACAACACCCAACGTTCGGATAAGAAACTCTGGACAAATGCGCCATATGGCTTACCGGTACAACTGCTCCAAGTCAGTAACGAAAGGGCAGAAGGGGAGGTAATTGTACGTCTGATCCGCGATGCTATTGCGGCTAAACAAAAAAGTTACAGTGATTATGCCATCTTATACCGGACTAACGCCCAGAGCCGCAGTATTGAAGAAACTTTTATCCATTACGGACTTCCCTACCGGATTGTAGGTGGTCAACGTTTTTATGACCGTAAGGAAATTAAAGACATCGTAGCTTACTTACGTCTGTTATACCAACCGGAAGACCGGCTTAGTTTTGAACGAGTTATAAACGTGCCGGCTCGTGGCATCGGCCCAAAATCCAGGCAGCAGTTTTATAATTGGCAAACTGACAATAATTATTCACTGGCTGAGGCTTTAGCAGCCGTTGAAAGCTGTACCAACACCAACCTACCACCGAAAGCCCGCCGAGGGCTGGCTGAACTTAATGATATTCTCAGTGTGCTACGCGAATTAGCGAAAGATGACTTACCATCGGTTGTTATTGAGTCACTAATCAGCCGCCTGGATTATCTTAAATACCTTAACGATGGTACCGCCCTGGGCGAATCACGTCAGGAAAACGTTAAAGAATTAATGAGCGTCGCCCAAGCTTACCGGGATGTTGGTTTAGCTGATTTCCTCGAAGAAGTTAGCTTAGTCAGCGACATCGATCAAGCTGACTTTAATAGCGATGCAGTAACGTTAATGACCCTACATAGCGCTAAGGGACTGGAATTCCCAGTGGTTTTTATAGTCGGCTTGGAAGAAACTATTTTACCGCATTCTCGGTCGCTTTATGACCAATCGGAAATGGAAGAGGAGCGCCGGCTATGCTATGTTGGCATGACTCGAGCCAAGGCCGAACTGTATATGCTGTACGCAACTAGTCGGGTACTATATGGTGGCGTTCAACATAATCCACCCAGCCGTTTCTTAAGTGAAATTACTACCAATCTGGCAAATAACTATGCCAGTTCGACATTGCCATTAACTAATGAGACTTTACCCAGCGCTACTAATAGTTTGGCAACTCCATCATTATCCACCCAGCCGCCAGAATTACCTGAATTTTACGAAGGCGATCGTGTCGAACACCAAAATTTCGGTATTGGCACGATTATCAGCTGCGATGGAGATACCGTCCAGGTCCGATTTAAGAATGAAAACGTCAAGCAGTTGAATATTACCTTTGCCCCGCTTAAAAAGATTTAGCTGATTCTGGTATCTGCTACCTTATTTGTTACAATAAAAACTAGCTCATTTCTTAGACAAGACCTTTTGAAGTAACCAGCGTAGAGCTAGAAAACACTATGATTAAGCAACGATTACAACCCCCGGACTTGGTCGCTCATCTAAAAACCGGGAAAAGACTATGGCGCCGTTTTAGAAAACATCTGGTAATTCCACTAACCACAATTTCGTTGTTGTTAATTGCCAGCGTCGTTATATTTTTAGTTCTCAACAACGGCCGAGCACAATTTAAACCAATTACGGCCTACATTGCCATTGTCACGCATGACCATGTCCAGCAAATAATCCCAACCAATGAGCCAACAGTCGGTGCCTTGTTAAAAAAGTTGTCTATTACGCTTAATCAAGGTGATGTTGTTGAGCCAAGCCTAAATACGCCGATAACTCAAGATAACTTTCGGATAAATGTCTACCGTGCAGTGCCGGTTGAAATAGTTGATGGTAGTCAAAAAGTATTTACCTTTAGTGCCCAAACAACGGCTCGTAGTATTGCCCAACAGTCTGGTATCAACATCTACCCGGAGGATTATGTATATCTTCAGCCAGTCACCAATTTTTTAGTCCAACCAACCATTGGCGAGCAAGTAATTATTATTCCCGCCACACCCATAAATCTTAACGTGTATGGCACTCAGACACTTGTCAGAACGCACGCTACCACGGTTGGTAGTTTACTCCAAGATGAACATATAACCCTTGGGCAAAATGATTCTGTTAAACCGGTGTCGTCAACTCCGCTAACGGCCAATCTGCAAGTGTTTTTAATCCATTACGGGACTCAACTCACAACCGTACAACAAACTATCCCCACACCAATTCAAACAATTTATGACAACAACCTAACTTTTGGAACTAGCGCAATCCGCCAACAAGGCAGTCCGGGCGCGGAATTGCTAACCTATCAACAGAATCTGCAAAACGGGGTGGTTGTTAGTCAAACCTTAATCCAGACAGTTGTGACGCAACAGCCAGTTACTGAAATTATTGCTCGTGGCCAAGCCGTGCAAATTCCGTCTGATATTACTGCAGTCATGGCCGAAGCCGGTATACTAAGTTCCGATTATCCTTACGTAAACTACATTATCAGCGACGAATCAGGTTGGTGCCCAACCAAATGGCAGGGTGAAATTGGTTATTGTCCAGGCTACTTTGAACCGATTTACTCGGTTTCTGACGGTCCAGGCTATGGTCTAGGCCAAGCCACGCCAGCCGATAAAATGGCGCCATTCGGTAGCGATTGGGAAACAAACCCAGTTACTCAATTGAAATGGGCAACATCATATGCAGATGGCCGGTACGGCAGTTGGGAAGCAGCTTATAATCATTGGCAGTACTATCATAATTGGTAACTATGAACGAAGAACCTAAAAAATCACTTGGCCAACACTGGCTGACTGACCACGAAAGCCTTGAAGCAATTTGTGAGGCGGCAGCTATAAAGGCTGGCGACATAGTGTTGGAAATTGGACCAGGACAGGGATCGTTAACCAAACAATTACTTGAGCGAGGAGCAAAAGTAATCGCAGTTGAGTATGACAAAACCCTAATTGAAAATTTGAAAAGTGAACTAAAAGGTGACATAAAAATTGTATATGGCGACATTAGGCGGTACAATTTTTCCCAATTGCCAAAGGGCTATAAGTTAGTTGCCAATATCCCCTACTATTTGACATCTTATTTGTTCCGGATGTTGACTGATAACAAACATAATCAACCAGCCCGGGCAGCCTTACTTGTTCAAAAAGAAGTTGCTCAAAGAATAGCAGCTAAACCCGGTAATATGAGCTTAATAAGTGTCTTTGTCCAGTATTATTACCAAGTGTCTTTAGGTCAAATTATATCGTCAAATCTTTTTATTCCACTGCCGAAAGTCGATTCACAAATACTTTGTCTGGAACGACGGGGTGAACCATTGTTTACCGATATACCAGCAAATGAATTTTTCCAGGTTGTCAAAGCCGGCTTTTCCCAGCGCCGTAAAACCTTAGTCAACAACCTGATTGCTAGTTTGCGTCTATCAAAAGAACAAGCCGTTACGGTAATAACTGAAAGTAAACTTGATTTGGCGATCCGGGCTCAAGCGTTAACGTTATCCAACTGGCACGATATCACGTTAAAATTAGTTAATAAGACCTAGTTTGAATTTTCGTTTTCCATTTCGTTTCCCATTTCGTATCGGTGAAATGAAAATGGGACTTATCAACTCTGTTTTGAACCAAAAATTACACCGCGAATCATTACCATATAATGAGTATATATAATATGTAATTAACACCCAGCACCAATAACTTAAGCTAAATTATAACTCATGTTATAATATATTACGTCACATATGTGACTTATACGTATGGGGCTGAATTTAAGCTCGACGTTGGACTTTATCGGTTATATCAGCGGGCCGCGTGTCAAGCGTTATATGACAAACCATATAAATGCAAACGCATTTAATCGCGTAGCTAGTGCATGGAACAGTGTAAAAGCTGCTTTCAGCGTACCAGCTTTCGCAACAGCTGTAGCTTAAACGCTTCAGCAACGCTGCGTGTGACATCAGATAATGCAAAAGTGTTTCATATCATCTGATTGCTGACGTTTTACTGTTCATAAGACGTAATAAGCTTTAGAACTTAGGGAATAAGCTTTTTGTTTGCTTTAATGTTTATTCCTGAAACTTTTAAGTAGACTAAGCCTGTAGACGAATAGCCAAGATAAACTAACGGACCTGGAGGGCAGTGCTCCAGCAGCTCCACCATAAGCATTATGACCTCTTTAAATAAGAGGTCTTTTTGTTGCAAAATACAGCTAATCGTGTTAAACATGTATTCATGCGAATTACTAATCCACGCTTCAAGCCCGAAGATCTCTTTACTCAGGATTACTGGGGTGAAATAAATCCACCAATAAAACGCTATAATGCCCATCCTGCGTCAAGAAAATCAAAAGAGGCCATTAGACAACAACTTGGTAAAATTATTTTGCCTATTTTGCAAGGGAGAATTCAAGGACAGGTTTTGCTTGAAGGTGCTGCCTACAATCCAAGCAATCCTGAACTTAGTGGTTTATTTCAACATTTCCTAGGTACCATAGCACTTGTTGACAGCGAAAGTCTGACCAACGAACTGGCTCCGGAGGACCATGTTAAAACTCTTCCCCTAGAAGACGATGTCGAGCTTAGGTTGCACTTACCAAGCCGGCAGTTTATTACACTTCAACACAAATCGGGGCTTATCGCTCCATCTAGTTACCTTCGTATTTGGCACGATGGCATGGAATACATCAGACAAGTCAGACTAGAATCAATTGCCAAGCAGGTAGACAAAAACGTACCTGTGATTTATTATCCACTTCCAATGGTGATTGATGAATCAACTGAAAGGGCACACATTGCACATTGGCCATTTAGTAGAAATTCTGAACGTATAGGCACTACTAATACAGGTTACATCGGAGGTTGGTGGCGAACAACAAGGGTCGAAATATGTTTAGAAGGAATGCCAACTGAAGTTCCCTCTGAACAAGTTTTTAGACTTGGTGCTCTAGCAACTGAATAATCTAATCTTTTGCTTAAATTAATTAGATTTTAATTTCACTTACATGCTAGTGGTGTATACCTATGGCGGACTACTACCTCTTGAGACTGCTATCTCTTAAATGTATAATCTATATAGTCATCCCAGAGTAAATACCTCCACCTCCGTATTTCATCAAAGATGAGGGGTGAACTTTTTTGGAGGTGCTCCACCATTATTATTTAAATTTCTTCAAGTTTTTAAATGCTTGTTAAGCTATTGTGGGATATTAGCTTGACGACATTATTCTTGTATCTCATAGTATTAGTTGCGCTTTAAATAAAAAAAACAGATGAAGGAAATTAATATACCAAGCAAACTAACTCGTCACGCAGCAATTAAAAAGCCGAAGAAGCGACATTATAAACCGCTGCTATTTATTGTATTGTTGTTGATTCTAGCAGTAACAGTTTGGTATTTTTCAATATTGCTTAATCCAGCTTCAACAAAAAATGTTTCCCAAAGTACTACTAATCCTGTGAGCAATAACCAAAAGGTAAATGTTTCAAAGCCGATTATTGGGAGTAATGTTTGCAGCGGTAATGCTATTAACCAAAATATAATAGTCAGTATTGATCAACGTCATTTATGGGCCTGTGCCAAAAATAAACAAGTTTTTAATACAGCGGTAATTACTGGTTATACCGGCATTCCAGGTGATGTTACGCCACTCGGGATATATGAAATATATGCTAAACAAACAGATCGTTATTTATCTGGAACGGATGGAGTATCTAGCTGGCATGATTATGTCTATTATTGGATGCCGTTTTTAAATAATGAATATGGTACCTATGGATTGCACGATGCTACCTGGCGTACCAATGTAGATTTTGGCAACATCAGCCCCAGTTCGCCACAAGCTTCTCACGGTTGCGTAGAATTACCGTTAACTGCCGCCACATGGTTATTTAATTGGGCAACTATTGGCACAGCAGTTACTATCCAAGCTTAATTCCCTAACTTAGCTTAGATTTATAAAACGAATTATTGACGTTTAACCATAATTGCCATAGGCTTAAGTGATAATGTTTTCTTTTAGAACAAATACCATTAGTTTACCCAAACTAGGGACATCATCTACCATAAAACCATTGTCTAGTGAAGATGTGGCTGCAGCTAGAGAGTATATTGCCAAATATTGGTCAAATATTACTTTTTATCACCCGAAGAGCTGCAACAGCCAACTTGGATTGCCAAAACCATATCTGGTTCCTGCCTTTCACCCAGATAACGAATTTGATTTTAACGAACTTTATTATTGGGATAGTTATTTTATGATCCAAGCCTTACTTGATGAAAAGCATCGTGAGCTAGTTTTAGGAATTGCCGAAGATCTATTATTGCTTTTTCACCGGTTTGGTATAATCCCAAATGCTTCACGGACATATTTAACGGGTCATTCGCAACCACCGTTTTTAACGAGTATTATTTTTGATATTTATAGGGCTTATAACCTAGATAATGCTTGGCTGAAAAGAGGGATAGATATTGCTAAGGCAGAATATGAACATGTCTGGATGGGGACAGCTAAACCCAATGCTCGTAAGGTTTACAAAGGTTTAAGTCGTTATTATGACGTAAATTATTTAGATGATTTAGCTGAAGCTGAAAGCGGCTGGGATATGACCACTCGTTTTAATCGACGAACCTTGAACTACTTACCGATTGATCTAAATTCTTTGTTATACAAATATGAAATGGATTTTGCGAAAGCAGCTTATATTTTAAGCGACAATCCGGAAGCTAAAAAATGGGAAGATACCGCCAAACAACGTCAAGATGTAATTAATAAACTGATGTGGAATAAAGGTCGCGGTATGTTCTACGACTATGATTATAAAAAAGAGAAGAGAAGTTCTGTTAATTCGCTGGCATCATATTACCCGTTATGGTCTGGCTTAGCTACTAATGAGCAAGCTTACAAATTGGTTCGAAACTTAAAACGTTTTGAACATAAAAGTGGGCTAGCCACAACTGACACATTGCCATTTGGAAAATTTATAACGGGGACATTACCAACTCAGTGGGCATATCCGAATGGTTGGGCGCCACTTCATTATATTGTTGTAACGGGGTTACAAAAGTATGGTTATCAAGAAGATGCCTATAGAGTTGCTATGAAATGGTTAAAAACTAATTTGATTTGGTTTAATAATCACGGTGAGTTTTTGGAAAAATATAATGTCGTACAGCCATTAAAACCTCCGGTTAATGGTTTATACCCGAATCAAACTGGTTTTGGCTGGACTAATGCAGTATTTGAATATTTTTGCCAGGAGTTTATTGATCGGGTTGTTATCTAGTATGATGAAAGTGTAATAGTTGGGGTTGTAGCTCAGTTGGCCAGAGCGCATGATTCACATTCATGAGGGCGGGGGTTCAAATCCCTTCAACCCCACCAATTGATTGAATAAACACCTGTTTTCTCGTAAAATAACAAGGACTTTACCTTGGCGCTTTAGCTCAGTTGGTAGAGCAGAGGCCTGAAGAGCCTTGTGTCCCCAGTTCGAGCCTGGGAGGCGCCACCAAGGTTCTAAAAGGGCCAGACTTATATGCGGGTGTAGCTCAGTTGTTTAGAGCGCTTCCTTGCCAAGGAAGAGGCCACGGGTTAGAGTCCCGTCACCCGCACCATTAGGGAATTATTGGACACTTCGGTGTCCTTTTTCTTTTCTGCTAATCTGTAAAGATAGCTTATTTCAGGGGTGTAAACTTTTTTATTTTTATCAACCCAAAAACCTGCTGGAAATATAGCTTGTTTACACCTCAATCTGTTTTCAAGCGATACATCAGGGCTGAAGAAGTTTTGACCTATATCATTCAGATAATCAAAGGCAAAATCAAGAAACTGCTCACTATCCTCATCAGCTGTTATGGTAAGGTTTGTAAGCTGCTCTTGTAACTTTGAGCGTTCAGTCTTCTTCTTTTCTACTAGCTTCATGATGTCTGTGGCAATAGCACTATACTTTGGGTCTGTTGCAGCATTTACTCGCTCTTCAATAAAGTTATCAAGTTGCTCAACACTGTGGTGTAGGCGGTTGATGTCTTGCTCTACCTGACTTTCATTTTGCTCCCAAACTATCCTCAAGGCCTCTAACAAGTCTTTCTTGCCACCATCAGTAACTGGCCTTTCGTTGAACTTTTGAGCAATTTTAGGGTGAAGCTCTTCTCTTGATTGGTATCTAGCACAAGACCGACAACGATACTTATGATAGACAAGCGTTGAGTTAGGCTTGCCGTTACCATGTTTGTAGCCGACAAGTCGGCCATTTCTTGCCTCTTTGCACTCAACACAATTCACTTGGTTTGATAATGGGTAGTCAGGATTGCCACCCTTTCTTGGGCCAGATTGTACCTTTTTCTTAGCGTCCATAAGCTCAAGTAGCTTGTTGTGCTGCTCTTTGGTTATCAGTGGCTCATGCAAGCCGTTTTCGTTGCGAACTTTTACCTGTTTATCAATCTCAACAATTCCTGCATAAAAAGGGTCTGTAACGATTTTCCTAAACTTGTCCATTTTGTAAGGAGAATGACCCTGCATAAACTCACTGTTATTAAGCTCAATAAGGGCAAGAGTAGGTGACAGTCGTCTTGTAACGATACTGAGCAGCGTAGACCTTAGTATCTGGCCTCTAACAGGGTGCAGCTCTTGTACGCCTGGACTATGCCCTCTAACATAACCTGGCTTTGGAGCGAAAGGGTATCTTCCAGCATTAAGAGCGTTTGTTTGTCCAGTGATAGATTTTTTTTGGCGTTCATCATTACTACCAGCTGCACGAAACCCCTCCATATACCTCATCAAGCCAGCGTATATATTGTCATCATTAAGCTCAGGTTTGTCGGCATACCATATCTTCACACCCACTTCATTCAAAAACTTGACCTGAAAATAAACTTGTTCATCAGGACTTCGCATAAACCTGTCTACTTCTTGTACGATAAGATACTTTACACTAGGGTTTTTCTTACAGTATTCAAGCATTTCTCTGAGGTCTTTGCGATTATAGTTCACACCTTTCTTACTTGATACATGACCTGACCATATACCATCAGCAGGTATTGTTGCTTGAAGTACCTCAGCTGCTTTCAAAACTTTGTCTTTTTGATTATCAAGGCTATGGCTTTGTAACTGCTCAAGAGAAGATACTCTACATAGTGCTATCGCAAGTGTTTGTTTAGGCATAACAGCTCCTTACTAATATAAGAGGGAGCTTCCTGGACAAGGCCAATGCAAGGCCTACGGAAGCTCCCACTGATACTAATAAACTAACTGTTTGTGATTTGTTGTGCATTGTTTTGTCCATTTTTAAGTTTATCATTAGCCTGCTTTTCTTTGAAGATATCATATAAGATTTGAGCAAGCTCAAGAGCGTCTTCTTTGCGTTTAGTCTTGAATGATTTCTCATCAACCTCAACGCTTCTTGATGGCTTAGACCTAACCAGTGACATACCATACAACTTACGCTCATACAGTTGCTAGGTAAGTTTATTTAAGCCAGCACTAAATACCTGCCTGCTTTATGAAGTTAGATATATCAGTTTTTGCACTATCTGAATTGTAGCCTTTTACTTCAACTTCTTTTGGATACTTTGCTATAACTGCTTTTGAAGCCTCTTCATAAGAGCCAGTTTTCACCCAAGTCTCATAAGCCAATTTTTTACGCCTAAGTATATGAGGGTGTGCCAGCCGCCTTTGTTTAGGAGTTTTTAGTTGTCGCATACTTCTTATTCGCTCAATGTTCTCCCACTCATCAATGTAGTCTTGCTTGCTGGTATCTTCGGAGACGACAATATGGATTGTGAGCTGCTTGGTCATTTTATCCTCAACTAACTGATTGCCAATACTCACTGGTAGCTGCATATCTTCAACATTGTTTAGTAGCAAAAAGCGTTTGACGGAGTTGTGCCAGCCAGGAGATAGCTCATACTCTGGTTTTGTAATAATCCGAGCGACGGCTAGGTCAATACCATCTTCAATATCATCTTCAGGACTAACTGGTTTGTAATAGATATACTTCTCTCTCCATGCTTCAACAGCCTCGTCAGAGCTAAAACCGTCAGTAGGGAGACTAAACTTTTCTCTAATGGCTAAAATATCATCTATGAAGTCTGGTTTACTTGTTAGGTACATGGCTCGTTGCCAGACACCAGCTTTTCGCTTTGTCATAGTAACTTACTATACAAGTTTTCAGCCAAGCAACTGTGCTTTCTTTTTATCAAACTCTTCCTGAGTAAGAATACCTTGCTGTTTGAGCGTTGCTAGTTTGGTTATCTCATCTGCAATGCTGCCTTGTGTTGTAGAAGAACTAGGTGTAGCTGTCGGCTGTCCTTGCTTAATCCTTGAAACAACGCCTGAGAGCTTGGCTTTTAGTTCCATTGGGCTTTTGTCTTTTATGTGGAACATGACCTCTTGGCCGTCTGACAAGGCAAATACAATATAACCGTCTTTGACCTCTTGCTTCTTTGATTTTCCTGCAAGTAGTAGATTGCGAGTTATTGTTCTTTGCTGTAAAAACTCATCTTTGCCGTCAAAGGTAATATCAGCAATATCTTTATTAGAGATTGTGAAACTTCTTTTTTTAGAGCCTAAAACACTGTACTCAACAACATTTTTATAGAAGATTAAGCTTCCGCCACCAGTATTAGCGTGAACATCTTTATAGCCACCCATAAAGTCAACAGGAGAAAGCTTTTGTAACTTATCACCTCTAGCTTCTTGAAGCTCTGCTATCTTTTCGTTATGCTCTTGTTGTTTTGCTCTGATATTGTCAAGAAATCCCCCTGTTTTCACCTCTGGCTGTGGTGCTTGTTGCTCCGCTTGGGGCGTGACTTGTTGGGGTACGACTTGCTGTTTTTGTTCGGAGTGCTGCTGTGCAACCTTAGTGCCTAGCTTGACAGCTTGATAGGCTGGTGAGGCATGTAGTGCTTTTTTGAATAATGACATATTTTCCTTTCTTAATAGCTTATTGATTGATTATCACTTGGGTTAGTGTCGTTATCGCCACCATACTGAATGTTGCAGACATTATCATGAGTTGTAGGGTTGTAGTTGTAATTCAGTACATAATGCAAATCATAGTCGTTGTTTTGAGCTGCTGTGGCAGTACCATCAACGACAACATCTAACATCTTTTGAGTGATTGTAGGGTCATCATACAGATTTGCTGTGTAGTATTCTTTTGGCTTTGAAGCAGCAACTTCGCTGAAATACTTACAGAGTGCTGGCAAATCAGTCTTGTTATTTTCGCTAGGTGTGACTGTTGCATTAAGATTGGCTATTGCACCTGTGTCAGTATCAAGAAGTGTGTTGTAGGGGTACGGTGGGTATGCAGGGACTTGGACTGCTTTACTTGCAGTCGTCTTACTACTGGTGGCTGTACTTGGTTTGCTATTTCCGCCACTAGCAACAGCAATAATGATTATCACCACGACCACAAGAGCTGTAATGAGCTTGTGAGCCTTTATCTGAGTTAGTAGTTTATTCACAGTTACCGCCTCCTAAATCGGCTTAATTCTGGCGGCAATGCACAGAGCCAACCGCCAGACGGAAGCTTTCGCTCCCCATGCCCGTTTCCAGCCATGACCTGTGAAGATATCTGAACGATTGGCTCAGTATTCTTCACAGGATTTTCAACCATATCCAAGCAAGTACTTGGGGTTAGGCTGTTGCTAAATTGTATAACGCTGTTCAGCGTTGATTGGATTATATCATTTTCAAGGTGTAATTATGTTTTGCTAAGAAACTATAAAGTTAAGCATTAGCAATACTTTCCGTAACCTTGCAAGAGTAAAATGTAAGGTGATGAGTATTTTCAAGAAAAACCCAGATGAGCCGATTGGCTCAGGCAAAGAAGACAGATTTGGCCGAGAGAACTTCGCTATTTCTGTAGCCGAGGCTCTTGTAAAAGTGCCAAACAGCCAATCACTGACAGTTGGGTTGTATGGAACGTGGGGTAGCGGAAAAACATCAGTTATCAATATGTCGGTGGACTATCTGGCAAAGAAGTATGCCAACAACGTGATAGTGATAAAGTTCAACCCCTGGATATTCTCCTCAACCGAGAGCTTACACCTCGCTTTCTTCAGTACGCTGGCGTCAAAACTCGGCAGTAAACTAGACCATGATAAGCATGACATAGCTGAATTACTGGAAAAGTATGGCAAACTCACTGGGCCGATAAGTGACACAGTAGGCTTGTTTTTTCCTCCTGCAACTTGGCCAAATAAAGTCACTAAAATACTGTACTCATTCACTACCATGTCAAACCCTGGCTCAAGCAAAAAGGTTGACATAGACGCCACTCGTGAAAAAGTGAATGAGCTGCTTGCTAAGTCTGGGAAAAGAATTGTGGTTGTCATTGATGACATTGACAGGCTTGATAGTGATGAAATACATCAAATCTTCAAACTGGTAAAGAACGTTGCTCACTTCAATAATGTTTCTTACCTACTAGCCTTTGACCAGGTGGTTGTTTCCAAAGCACTGTCTAATAGATATCCGTCTAATCCGAGAATTGGTGGCAACTTTATTGATAAAATCGTGCAGCTCCCACTTTATGTACCTGAAGTTGACCAATCTCTGTTGAATAGATTTCTGACTGATGAACTTGATAAAATCATTGTGCAAAATAAGCTGGTTATATCAGACGAAGACATGTCTCGTTTTCAGTCGGTCTATTTTGTCAGAGACGCCGAAGAGCTTTTTGATACACCTCGCAAGGTCGTCCGATATTTGAATACTGTAGACTTCTCATTTGAGCGTTTAGGTAACGAGACCAGCTTCACCGACACAGTGCTGATAGACTTGCTTCGCAATTTTTCACCTGATTTGTACCAGCTCCTGGCAAGAAATAAGCAAATACTGCTCGGTCAAGCTGTCCATGGCCAAAGAGGTGATGGCGAACAGGAGTTCGCAAGAAAAGCAATCTTTGGTGATAAAGACCCAACTACTCTTGAAGTAACAATCATCAAAGAGCTTTTCCCAACACTAGAATGGGCATTTGGTGGCCCTGGGTATGCAGGAGATTTTACGAAAGGCTGGGAAGCGGAAAGACGGATTTGCTCCGAAAAGTATTTCAATCGCTACTTTGCTTACGATATACCAGTAGGCGACATAGCTGACGCCAAAATAGAGAAACTAATAGCCACGTTGAGTGTGCCTAAGACGACAGCATCACAAGCCGAAAAGCTATTCAACAACATTACAAAACAAAGTGACCCTGGATTACTCATATCAAAACTTCGTAGGCAAGAAGAAGACTTCCCGGAAACTGTTAGCGAGAAACTTTCAAAGCTTTTGGTGGCCGTAGCAAGTGACCTACCAAGACCAAAGCAAGCGATCGCTGGCGATATGATGTCTCCATACATTCAGTCGGCGGTCTTAGCCGTAAAACTCACTCGCAACACCCAAGAGCCATACAAGCTGCTAGAGGGCTTCATAAAAAGTTGCCCTGTCAATTATGCTGCCGAGCTACTTCGCTGGGTGAGAGTAAACTCAGAGCGGTCTAAGGATAGCCAAGAAGATTTCGTAGCCCTACTTACACCTGAGCAAGTTGATAGCTTGGGTAAGCTTGTAGCGGATAGAATTAAGGCGTATACCAAGAGCCACTATATACAGGTTGATTTCCCTCAAGATGTAGCTCACCTAATGTGGATATGGGAAAAATGGGGCGACAAAGCGGATATTCAGAAGTATTTTCAAAGAAGCTTTAAAGCTAATACAAGCAGAGCTATTGAATTTTTGATGTCGTATGTTGGTGACGCATACGATATGTTGAAAGGCACGAAAACTCGCTCAGAATTTCGTAGAGAAGCCTATAACGAGATAGCAAAACTAATTGACCCAGAGATTTTTGTTGCCCCACTTGTGAAGCAGTTTGGGGAAGCGGTAAATAAGGGTGGGTATAGTGAGGCTCGTTTTGAAAAAGATAAGTCATACGAATATCAGATTGCCCAACAGTTCTTGTATATACACCGCAAAGTAGCCGAAGAAGAAACGACTAAGCCAACAGACAAAAAAGACGTTCTTGTAGGGGAGATTGTTAATAGCCCTGAGAACACGCCCTAATCTACAAGAGTATCTATCTCAAGTTCAACTGATCGGCTTTCTTGATAGGTCTTTGTAACGGTTAGTTTCTTTATGAGCCGATACTCTTTTGCTCGTTGAGCATTACGCTCACGCCTATCTAATCTGTCTAGCCACCACATGGCAGTTTTGACATCATGACGCCTAATGCTATCTTCAATAACTCTCGTCGCTCGGACAGTCAAAACTTCTTGGGCGGCTGTCATTTTGTCCGAAAAGTCTTCATTTCTGGCAAGCTCATCGTAGTAGGTTGAGCGTGATATTCCAGCTTTACGACAGGCTATGGATACCGTATAACCCTTTTTGAATAGGTCTATTAGATCATACTCAAGACCTTCATTTATTGTGCGAGGACGACCAATGTTCGCTGTTGTGCTCGTCAGTATTTTCATGTTTGTGGTGTCAGCTTTCATAAGTATAAATTATACTATTATTATGCCCATCAGAGATAAAACTTTGGATGTTTCAAAATCCGCATTTTTAGAAGAAATTCTTAATCGTCTTAAAGATGATGTAGACCCATATTTTGAAAAGCTAAAAGAATTAAATGATAGTGGAAAATATCCAGGAAATTGGGCAGTAGTAAGAATGATAATGCCAGTTATTGAAGAGGTCGCAACTACCACTGAATTAGAAATAACTGATCATGAGAACGATAGAGTATGTAAATTACTTGAAAGACTTGATATCCCCTATCCGAATGTAGTTTGGGATATCTATCGTAATGGCCTAAGTCATAGTGAACGACCTTTCGGACTTGAATATAAAGGAAAATCAATAATATGGAGTATGTCTGTAGATTGGGATGACCCAGACGAAAAAAATCATTCTGTGAGTGGTCAAGTAATTCACATTAACTTTAAAACTTTGTATGAAGATTTTAAGATTTTTATAGTTGAGGAGCAAAAAGACCTTGGAGTTAAAAAGCCTGACCCTACACTTAGAATTAAGATAGGCAAGATCTACGAAAACTACAGCGGCCCCTTAAAAGATGAACTTGAAGCTCTAGTCAACCCTATTACATGAAGACAATATGTCGCTAATACTAGGAATACCATTAACCAGAGTAATTTATTTAGTAAGTGATAGTAGGGTGACTGAAGGAGGTGACTATAAAGACAACATGTCTAAATGGAATAACCTAAACTCCAGGCTTGGTGTAGTTGGTGCTCATGATTTACAACTGGCATCCTATTTAATAAGAGAGATCAGAAAAGAAGTAGGAGAAGATGATGATTTTGGTGCATTAGAAAAAACACTGAAAGATAAACTTTATCAAATTGCCTATAAGTTTTATGAAAAGACAGGTAGTTACAAACAACGAGCATATTTGATTTTTGGAGGTTTTGATGACAGCAAGCAGTTACGAATAAGTAGTTCAGATTTTGGAATTCGTATGGCGGAAGCATCAAAAAATCACAGAACTGAAGGCAGAGAGTTTAACCAAATGACTGATACTAGAATATTTGAGGCAATGTCAAAGATATCTAATGAAAATATTTCAAAGGGAGGTGATGGGTCAGTTGACCCAGGAACAATACTGGAAATAGATGCCCCAAGACCAAGATGTGTTGGTGTCAGGGTGTCGTTTAATGGGCAATTAACCGAGATTAAATGGGAAAGTGCAGAGTTATATCAGTCTATCTCCTATCATCCAGGTTGGGACTTAGACCGAGTTAAACTACCTGAAGATATAATGGCAAGTCTTGAATATCCAGTAAATAATGGTCAATTAGCAAATGAGCTAGATATTATCTTTAACGAATATACCAATATCATTAACGCCACTAGAACAATCTTAGACCAAAGAGGCTATTCTCAGGTCGGTGGAAATATAATTCCATTAAGAATAGGAGATGATAAAACACTGGGTATCGCCACAGGGAGTATGGCAAAGAAAAGTAACCCAAATAAAATAATTGGTGGCTTAAAAGTAGTGAATGGTGCACTGCACTATTATGATGAAGAAGGTGAACTACATAAATACGAGAACTTAATTGACCTACCAGAAGGCGACATTAGTACAACAGCAACTATATAATAGTGTAAGTCCCAGCTCTTACTTATTAAGTAGATATTCTTGATAGGGGACTTCCAATATCTCTCTCCAACGAGCTATCTCATCTCTAATAAGGTGAAAACTTTTACCCACACGCTGCACCAATTAGTTTGTAATATCTTCACAACTTCACCATGTTAAAATATATTTATGAACGATAAATCATTAGCCATTGATAAGCGTTTTGACAGTGTTGATAAACAGCTTAAAGATATGAATGGACAATTAGATAAAATAGTTAAAGTTGTAGTTAAAGGATTTGATCGGATCGATAAGACACTTGAGACTAAAGCTAATTCCGCAGATTTGCAAAGAGCACTTGGACTACTCGATTCCTTATCAAAAAGACTAGAAATATCAGATGACGAAAGAATAGTTATGTCTAGTCAGCTTACAAAGCTACATGATTGGATTGAACAAGCCGCTAAACGTATCAACCTTAAGTTTGAGCATTGATTAAATTCCCCTCTAATCTAAAATTATTAACCAACTCCCTTAAGCCATAATCATCTTCCAGTTCTATGGATTCTGTTAGAAGTACGTCAACTACGGGGCACCAAACATAATCACTTTAACCTTTCTATTCCATGGATATTTTTATAACCCAGAATTTTTATTTATCGTATTGACGAGAACAGCTTGCGTTAATTGGCAAAGTGTATACGCTTGAGTTCGCAATTCTTTTTAGTTAACCTTTATATATTATGTTTGTTGCAGAAAGTATAGGAAGGCCTGTTGTCGCGGAACAATGGACTCAAGATTTTTCTGAAATTGGGAGATTATTATCAACTAGCACATTTGATGCTTGCTTGGCTGATGAACTGAGGCAAACATCGCTTAACCCATTCGAGGTCAGCAATATACCATGCCTGGATCAATCCCAAACCGTAAGATTAAGAGAAGTTGTTAGGAGTTATGCCGAGGGACAATCTTATGCCACAATAGACGTAGAAACTACAAAAATCCTTGTAAGACAAAGAGGTAGAGTAATCCTAGGCTTAGTAAACCATGAACAACTACAGGAAGATCGAGATACATCTCACAGGATTTTAATGGAAATTTTGGGGACCAGCTGGGCTAAAAAAATCAGTACTGGTACCTTTCGTTTTGGTATTCCGCTTGGACAGATGGTTCAAAATAAGCAAGGTAAACAGGTTGACGTTATTCATACGCTAACAGACACGATTATGCCTAAAAAAGTTAGACTGGGGAGTATGGGTTTTTCTTTGAGGTCAACGAAAACGGGGGAGATTTTTCCCATCTAAGGACTATAGCACCTTAACAGAGTGTATTCCCCATTTTTTACGTACTCAATAAGTATTGCCTGGATATGTCAACTTCTTTCGCTATCTCTAATATTGCCTCATAGCAGGATTTTCGTAATACTCCTGGTAAGGGACACCAAACATAAGCACTATAACCTCAGAAATTTGATTTTTTTGTTGTAAAACTAAATCCGATTACTTATTCTTAAAACAAATATCTAGATATAATGACAAAATTTGACAATATTCTATCAGAACAATTACCCCTAAGTAGTTCGAAGATTATGCCTAAATCTGAATGGCATAAACTTTTAGAAAGAGAAGTTTACTCTGCTCAGGATAATTGTAAACCAATATCGGTAATTTTTATTGACATTGATAATTTAAAATACACGAATGACACCTATGGGCACGCTGAAGGAGACCAAGTTATTGATATACTTCAACGATCTATAATCTTAATCCAAAATAGTTTTAGAACGCGTTATAACATTGATAATAATCGGCTTTTGGACATCGTAAGTATTGATACTCCCAGAAAAGCAAAACCATTCATTACAGAAATTGAAAATAGACAGATTGTTATTAAACCAGGCCGAATTGGAGGCGATGAGTTCGCTGTTTTGTGTCATACCGACGCAGAAGGTGTGACAATTATAGTTAATCGACTTCGGGACGTATTTAGAAACGTTATTAGTAAAAAACTTAAATCTGCGGGGGTTGATATATCTATTGGCGCAAGCACACTTAAACCTAAGATGTCTGTCTCAAAATTACTCCAATTAGCCGATGACAGGCTTTATTTGGATAAGCAATCACATTTACCCAAGTTAAACGATGAGGATATCATTATATTTAGAGAAATTATTAAAAAATTAAAACAAATAAATATTCGGCCCAGAGACATTAGTAAATATGAAGCAATATATGCCAAAGATATTTTAAAATCACATAATTAACCCTTGGTTAATTTAAAAATCCGGCAGCTTAATCCACGAAATAATTAATATTTTACATCTTAAAACAGGAAATTTTACAACTATTTATGTCATTTACAAGTTCTAAGACGACATGCTACTATGTGATCAACCAACTTAAAAAGAGGGAATTATGTTATCGCAAATTTTTGCTTTCCTTGATCTAGATACACCTGATCTACTAATAATATTAGTAATAATATTGCTTCTCTTTGGGGGTCGTAAGTTACCGGAACTTTCTCGAAGTATTGGTCAATCTATGCGCGAGCTTCGTAAAGGGATAAGCGGCGGGCTAGATGAAGATAAACCAGAAAAGAAAGACAGCGACAAAGACAACTCAGCTTAGTCCAGATGAGCGTCGGCCATTTATCGAGCATCTTTATGAGTTGAGAAGAAGGCTCTTGTATATTGTTGCTTCGGTTTTTATAGTTTCTATATTGGCCTATTTTATTCAGGAACATCTTGTAAATTTTATTTTAAGACCGGCTAAACAACAGCAATTTATATATACTTCACCTGGTGGTGGAATAGGTTTCTTGTTTCAACTTTGCACCTATGCCGGAATAATTTTCAGCACACCAGTAATTATTTATCAAGTCCTTCAATTTTTAGCGCCGGTAATACACAAAAACGTTAGAAAATTTATTATTCGTTGCAGTTTCTTCTCAGCAGTTTTAGCAATTGTTGGTTTTTGTTTTGGCTATTTCATTGGCTTACCAATTGCCTTGCACTTTTTAAGTCATCAATTTACAACCAGACAAATTCATCCATTATTTACGATTCAAGAATATATGAGTTTTGTCATGATATACCTGGTTGGATCAGTTTTACTCTTTCAGATCCCGCTTGTCTTAATGTTTATAAATCATATCAGACCATATAATCCCAGGAAATTATTCAAATATGAAAGATACGTTATCGTTATAGCCTTTATTGTCGCAATAATAATGGCGCCAACCACTAATATTTTTGATCAATTAATCATTGCTGTACCAACCATATTAATGTATCAGTTGGGTATTATTTTGGTTTGGCAACAAAATCGTGGCAAATACCGCCCCAAAGGCGTTCGTGATTTACTTGCGATTGATCAACAACATCAACAAGAACGGCGCGAACGTCTATCGTCTATCGTTCCGATTCATCCGAGTGTTTTATATGACAATGTTTCGTTAACCCAACCAACTGAAAATCAAACAGAGCCCTTAACAACCGAGCCAATTAATCTGTCTTCACCGCAACATAAATGGCTTGATATTATCTCCCAACCTTAGTTCTGATTGTTTACAATTTTTGGTAGAAACTAGAGTATCTGAATAGTTAAGTTTTATTAAATTTAAATGATCTATAAAATATTTATCTGGTATTATGAAGAATACTAAGTTAACAAAGCATTTTTAATGGAATTACAATTTGTCGACACCCATTGTCATATTCAATTTCTAGATTATGGCCTTTCGCCGGAATTGGTCATCAAAGAAGCTAAACAAGCTGGCGTATCTCGTTTAATCTGTGTTGGATGTAATCTTGAAGATAGTCGTCTAGCAATAGCTATGGCTCATACACATACTGGTATTTATGCTACTGTTGGACTCCATCCCCATGAAGCAACTACAGTAGCAAATGACCAAATGCTATTAAATTCATTTATTAAACTGGTGCTCAATGATAAAGTGGTTGCCATCGGAGAGTGTGGGTTGGATCATTTCCGTCATAAACCTTCGCCAGCGCAAATAAAATTACTTGAATTTCAGCTGGAATTAGCCCAAAAACACAACCTACCATTAGTTTTTCACATTCGTGAAGCCTATGCAGATTTCTGGCCGGTATTTGATAATTTTAAGGGGCTTAAAGGTGTTGTTCACAGCTTTAATGCAACTACTAAAGAACTTGATCAAGCCCTGTCTAGAGGATTGTATATCGGTTTAAACGGCATAATTACGTTTAGTCATGACAACGCTCAAATCATGGCGGCGAAGCATGTCCCACTCGATCGATTATTACTGGAAACTGACGCTCCATACTTGACTCCTACGCCTTATCGTGGTAAAGTAAATGAGTCAAAATATATACGGGTTATTGCTGAGTTTCTCAGTAATTTAAGAAGTGAATCACTAAAAACTGTAGCTTTAGCGACGACTCGTAATGTCAAATCTTTATTTAATATAAATTAAGAGAGACGAACTTAAGCAATATGAGTAATCAGCAAGAAGAAGTTAGAATTCTCCCAGATAATTCATATGAATTGGCGCGAGTTGTAATCAATAATCGAGCCAAATTATTTATTAGACAGTCTCTTGAGAACCAATTTGGGAAGAATTTTTTAAATCCCCCAACGCCGATTATTGCTCAACCAGAGCAGATAGCTCAGCCAGTAACAACACCTGTTCCTAGAGCCATAGAAGCTATTCCAGTAACCCCAATTACAGATACTACTACCCATCTAGACTTAAATGAAATCAGATCCAGAATTAGTGAGGAATTCGATGAAGCTGCTTAGTTCTCTGCGCAATCAACGATCAAATGACCGATCCGCTAGAATATACCGTGATTTGATGAGAAAAGAAGCTAAAATTGGCGGTCAGCTTTTTGGATCTGTTAAATCAGGTAACCGTCGGGAGTTTTTTTGTTTAGACGAACGAACTTGGATATGGCACGAAGAGTGGAAAGATGAAAAAACGAACGAATATCATGTCGTAACTACCCGTTATGATGTACGCCCCAATGGCATTATAAAATCACAAGACGGTCAGCCAACTCGTTATATTGATATTAATGAAGCTCGCAACTTTTTATCAGCAGTTGATCTTTACAATTATCGAATTAAAACTGAACTGTATCAATCAGTAGCCTAACTTAACGTTTAAGTCGTGGCTAAAAAAACACACCAAACTAAGCTTATCTATCTTGATTATGCGGCCGCAACGCCAGTTGACCCAAAAGTTATTGCTGCCATGGAACCTTATTATGATCGGTTATTCTTTAACCCGTCAGCTAATTACTATCCGGCCCAACAAGTAAAAGCAGATTTAAATAGTGCTCGGGCAAATGTAGCTTTGATGCTTGGCGCTAAACCGGCGGAAGTGATCTTTACTGCCGGTGGCACTGAAGCCAATAATCTTGCTATATATGGTGTTATGAGCCAATTTCCAGCCGCTAATATAATAGTTAGCAGTATCGAGCATGAATCAGTATTGGCTCCAGCAGAAAAATATAACCACAAACTAGCTCCCGTTCATCAAGATGGCCTGATCGATATTGAGGCCTTAGCTAAACTCATAGACGACCAGACTGTAATGCTTAGTATCATGTATGCTAACAATGAAATAGGTACTATTCAATCGCTTTCGGCAATCTCACGACTTATCACCAAAGTCCGCCAAACCCGGCAAAATAAAGGCAATAAACTACCCTTATATTTACACAGCGATGCCTGCCAAGCTGGTGATTATCTAGATATTCATGTTGACCGATTGGGCCTTAATCTTATGACGCTTAATGGCGGTAAAATATACGGGCCAAAACAGTCTGGAGTATTATATGTTTCACGCCGAACCACAATTTTACCGCAAATATTAGGTGGAGGGCAGGAAATGGGATACCGTAGTGGTACTGAAAACGTTGCTGGCGCTATTGGTTTTTCAACTGCTTTAAAACTAGCTCAAACTAACTGTAAGCAGAATAATTATAAGATGAAAAATTTACAAAATATTTTTATTGATAATATTAGGCAACTATTGCCAAACGCTTTAATCAATGGTTCTTTGTCGCATCGTCTACCCAACAATATCCATCTAACGCTGCCTGGAATGGATAATGAAAGAATCCTTTATCAGTTAGATGAAAGAGGTATTTTAGCGGCTAGTGGCTCAGCTTGTAGTGCCAGTAGCCAACAACCATCACACGTATTAACCGCTCTAGGCTTTAACGATGACTATGCTCGATCCTCGTTACGTTTTAGTATGGGTCGACAAACATCATCTTCTGACATAGTTACTACTGTCAAAACACTACAAATGATAGTTAATTCTTAAATAATTAATCTCAAATTTAACTTACGCACAAAACACATTAAACTGGTTGCAATCTCGAAATCTTGGTAGGTATATCGACAAGCGTTATACTTAAGCATGATTATGGCTAAGCATTTTTACACTTGGCTCGCTGTTTTTATAATAGGTAGCTTATTGTTAATTTATCCAAGAATTATGGCTCAGTCCGTAGTTCAAAGCTATGGCTCGAGTACAAATTTGGAAGTTGGTCTCATCGTTGAGTTACAACCCGGCAACTCATCAAATGTTGAAGTTCTTACTCAAGCCGATGCCACAAAAATGTTTGGCGTTGTTGTTAATCCCAATGATGCAGCTGTATCAATATCCTCCTCTAATTCAGCTTACCCTGCTTATGTCGCAACAACCGGTAATTATCAAGTCTTAGTTAATAATGAGAACGGACCGATTCGTGTCGGCAACTATATTACAATTTCTTCGATCAATGGCGTAGGCATGAAAGCTGATGATACCGACCAAATTGTAGTTGGTAAGGCTTTATCAAACTTTTCAGGCACTTCTGATAGCTTAGGGTCAACTATTTTAAAAAATTCTAGAGGCCAAACATCAACAGTACAACTTGGCCTCGTTGATGTCAGCATTGCAATTGCTCATAATCCATTAGAGCAAAATACCAGACCAGATTTACCAAGTTTTTTAATTAATGCCGGAAAAAGCGTTGCTAATAAACCAGTAAGTGAAGCCCGAATTTACATTAGCCTTGTGATAATAGGTATTAGTGCAATTATTTCCGGCAGCATGTTATACGCCGGAATTAGAAGTAGTATTGTAGCAATTGGTCGTAATCCACTATCAAAGCGTTCGATTACTCGTAGCCTTATTCAAGTAACCTTAACTAGTCTAATAGTTTTTATTCTAGGGTTATTTGCGGTATATTTACTTCTGAGGGTTTAACTTAAGCAATATTTGACTGGTGGGATATTCATGACCGTTTGGTGGCTGATAGTAATCATAAGCGTACTGGTATTAGTTCTATTAGCATTTATTTGGTTGGCTTTACAGTTAGGTAAACTGGCACATCCTAAAGCTAAACCCGAAGTGCCCTATGAACAAGCTGCTCAACGTGACGTTGAACATATTTTTAATGATGAATTCCGTGAAGAGTTACGCAATCGTGGCCGGTTGCACTTCGAGAAGATTATCGGTGAAAATGCCATGTTCCTTCAACAAGACCTTAGACTTACCACCTCGCAGCTTAATGACTACATGAAGCAGGAAATTACTAAAAAACTACAAGAAGAATTTGCAAAATATGAGCAATCGATAAATGACGCTAAACAACTTGCAATGGACTCGATCCAAAAAACGAATGCAGCTGTCGAGGAGCAACGACGAACCCTCAGTGTTCAAGTCCAAAAAGAATATCTTGACGAAAAAACACGTCTTATCCATCAGTTCGAAGTTGATATGGCAGAAATAATCAATCACTACGTTCTATCAGCTATTGGCAACCAGATTGATTTGAGCGATCAGTTGGAGTTTATATTGAGCGATCTTGAGGCTAATAAGCAAGCAATTATTGAGGATATTATTCATGGAGCCTAAGGTTCGTAATAATAATGCCCGCATTCAATTACCTGTGCAGGTAATCAGTCCAGTGGATATAAATCGACTTATAAGGGAAGTCGAAGGGCTTGATGATTTTCTTATGCAAGCAGCTATTCGGACGCCAGGCAGTTCCATGAAGCTACCTCGGACCAGCAAATTATTAGATGAATTTGTAGCCGTCAATCGATTTAACTTATTACAAACAGCTGATCGCCGGGCCACAACAAATTTTCTACAATCGGTTAAACAACATGCGCCGGTCTTGCATATAAGTTTTGCCTCAGACCCAACGGCTGCATTTACAGTGAAGTTAATATTGTGGCTGAGAACTAATATCCACCCATATCTGTTACTCCGTATTGGTTTGGAACCAAGGATTGCTGCTGGTTGTATTGTCCGCACGCCCAACAAACAATATGATTTTAGTTTATGGCGTCATTTTTCAGCTCAACGCGATCAACTAATCGATGCAATTACAAGTCAGGCTTCGCGTAACTAAAATGAGTAACAGCAGACATTTTGAACAACTTGTCGAATCGGGTCGACCGGTCGGTGAAATAATTGGTGTAGACCATTTCTTAGTTAGAGTTAAAGGTTTACAACCAATAAATTTGAGAGCTCTAGTAATGTTCGAAGATGGTAGTAAGGGGTTTGTGCATCGAATTTTAGAAGATCATATAATTGTGCTTCATTTAGGTTCAACCGAATTAGCTACCGGTATGACAGTAGTAGAGCAGTACGAATCACTTGTGACCAAAGTAGGCAAAGATTATATCGGTCGGGTAATTTCAGTTACAGGTGAACCACTAGATGGCAAAGGACCGATAGCTGCCGACACCGTCTGGCCGATTTTTGCGCCGGCACCAATGCTTTATAAACGTGAAATTCTAGATAATCAATTGGAAACAGGTGTGGGTCTAATAGATGTCTTGTTTCCCCTAGTGCGTGGCCAAAGAATAGCTATACTTGGCGACAGTAAATCAGGCAAAAGCACACTTGCCACTCAATTAGCTATCAACCAGCGTAATACTGACATAATTGTCGTCTATGTTTTAATAGCTAAACGCCGAACCGATGCCGACACCTTAATTGATCAACTACAGAAAAATGATTCAATGAAAAGCGCTATTGTCGTGGTGTCAACTATGGCTGAGTCATTAACTTTGAGTTATCTGTCTCCTTACGTTGGCTGTGCTTTAGGTGAGTATCTTTGGCAACAATGTAACCGAGACGTATTAGTAATATATGATGACTTAACAAGTCACGCTCAGGTATACCGTGAAATATCATTACTATCTAATGTCAGTCCTGGTCGTGACTCTTATCCGGGAGACATGTTTTACGCTCACTCTAGTTTGTTAGAAAGAGCCGGCAAACTTGCCGATAACCATAAATCACTAACTGCCATCCCACTAGTTCTAACTCCAGGCGGTGATATTACTGCTTATTTACCAACAAATGTTATGTCAATTACAGATGGACAATGGATTTTAGACATGAAAGTATTTCGCGATACAGTTAGGCCCGCAATTAATGTTGGTTTAAGCGTGACGCGTGTTGGTGGACGTGGTCAAAATAGCCGCCAGAAAGACCAAGGACAAAAAGTCCAACAAGCCCTGGCTGTATACGAACAGGCTTTGGAATACGCTCACTTTGGTTCTGAGATGGCATTATCAGCCCGCCAAGATTTAGTTCGTGGCAAATTACTTTATTCTTTATTTAACCAACGACCTGGCGAATCTTTTAGTTTACTATGTCAGCAACTAATGCTTGATGTAATCCTTACTCTTGGCGAAAACGAGCAAGTTGATATTGACCTATTGAAAAAAAATGCCCCAGATCTTATTGTAAAGATTTCTAACGATAATGAATTTAAGGCTACTCGAGACAGCTTGAAGACACTTTGTTTAATTGCTGCGAAAACTAAACCATCACAGACTAATAAAACGCCTGCAACAGATGGAGCTAAAAAATGAGACAGCTCAAAGATATTGCCCAAGAAGAGATGAATATGCGCATGATCGTTCAGTTGACAAATACCTTTGAGAGTTTAGCTAGTATGCGGATTGCGCAAATAAAAAATCAAGTTCTGCAAGCTCAAAGATTTTTCAATGAACTGTGGAATATATATATTCAAATTCGAGTAGATAAATTATTCCGATATGGAAGACGCACTAATGAAGCGGTATCTGATAAAGATCTCGTTATAGTTATATCGTCAGCTGGTGGATTTAGTGGCGATATTGACCATCGGCTTTTGGCCACAATGTTAAAACAGTATGATCAGAACAAACAAGATATCGTCGTCGTAGGTTATCATGGCACAGTTTTGTTAGCCCAATCGGGTATTCGCTATAAAAAATATTTTAAATTGCCTGAAAAAGATACCGATATAAATGTTGAACCGCTTGTTCGGGAAATACGGCAATATAAAAATACGGTTGTTTACTATCAAACCTATAGATCTTTAATGACCCAGGATATTCGGCGAATAGAATTGCAAACTGCAATCCAAGAATTGAGTGAACAGGCTGAAACCGGCAAAGACATTATTAGTGAACGGACCTATATTTTTGAACCAAGTGCTTTTGATGTGGTTGCTCACCTAGAACGTTCCATGCTTCAAATCGCACTCAGCCAAGTTATCCTCGATTCAAAATTAGCGCAGTATGCCAGTCGTTTTAGGGCGATGTCGGTAGCTAACGAACGGGCCGACACATCATTAGCTGATACAAAGTTACTATATAACCATACTAAGAGAGCAATCCGTGATGAACAATTGAAACAAATCATAACTGATTTAAAGAAAGTGCACGTTGGATGAAACAAGGAGTTATCCGGGCAATCCAAGATTTAATTGTTAATGTGGTATTTGATGATCAAGCGCCAGTCGTCAACGAATTGGTAATGGTTGATAACCCAAATCACACCCGATTATTAGTCGAGAGCATCCGTAGTGGTGGAGTAGTCCAATGTTTGAATATCGTGGCTGATTATTCAATTCAGAAGGGGATGACAGTTAAATCAACTAACCGGACAATCGAAATTACGATTGGCGACAAAACAATTGGCAGAATGTTTGATGCTCTTGGCCGGACGATTGATGGATTACCAGCGCTTACCGGTAGTGATATTGCCTATCGTAGTATCTTTCAACCACCGGCACGAATAAATTCATTTTTAGTCCAAAAACCGGAAATCCTAGAAACAGGGATTAAAGTTATTGATTTCTTTACGCCTTTTGTTAAGGGTCGCAAAATCGGCATTATCGGTGGAGCTGGCGTTGGTAAAACAGTGCTAATGATGGAACTAATACATAATATTGCCAAGAGTGGCTCGGGCTTAAGTTTCTTTACAGGTATCGGAGAGCGTATTCGAGAGGGGCATGAATTATATATGACCCTTAAAGAACGTGATCTACTTAGTAATACTTGTATGTTTTTTGGCCAAATGAACGAAAACCCAGTTCAACGTTCTTTGGTTGGTTTATCATCAGCTACTTTAGCTGAGTATTTCCGAGACGAAAAACATAAAGATATTCTTTTCTTCATTGATAACATGTATCGCTATGTCCAAGCAAAGAATGAAGTCTCAACAACACTTGATCAAATACCGGCAGAAGGTGGCTATGAATCAACAATGTTTAGTGACGTAAAAAATTTACAAGATCGCTTAGTCTCTAATGAAAATGGGTCGATTACAGCAGTTGAAACAATTTATGTGCCGGCAGATGATCTTAGCGATCCGGCAGTACAGATGATCCAACATGAACTTGACAGCACAATCGTACTAAGCCGCAAAGTTGCCGAAGAAGGAATTCGACCAGCTGTGGATCTAGTGAACACCAGCTCTTCGCTATTATCGGCGGACATAGTCGGCGATCGCCATTACGTTTTGAGTATTCAAGTCCAAGCTTTATTACAGAAGTATGAATCATTAAGAGGCATTATAGCTATTATCGGCGAAAATGAATTAAGCCCTGCCGATCGTGAAGATTATGCCAAAGCTAAAAAACTAGTTGCCTACTTTTCCCAATCAATGTTTGTTATGGAGGATCTTAACGGTGTCAAAGGTGAGCATTTTCGACTAGAAGATACACTTAAAGGTATAGAAGAAATTATTGTTTAAACGTACATATGGCAAACTTATCATCCACAAAAACCACCACTAATAAACCAGGTGTTTTAAATGGAACACCTTCGAAAGAACAACTACACGTCAAGGTTTACTCGCCGTTCCAGACTTACTTAGATTGCGATGCATTGAGCATCTCAGCTGTTAATGATACTGGTCCTTTTGATATCTTACCCCGGCACCATAATTTTATTACTCTACTTAACCCTTGTGAATTAGTGATTGGCACAGTAGATGGGACACAGCGGATTAGAATTGCCAGAGGAATCATGCATGTAAAGGCTAATCAAGTAGTGGTTTTTCTTGACATATAAAATAATTCCTAGAATCTATTATTCAATGGCTATATAGTCGTAGCCAAACGTTTGGCCGGCAGGTGGTGTGCTGCTTGTACAGACACTAAAGTCAGTGGTTGTGCGAGTAACATAATAAGCCAAACCGCTGGCAGCAACATCAACCGGTGTAATAGCAAGACTTGGAGTTCTAGTAAAAGCTTTACCAAAAGTAACGGTTACAAAACAGCCAACTGCTGGCGAACTGCCGGTATTGATAGTAATAGTTCCTGCTGTATCTGAACCATTAACCGATACCGTCCCACCGTTGCCAAGTGCATTACCTGGTGTTCTGGTTGGTGATAAACCACCTGTGTCAATATGATGATCAATTACTATATCGCCATTAAGGTTTAGGGTTTGAACGGTAAGCTGATTAGCCGAAACTGCCCCACTAAATGTTGTGGCGCCGGCTACAGTCAAAGCCTGACCAATATTAACATTGCCTTGTAGCCCACTGTCGCCAGTTACAGTTAGTTTACTGGTTTGTAATGTTTGAAATGTGCCTGTGCCCATTACGCTGATAGCTGGTAGATTAATACTGCCACCGATTTTAATGCTGCCAGCGACATCTAAGTTTTGCCGAATCAATACTTGTCCGCTGAAAATTGTGCTGGCAGCAATATTAAGCACTTGGTTAGCCGTCCCAACTGAGGTTGTACTACTGCTATTAGCAATTTTTTCTAACTGACTTTGGGTTAAGGCTGAAATACTTGTCGATGTAGTTGCCGACGAATTATGACTATTAGTTATAGCGACAATAGCAATGACTATGGCAATAATAAAAATTATAATAAACGATAATAAATAGACATTAAGATGATGAACGAAATTAAACAAATGGTGATGTGCTTTTATAGGTTGAACCGGTACTGGGGGCGCAGTTGATTGTGGAGGTTGGGCAACAGAATCAGGTGAATTATTCGGCGTTGGGGCAATAGGGGCAACATCCCCGTTATTTGACTCGACAACTGTACTGGATCCTTCGAGCGAGTTGTCACTTTCATCTATTGGCTCGCCTTGCTGCTCCATGCCATGCCTCTGTAGTTAATTCATTATTAATAATAACAAGAAGCCAAAAAAAGCGTTAACGGATTGTCTTTTTACAGTGATTATTGCACAATTGAATACTATGAAACGCTGGCACTATAGATTAGCAATAATAAGTTTTCTGATAGTAAACTTATTAACCTGTTCATCTAAAGTCTTTGCACAATATCAATCAACTAAATATTCATTAAATGAAATATTCTTTGGCAATGGTAGTAGCTTGCAGTCAACTTCCAATAGCTATTCAGCTCAGATTTCAGTTGGTGAAACAGGTATAGGTAATAGTAAGGGGAATGCTTATCAGGCTCAAAATGGTTTTAATACTTCTGATACGCCGGAGCTAGCAGTTAATGTAACAGGTGGGTTATTTGACCTGGGAGTATTAAGTACCGCTTCGGTATCCTATGCTTCGACAACTTTTACGATTGAAAATTACTTAAGTTCTGGTTACGTTGCTTATATTGCCGGCGGCGCTCCAACTGATGGGCCTGGCGGGCATGCTCTTACTTCGCTGTCTACACCAACGGCATCGTCGCCAGGTACCGAACAATTCGGTATCAATCTTGTCCAAAATACTTCTCCGGCTGTTGGTGCACCTCTACAACAAATACCTGATATCAGTTTTAGTTTTGGTCAGGTTGCTAGCAATTACGGGCAACAGAATAAATTTGAATTTGTCCCGAATTCGGAGATTGCATACAGTAATTCAAGTACCGGTGAAACCCAGTACACAATGTCTTTTATAGAAAATATCTCGCAGTATACTCCTGCGGGTGTATACGGCAATTCAAATGGTTTAGCCGGTTACTTGGATATTGTTGCAGTACCAACATTTTAGAAAGTTTTAATCAAGTGCGGGTGTGGATAAATAGTTGTGGATACCTAATGCTTATGCTACAACTACATCAGTAGTTAAAAATAAAAACAATTAATGAAAAAACTACTTTCTAATCTAACCCGTTTAATTTACGGCTTTACCGCTGCATTTTTGCTGGCGGGAATTGTGTCGGAGTTTTTGCCGGTACAACTGGTCCAAGCTAACCCTCTTCAAATTTCAAGTCGAAGTTTAACAATCACTAGCTCTGCTAATGGCACAATTTCCACCGATATTGCGGGTAATCCGCAAAACCCTGGTAGCGGTGGTAACGGTGTTAAAACCGGTGAAACTTTTTCCTTTATTTTACCTCAAGCTGGTGATATTGGCTCGATTGATTTCTTATATTGTACGACGCCCTTACCGGGGACGGCCTGTACGGCACCTACTGGCCTTGATGCTAGCCACGTTTCTAGTGTAGTTAATCAAACTGGTTGGACTGATACTGGCGGCACAATATTTATTTTATCTGCTGCAACCACTAACGATCTTAAGGTTTACCGAGTAACCCCTGGGTCTGAATCTAACACTAGCACGCCAGTAACAATGACTTTCGGCGGCACATCGAGTAGCTATATTACTAACCCCACAACTTCCAATACCACCTTTTTCGTTAGAATTACACTCTACTCTGACAATGCCTTTTCTAATCCGGTAGACTTGGGTACTGTTGCTAGCTCGACCGCAACTCAGGTAAACATTACCGCTAAGGTCCAGGAAGAATTGGCGTTTTCAGTTGGCACAACCGTGACACCACCAGGTGCTTCATGTATACCCTTTAGTGATAATGGCGCTTTGCAGCTGGGTGATACTAACGGCGTTTTAAGTCCGGTGTTGGCCTATGACGGCCATTCTTATTTTCGTGTCAGTACGAATGCGACACATGGTTTAACAGTTGAGTATTCAGGGAATACATTGACTAACGGCGGAAATAGTATTACAGCAATTGGCACCACGGCCGCAAATAGCGTTCCCGGAACACCTCAGTTTGGTCTGGCAATTGACAGTAGCGACACCGAAAGTGGTAGTGGTTACAGCTTTAACTATTTAGTTGCCAGCACTTCGCCGACTAACTATAGCTTAGGCGCGGGAACAATTACCAGTGGCGGATCAGCTTATTTTGCTTTTACTGCTACAAGCATGACCACTCCTCAACTTGTTGCTTCTTCACCAAGTATTATTGTCTGCGATACCGGCTCAGTGCGTTATTTAGGTAACATTGCCTTTGCTACACCCGCTGGAATTTATACCACTACCATCACTTATATAGCTGTCCCGACGTATTAGTTGGGTCTTCAAAACATTCACTAAAGCGTAGTAAAGTATACATAATGTATAAGCTAAAATTTGTGCTGATTGGAAGTATGTTGACATTATTAGTCAACGTAATCCTAATATCACCACCGACCATCCAAGCCGCCGAACTAAATGACCGCAGTTTGGCAATAAGCAACTCAGCCGTTTCAGGCATCAGTATTTATAATTTTACTTTTACTTTGCCCGACACTACTAACATCGGCTCAATTGGCTTTTTATTTTGTACCGAGCCATTAGCGGTAGAAAATTGTATAACCCCAAGCAATATCGATGTATCACATGCCACACTTATTTCACAAAGCGGCGAAACGGGCTTTGCGATAACTGAACAAGATACCAATATGATTCTTATATCACGTACTCCTGCAGGCACCAACGCCGAACAAGTACAGTACATTTTTTCTAATATTACAAACCCAAGCTATCCCCCGCAAACTTATTTTGTCCGTATATCAACATACACATCAGACGATGGTACAGGTTCAAACACTGATTTTGGAGCGGTAGCCACTTCTACAGCTACTGGAGTTTACATTAATACGCAAGTCCCGCCGATTCTAGACTTCTGCGTTGGTTTAGTAATTACCGGTAACTGTTCAACGGCGATCGGTTACTTTATCCAATTTGGAGATTTTAGCACTTTAAGAACAGCTAGCGCGACTTCAATGATGGAAGCAGGAACTAATGCCAAATCAGGGATCATAATAACTGTTAACGGCACAACGATGACTTCGGGGAATTATGTAATAAATAATCTTACATTACAAACCCCTAGCATAATTGGGACTTCACAATTTGGTCTTAATCTTCGGGCTAATACTAATCCAATAGTCGGTAGTGATCCGATTGCTGGGTCGACCATACCAAACGCGGCTTATGATGTGCCAAATCAATACCAGTTTAATAGTGGCGATGTTGTTGCTTATGCTCCAGGCCCGACAAATTTAACTAAACTTACGGTAAGTTATATCGTAAATATTTCAACATCACAAACTGTTGGTATCTATGATTCGACTTTAACATATATCTGTACGGCAAGCTTTTAAAATGATAGACTTTTGATAATGTTGATAAATATTCGTAAAAAACGTTTATTTAAATTTTCAGAACTTACGTTAACTGGAGTAATGAGCACCATACTGTTATTGTTAACTCTATTACCTGTGCCAGTAAGCGCTCAATCAAATGGTCTTGGTATTACGCCGAGAGAAGATTATACAATTAATCCTGGCCAAAGTATCTCAGATAAATTATATCTTTCCAATCTTAGTTCAACTCAACCCTTAACAGTAACCATTAAAGTTATTGATTTTGAAGCCGCCAATAACAGCGGTACTCCGAAATTATTAATTGCCCCAAATGCCCCACAAACTGCCTGGTCACTAAAACCATTTTTAACCATACTCACTACTGTTAGCGTTACCGCTGGAGGCTCAACGTATATACCTTTTACTATTACTATCCCCGCAACTCAAGGTGCGGGCAGTTATTATAGCGCAATAGAATATGCCGCAAAAAGTATTTCCGGGCAAGGAAACGTTGGTGTTGCCGCTTCCAGCGCCACCTTAATTTTTGTAACCGTGCCTGGTAAGGCTACTGAATATATGCAGCTGATTAAATACGGTGCATTTATTCCTAATCCGGATGGCCAAACCGGTCAATTTAGTAATTGGTATTTTACGTCAGCCCCTAAAGAGTTGGCATATTTACTTGAGAATGAAGGTAATGTAGCCGAGGAACCATCCGGCAGTATTTTACTTAAAAACATTCATGGTAAAGTCATTCGTGAAATTAATGACGCTAACCCAAACGATTCACTAGCTTTAATTGATCAGACTCGACGTTTTGAAGCTTGCATTGTCCCTGGTCAACAAAAGGTGAGTAGCACAAACGGGCAAATCGCCACTCTACTCATTTGCAAAAATCCAAAACTTTCACCTGGCCGTTACACCGCCGAATTAGCCATTTATTACGCGTTAAATGGGAACCCGACACAACAGATATTAGCAACTACTACATTTTGGTATCTGCCATTCTGGTTCTTAATTATTGTTTTAGGTGGACTTGGTTTAGTTATCTATGGGTTATATAAACTTATTCACAAAATTAGATTCCGTTCTTAGTACGCATTGAGTACCAGTACTTTCAGTTGTTTATCATGCCTATGTTTTTAAGTGCTATACTTTAATTTAGTTGTGAGCAAACGTTTATTTGTATTTAGTAATCTGTTATTGAAAGATTTATTCGGCAATAATATACGCCGAATTGTCATTGCGGCACTATGTAGTTTAACAATTACTTTATCATTTGCATCTGTAGTTATTGCTGTCCAAAATCCACAAAATGGTTCTATTGGCCTAGAGGGTACTGTTTCTGGTCCACCGCCCAGTCAAGGTGCAACCATCACAACGCCAACCAACGGCCAAGCATTTACTACGCAACCCATTACCGTCGCCGGAATCTGTCCGACTGGTTTACTGATTAAAGTATTTTCGAATAACAGTTTTGTTGGCTCTACAATGTGCACAAAAGGAAGTTTTTCATTACAAATTTCACTTTTTTATAATCAGAACGTTTTAAAGGCGGTTGATTATGATAATCTTGGCCAAGCTGGTCCGGATTCCAATATCGTAACTGTTACTTACACCAATCCTCAGCTTGCAGCTCTCGGAACAGGGTTATCAATCACTAGTATTTATGCTAAACAAGGTGCTAATCCAGGACAACAATTCACCTGGCCGATTATTATAAATGGCGGCACTCCACCATATGCCCTAAGTATTGACTGGGGCGATGGAGGCCTACGGCAACTGCTCAGTGAATCCAATCAAGGGAACGTGACACTCTCCCATACTTATCAGACTGCCGGGACTTACACTATTACCATCCAAGCCACAGACAGTAATGGTGAAACCGCGTTTCTACAAGTTGTTGGTTTAGCTAATGGCACTGCTACCCAATCATCAGCTAGCTCGTCGGTTCAAACAATAACTAAAATTATCTGGTGGCCAGCAGTAGTCATGATCCCATTCTTATTAATATCTTTCTGGCTTGGGCAACGCCACGAATTATTTAGTTTACGTCGCCGAATTGAGCGCAGCAACGAACGATTACAGTAGCTGATAACAGGTAAATTTGCTAATATATTCAGATTATGACTAAAAAAGTATATGTCGGTATGTCCGGTGGAGTAGATAGTTCGGTCACGGCTGCCTTGCTTCAAGATCAAGGTTATGATGTAACTGGCGTATATATGAAGAATTGGACGGCCAACGTAGCCGGTTATACCTGTGCTTGGCAGACTGATTTTCAAGATGCTAAACGGGTTGCCGTTCAACTTGGTATACCGATTAGGGTTTATGATTTCGAAAAGCAATATCGCCAACAAGTGGTCGATATCATGCTCAAAGAGTATCAAGCTGGACAAACGCCAAATCCAGATATTTTGTGTAATCAGAAAATCAAATTTAAATTATTCTTAGACACAGCACTTAATGACGGAGCTGATATGATTGCTACCGGACACTATGCCCGAGTTAAAAATGGGAAATTGTTTAGAGCAATTGATAGTAATAAAGACCAAACATACTTTCTATATCGGGTAACCGCCAAAGCCCTCCAAAAAACCATTATGCCACTAGGCGGCCTAACCAAACCTCAAGTTCGAACTTTAGCCAGACGAAAAAAATTGGCAACTGCGGCAAAGAAGGATAGTCAAGGCATATGTTTTATTGGTGAAATTCCAATAGCCGAATTCCTGATTGCTGAACTTGGCCCACAACTCCCCGGTCCAATAATTGATCAACACGGAAAACAAGTTGGCACCCACGATGGAGCAATTTTATATACTATTGGGCAACGCCATGGCTTTCATGTCGGCGGCGGCTTACCGTATTATGTAACCGGTAAACACATTGGCCGTAATGAACTGTATGTTACCTCAGATTTGCAAGACATGGCATTATGGAAAAATGTTCTTGAAATAGTTGATATACACTGGATTAATCAACCTCCCGATGACACCCATCGTTATTCGGTTTGCGTCCGCTATCGTTCGGCGCCAGTGGATGTTGACAAGATCCAAAAATTGTCTGTCAATCATTTCCGGTTGGTCTTGACTGAAGATGTTAAAGCTGTAACCCCCGGACAATCAGCCGTAATCTATAGTCACAATCGTTGTGTCGGCGGTGGCCTAATTGTTTAATCAAAAAATTAAACTTTTGCGTAATTTAGAGTGACATAGTGGTTATAGCTGTTTTATACTTGGGTGTAAGTTTTACTCATGAACCCGACTACGAAAAAAAGAACACACCCAGGTTTGACTAATATTGCGACGCTACTAGTCGCAAGTGCTTTGTTAAGTCAGATACTTGGTTTTCTACGAACCAAACTTATCAATGGAAACTTTCCCCTAACTGGTCCCGGTAGTACCGACTCCTATTTTGCGGCTTTTAATATCCCGGATTTTTTCTTCTTCACTCTGGCAGCTGGAGCGCTAGGCGTAGCCTTCATGCCAGTCTTAGCCGATCGCTTGCATAAGGGTGATAAACGGGGAATGTGGGATATCTCAACCAGTTTACTCAACTTACTGGTAATAATCATGTTTATTGTCGGAGTATTGATTTTTGTTTTTGCTGAGCCACTAGTACATTACGTTATTTCGCCGAACTTAACGCCCCAACAACTACATAACACGGTTACAATTATGCGTTACCTGTCATTTAACCCACTTTTATTTACTATATCTGGTATTTTTACAGCTACTCAACAAACGCTTGGCCGATTCTTCTTTTATGCTTTAGCGCCGTTGTTTTATAACGCCTCAATAATCGCTAGCATCTTTATTTTTAAGAATAATATCGGCATCATTGGTCTTGGTATTGGCGCGCTGGTAGGTGCTATTTTGCAGTTAGCGGTTGTCTGCACCGGGCTGTTCGGGACCAATTTTCACTGGTCACCAAAAATACTTTGGCGAAGTTCAGATTTTAAAACAGTCCTTCGCCAATTACCGCCCCGCTCACTTGACCAAGGCATCGACCAAGTTGAAAGTATTGTTGAAACCCACTTTGCACGCCGGCTAGGCACCGGAAATATTAGTTACTACGCCAATGCCTATGTCTTAGCCACAGCACCGACTTTTCTGATCGGTACAGCTATTAGCACAGCCGCTTTTCCGCAAATGAACAACCGACTATCTCAAGGCCGGCCTGATTTGTTTCGTAAAGAGTTTTTACAAGTTTTACGGGCAATGATCTGGGTTGCCATGCCGGTAGTAATAATTTGTTTCTTTACCCGGGGGTACCTGGCGCGAATTATCTTTACCCACGCCAGCAATAATATTGCCACCATATTCGGTTTCTTAACGGTTTTTATATTCTTTGCTATTCTTTATACCATTATTTCGCGCTGGTTTTACTCGCATAAAGATACTAAAACACCGTTATTTGTATCAATATTCATCATTATCGTTAATATTATCTTAGTAACTTTTCTGGCTCGTCCCGCGCCTTATGGTTATGGTGTCAGTGGCTTGGCAATCAGTCAATCTTTGTCAGCTATGCTTGAAGTAATTACTTTATCTGTCATCATGCTGAAACGTGACCATAAATTGTTTGATTTGAAGTTTCTCTATGGTTTAGTAAAAATTCTCTCAGTTACCGGGTTTAGTGTCGTCGCTGGCTTTATCATGATCCAAATATTCCCATTAGAATTAAAAGACCATGGAGTTATTGTGCTAGGAAGTAAATTATTACTTATCGCTGGTGTAACAATGGTAGTTTATCTGACTATGTCAGCTTTATTTGGACTTGAAGAGGCCAAATCAATCCTGAATAAACTTAAAAAGCTAGTTTTAAAACCGATTCGTTACGGGTACTAGCACGACCTCTGTTATAATTCAGATCATGGATCAGACTAAAATCCGAAACTTTTGTATTATTGCCCATATTGATCACGGCAAATCGACATTGGCAGACCGGTTGTTAGAATTAACCGGTACAGTTGAACGTCGGTTAATGAGAAACCAGATGTTGGATAGGATGGATTTAGAGCGTGAAAAGGGTATCACGATTAAGCTAGCTCCTGTCACAATGAATTATCAGGGTTATGAGTTAAATCTAATTGATACACCTGGTCACGTTGATTTCTCTTATGAAGTTTCTAGAAGTTTGGCAGCCTGCGAGGGGGCACTATTATTAGTTGATGCCTCTCAAGGTATCCAAGCCCAAACACTTGCTAATGTTTATTTAGCCTTAGCGGCCAACTTAACAATAATCCCGGTACTTAACAAAATTGATTTACCAGCTGCTAATATTAACTCTGTTACCTCAGAAATCGTTAGTCTATTAGGCTGTGAGCCCTCGGCGGTCTTAGCGGTAAGCGCTAAAAATGGGCAAGGGGTAGAAACGGTTCTGGAAAAAGTCATTACCGATATTCCAAGCCCGCAAGGCAACTCTCATCCCCCAACCAGAGCATTGGTCTTTGACAGTTATTATGATGATTTTCGGGGTGTTATTCTGTTCCTCAGGGTAGTTGATGGAAGTATTCAACTACATGATCACATTCGTTTATTATCGGCAGCTAGCCATACTCAAGTTCTTGAAATTGGCCGACTAGTACCCCAGTTAATGCCAACAAAAGGCTTAACTGCAGGAGAAATTGGTTATATTGTGACTAGCTTTAAGTCAGCTCACGAAGCTAAAGTTGGCGACACTTTGACACTAGAAGAAGATAAAATGGTTGAGATATTACCAGGTTATAAAGATATAAAACCATTTGTCTATGCCGGATTTTTCCCAGATAGTCACGAACAATACCAGGCGCTGAAGGATAGTATTGAGCGGTTAAGTCTAAGTGATTCAGCGCTCCAGTATACTTCGGAAAGTTCTCCAATGTTGGGACACGGGTTCCGCATCGGCTTCCTTGGGCTGCTACATCTAGAAATTATTCGTGAGCGCTTAGAACGGGAATATGATCTGTCGCTGATAGTGACAAACCCCTCAACCGACTATAAAGTTCAACTTAGTAATGGTGAAGAAATTATTATCCAATCGGCGGCAGCCTTGCCCGACCAAAGCAAAGTAATCTCCATTAAAGAACCTTGGATCAAAGGAGAAATTGTCTGTCCGAAAGATTATGTCGGCAGCATCATGAAATTAATTGCCAACAAACGTGGCCAACATGATAATTTGAGTTATGTTGATGACAAACTGAGTATTATTACCTTTGCTGCACCTTTGGCTAATATGCTGACCGATTTCTATGACCAATTAAAAAGTATCACCAGTGGTTATGGCTCTTTTAATTATGAACTTGATGGTTATCGACAGGAAAACTTAGTCAGACTTGATTTTTATGTGGCGGGTGACCGGCTTGATATATTAAGCATGATTGTCCATCGGAGTGAGGCGCAAACAATTGGCCGGCAAATTATTGAAAAACTTAAACTGGTAATTCCTAAACAGCAGTTTCAAGTCAGCCTACAAGCGGCAATTAACAGTAAGTTTATTGCCAGAGATGACATTAGTGCTTACCGAAAAGATGTAACTGGCTTACTTTACGGCGGAGATATTTCCAGACGAAAAAAACTGTTAACAAAACAAAAACGTGGCAAGCAACGAATGAAACGATTCGGTAAAGTAGATATTCCAGCCGAAGCTTTTGCTGTTATGCTAAAAAGGTAGTTATATTTAACGCCTTTGTTACAATAGATAAGATGACGGCCCAAGAAATTAGAAAAGCCTACTTAACTTTTTTTCAAAACCAACAGCATAAAGTGCTGGATGGTGCTTCTTTAATTCCACAAAACGATCCGTCAACTCTATTTACCGGGTCAGGCATGCAGCCGTTGTTGCCATATTTACTCGGCGAGAAACATCCCCTCGGGAATCGTTTAGCGGATAGCCAAATATGTTTACGGGCAATGGATATTGATGAAATTGGCGATAACCACCACACTACTTTTTTTGAGATGCTTGGCAATTGGAGTTTAGGTGATTATTTTAAAAATGAAGAGATTCATTGGTTCTGGGAATTTTTAACAGCTATTGTTAAGCTTGATCCGACCCGGATTTACGTAAGTTGTTATAGTGGCGATGAATCGGTCGGGATTGCTAAAGACACCGATAGTGCGGCTGTCTGGAAAGAAATATTTACACAAGCCGGTATATCAGCTGCTGAAGTTGATATAGGCGATATGGCTAACGGCTATAAAGTTGGCGAACAAAACGGACGGATATTTTTTTATAAAGAAAAAAATTGGTGGTGTCGTACCGGCAGTGCACAATCGATGCCAGTCGGCGAACCCGGCGGCCCGGACACCGAGGCATTTTATTTATACCCGTCAGTTAAACATGACACAAAATATGGCGAACATTGCCATGTTAATTGTGACTGTGGTCGTTATATCGAACTTGGCAATGCCGTATTTATGGAATATATCAAGACTAAAGATGGATTTGATAAGCTGCCACAACAGAATGTTGATTATGGCGGCGGTTTAGAACGAATCACAGCAGCCTCAATTGATAGTCCTGACGTTTTTCGGGTTAGCGTGATTTGGCCGATAATTGAAAAGATTATGACACTATCTGGTCAAGATTATGAAAATCACACTTCCAGCATGCGGATTATTGCGGACCATATGCGTGGTGCAGCCTGGCTAGCAGCAGACAATGTAGTACCGAGCAATAAAGAACAAGGTTATGTAATGCGTCGTCTGCTGCGGCGGGCAATTCGACAAGCTTTTTCGCTTGGTATTGAACAGAATTTATGCGAACACCTGACTCCGGTAATAATTGATTTGTACAAGGATGATTACCCAAAAATCACCGAGCAAAGCGACACTATTCTAAAAATACTTGTTAGGGAAGAAAAAATTTTTCGGCAGACCCTACGAACTGGTGTCAGAGAATTTGCTAAATTAGCAGCCGATAAATTAACTGGTGACACAATCTTTAGTTTGTATGATACTTACGGATTCCCGGTTGAGCTAAGTCTTGAAGAAGCCTATACACGCAATATCCCAGTTGATGAGCAATGGCGTTTGGCTTTTGATTGTCTGATGGATGAGCAACGTGAACGCTCACGAACGGCCACTAAAGGTGAATTCAAGGGAGGATTGGCAGATCATAGCGCTATTATAACGAAATATCATACGGCAACTCATTTACTCTATCGGGCACTCCGTCAGGTTCTGGGCGAAGACGTGGTTCAACGTGGCTGTAATATAACAGCCGAAAGAATCAGGTTTGATTTTTCTTATGACCAAAAAGTAACTTCCGATCAACTAAGTCAAGTTGAAGCAATTGTTAATGAACAAATTAAACGTGATTGGCCAGTTAGCTGGCGAGAAGAAAACACCCAGACAGCTTTGGCAAATGGTGTCGCCGGAGCTTTTGGCGATCGTTATGGCGAGACTGTTAAAGTTTATACTATTGGTGATCCTGAAGGAGAGTACTTTTCCCGCGAAATATGCGGCGGTCCTCACGTTGAACATACTGCCCAGATAGCCGAAGACGGTAAACATTTTAAAATTATAAAAGAAGAAAGTTCATCAGCTGGAGTTCGCCGGATTAAAGCCATACTTCAGTAATTTTCGAGGGTAACGCGTGCTATAATCATAGGGATTATGCTTCCCAAATTTAAGAAAATGGGCAAATCTTTAGCTAACAAAACGGCTCAAGGTGCCCGACAAGCCGCCTCAAGCGCCAGCAAAGGATTACAATCCATCCGAACAAAGAAGAAATCGGATAATGCTCAATATATCGTAGCGCTTGATATAGGCACCGAATTCATTAAAGCTTTAATTGGCCGAATTGTTGATAATGATAAAGCTGAGATTATTGGTGTTGGGCGTTCTCATCAATCGTTAAGCGATATGCAAGCCGGTGCAATTTCAGATATTTCCAGTGTAGTGGAAAACTGCGATAAAGCCCTCAATCAAGCTGAAGCTGAAGCTGGTATTTCAGTTCGTCCGGCAATAATCGGGATTGCCGGCGAGCTTGTTAAAGGGACAACTACCACAGTTCGATTTAAGCGTAAGATATCTGAAAAACCAATGGATATAGAAGAAATTGAGCGGATTATCCATATTGTTCAGGAAAAAGCCGAAGCAGCTGCTAAGCAACAAGTAATGGTTGAATTAGGCGGCAAGGATATTGGTGTGCGACTGGTTAACAGCGCCATAGTCAGCATTGACATAGACAGCTATAAAGTTACTAACCCGATTGGTTTTCAGGGCAAAGAAGTCTTAGTCCAACTGTACACTGCATATGCGCCTCTGATTCACTTAGGAGCTTTGGAAAAAACTGCCAATGAACTGGATCTTGATTTACTAGCAGTGGCAGCCGAGCCTTTTGCGGTTGCCCGCTCAGTTATTGGGAATGATCCCAACGCGACAATGAGCGCCATTCTTATGGATGTTGGCGGTGGTACTACTGATATTGCGGTAATTGACGAAGGTGGAGTACAAGGCACAAAAATGTTTGGTATTGGCGGGCGAGCATATACCCGTTCGGTAGAGCGTGATCTAGGGATTGAGTTTGAACAGGCTGAAGAATACAAACTTGATCTAGGGTTGAATCATTTACCGCAGAGTAAAATTCCAGCAGTTGAAAAATCACTTCAAAAAACCTTAGATGTTTGGATTGATGGCGTAGAATTGGCGCTTGGCGAGTTTGATCAACTCGATAGTCTGCCTAATCATATTCTGTTATGTGGCGGTGGCTCCAGTCTTGATATGTTGATGGAAGAACTTCAGGATACTGAGTGGCACAAAGAACTCCCATTTACTAAAAAGCCGGTAGTCAGACACATTCAACCAGACCAAGTAGTCGGTATAACTGATAAAACTGGACATGTGACTGATCATACATTTATAACGGCCATGGGTTTACTGAGAGTTGGAATCGATACAATGCAACAAGCTGGCAATGCTCCAACCAATACGATTCGTGAAAAATTAGATAGAATGTTAAAGATATGAACCCTACCCACAAAGACACTGTCTATATCGATATTGATGATGAAATTACCAGTATCATCGATAAAATTAGTTTGGCAAATGCCAAAATAGTTGCTGTTGTGTTACCCAAAAGAGCTACTATGCTGCAGAGTTCCGTCAATATGAAATTGCTCAAAAAAGCGGCTTCAGCCGCTCACAAGCAAATAGTGTTAATTACATCTGAAACAAGTTTATTACCTTTAGCCGGACTAGCCGGTCTGCATGTAGCAAAAACTCTCCAGTCAAAACCAGAAATTCCTGACGAAGCAGAATTAGAAAGTGAATCGTCGAACCGTGGTTATATTGATGCAAGTGATGAAGAAGCTGAGAATTTTGATAATAAGTTACATGGCGAACAGCCAATTGGTAAACTAGCCGGTCTGCCTGATGAATCAGCTGAAGAATCAAAAAAAGTTATGCCACAATTGACTCCACTACCAATACCAAGGGCAACCCCAGAAGATGCTGCTATTGAGATTGATAATAGCGAGGAAGAGCCAGCTGAAGATGATAAAACCAAAGATGCAGATAATAAACCGATAGATAAAAAACTAAAGGTTCCCAATTTCGAGAAATTCCGATTACGACTGGTAATTGGTTTTGTATTATTAATAGTTATTGCAGTTTGCTTTATACTCTTTAGTTCTATTCTTAACAAAGCTGATATTACGGTCTATACCAAAACGAGCAGCTTGAACAGTACCCTTACTGCCACACTTGATTCCACAGCAACTTCAGTTAACTTAGGTACATCAACGATCCCCGCCCAGATCCAACAAACCCAAAAAACTACCACACAACAGGTTACAACAACTGGACAAGAAAACACGGGTTCTTCAGCTACTGGCAGTGTTACTATGACAGCTGAAGAAAATTGTGGGAACCCCAATATACCACTAACACCTAGTTCTGTTTCAGCAGGTACAGGTATAATTACAAATAATCTTACTTATATTACTCAAGGGAAAACTACCTTTAGTGGAGGTTCCTACAATTCAAAAGATGGTTGTTACGATTTTTCAGCAACGAAACCAACACAAATAACAGCTTTAAATCCAGGTAGTAAATATAATACCAGTGGTTCGACTAGTTTCACGGTTAATGGGCGTAGCGATGTTACGGCAAATGGCTCAGCAAGTGGTGGTACTGATAATATTGTCCAGGTTGTATCTCAAACTGATATTTCAAATGCCGAACAAAAATTAAGTAGCATTGATACAAGTTCAATTAAATCAGCACTTAACACTAGCCTTCAACAAGCCGGATTAACTCCTATACCAGGCTCATTCACGGCTGGCCAACCAGCTATTACAACTAGTGCTAACGTTGGTGACCAAGCGACTACCGTAACTGTTACAGAAGCTACTACTTATTCAATGTTTGGTGTTAAAGAAAATTATCTGCAAACTATAGTTGAAAACTCTATTAACCAACAAATTAATACATCACAACAATCCATCATTAATAACGGTTTGGCAAGCACATCATTTACTGTAAATAACCAGGCGGCTACAAGTGCCCAAATTACATTTCCAATAACTGCAACCGTTGGTCCGAAATTTGATCTTCAGAGTCTAAAGAAACAAATTGCCGGGAAAAAAGCTGGTGACGTCAGAACTATTATTGAGTCCACTAGTGGAGTAACAAAAGTAACAGTTCACTATAGTCCATTCTGGGTAAGTTCTACGCCTAAAAATGTAAACAAGATCAACATTGTTATAAAAAAGAGTTTGTAAATGGCAAATAATACTGCCAATAAAATATATCTAGCACTGGATATTGGCTCGCAACGAATTGGTGTAGCTATTGCATATAGTAATAGCCGTCTGCCGCAACCCCTAACTGTTCTTCAGCACACAGAGACAATTTTTGATCAAATAAATCAACTCATCCAACTTCATAAAGCTAGCGGACTGATAATTGGCATACCACGTGGTTTAGATGGCCAGATAACCAATCAAACACGCTCCACAGAAGCGTTTATTAAATCCTTGACGAAAAAAATTACAATCCCCGTTTATAAACAAGATGAAGCCGTCACATCCAAACAAGCTGAAGCTGAATTAATAGCCCGGGGTAAACCATACTCTAAAGCAGATATCGATGCTCTTGCTGCAACCTATATATTGGATGATTTTCTGCAACAACCTAAAATAGAGACATCATGAAATATCGCTTTCGAAAAAGAACACGCCGCCAAAGACTTAAACTTTTCCTGCTCATCATTTCGGTGGTAATCGTATTACTAATATTGGCAACCATTATCGTCCGGCATAGATTTAATAATGATTTAAGAGCTGTTAACAATAACCCACAGACTAAAATAGTGAATATTTCAAACGGCTTGTCAGTCGAGCAAATTGCAGATTTGCTGCATAAAGATAACCTTGTCCGTAGTAGTTGGGCTTTTGATTGGTATGTCCGAACAACTGAATTAAATAGTGATCTTGAAGCTGGGACCTATGCTCTTGCTGCTAATCAATCTACACCCTCGATTGTTAACATCTTAACTCATGGTAAAGTGGCCACTAAATTAGTAACAATTATTCCTGGGCAGCGCTTAGACCAAGTTAGAGCAACATTAATTAATGATGGTTTCTCACCATCGGCTGTTGACCAAGCTTTACAACCAGGCCAATATGAAGATCTACCAGCTCTAGCCGATAAGCCATCAGGGGCTAGTTTAGAAGGTCTACTATATCCTGATTCATTCCAGAAAACCGCTACTACCAGTCCGGCAGTTATAATCCGAGAATCTCTTATTGAATTTGGGCAACACCTTACTCCAAATCTTCAAGCTGCTTATGCTAAGGAAGGACTAACGACTTATCAAGGAGTTATTATAGCTTCGATTATCGAAAGTGAAGTATCAAGCCCATCTGATCAAACACAAGTTGCTCAAGTTTTTCTAAAAAGACTGGGTTTAAATATGCCCCTAGGCAGTGATGTTACGGCTTACTATGGATCAATTGTTAATAATCAATCACCAAGCTTATCATTTGACTCACCATACAATACTTTACTACATACTGGCTTACCGCCTACCCCAATCAGTAATGTTAATGATCAAGCCCTGGAAGCGGTAGCTTATCCTGCTACTACAGATTGGTTATATTTTGTAACGGGAGACAACGGTATTACATATTTTTCTCAGACAGAACAACAACAACAAGCCAATACCGCACTATATTGCCATAAATTGTGCAGCCAGTAAGAGTAATAGTAAACCGTTTAGTACAATACAACCGTATCTGTAATCAAGTATAACCGCATGGTATAATTTAATTTGTTAACGAGCCATACCGAAGCAACTTAAATTGTCATTTCTTATTATGTACGAAAAGCAGTTAACCCGATATTCTCACCATTAAAATAAAACTCGGTAAGGATTAGGTTTACTAGGAGATAATATTCGTAGTTTATCAGAAGTAATTCATGGACGAGCGCAACAAATACCTGCTTTAGAAAATAGCCGGCGACATTTACTATGGCCATTACGTCCCCCGGGTAAGAAAGCTGTCCGTTACGAGCTACTTGTAATAAATGTATTAATCTTATTGATTGTAATTTATGCTTGGCATACTAATTCTCCTTCGAATCAATCTATTACAGCTTCAGCCTTGAGTACAACAAATGTTACCAGCCAACCAGTAAACCCTCTTGATCAGCTATCAGCGGCTAACATAGCCCAAACCATAGCTATAATGGTTAACTTACCAGAACAAACTGCTGTTCGTAATGAAGCTGAGTCAGTTCAGGCTCAACTAGCAGTTGCTCCAGCCGAAAATGTAGTTGTTACTAAACCCCAAGTTGTAGCTACAGAACTTAAAAGTCGAAGCGATATACAGACGTACACTGTTCAGTCGGGCGATACACTAGCTTCCTTGGCTATTAAATTCGATATAACCTCAAATAGTATCGCTTGGTCTAACAATTTGTCTGGAACAAGCTTAACAGTTGGTAAAAAACTAGTTATTCCGCCAATTAGTGGTATTGTCTACGCGGTTAAAACTGGCGATACACCACAGAGTTTAGCGTCAACCTATAGTGCCAGCGCCGATCAGATTATCTCGTTTAATGATGCAGAATTAACTGGTTTAACGCCCGGAGAACAAATAGTTATTCCCAGCGGCCAGGAACCGGTTACTAGTTTTCCAACCTATAACCTTTATAATTCTGGTGTTGCTACATATGGTGGCGATGGCTATGATTTTGGCTATTGTACTTATTGGGTGGCTCTACGTCGCATACAGGTGGGTAAACCTTTACCAAATGATCTAGGCAATGCATCGTCATGGACATACTTAGCTCATATGTTTGGTCTAAGTACTGGAACGACTCCGCAACAATATGCGGCTGCCATAGTGAGTATGGTTGGAGAGGGACACGTAGTCTTCGTTGAGTCAGTTAATTCGGACGGCAGTATTAATATTTCAGAAATGAACCACGATGGTTGGGATGTAGTTGATCATAGAACTATTCCAGCCAATCAAGCTGATGCCTATATCTATATTTATTAATCCGATAAATATTAGAAAGATGCTAATTCTTCCTTCGATTGGTTGCACTAATTTAATTTTTATGATGGAATAATACATATGTTTGTTGATAAGGCTCATATCTTTATAAAAGCTGGCGATGGCGGTAATGGTCATGTTAGTTTTAGGCATGAAAAATTTGTTGATCGTGGCGGGCCAGACGGCGGCGATGGCGGCGATGGCGGTAATGTAATTTTTGTGGCTAATCGAAACCATAACACCTTAGCTCAATTCCGATTTCAAAAAAGATTAATTGCTCAATCTGGCTTGGACGGAGGCAAACAGCGTCGCCATGGGAAAAAAGGGGAAGATCTTATGGTGTCTGTTCCTGTTGGTACCATGTTAATTAACGGTAGCAATGATGTTATTGCTGATTTAACACAGGATGGGACACAGGTTGTTGTAGCATTGGGTGGCAAGGGCGGTTATGGGAACGCTCATTTTACAAGTTCCACTAGACAAGCACCGAAAATCGCTGAAAAAGGCGAACCTGGCCAGGAATTTGAGCTGGATCTAGAACTTAAACTAATTGCAGATGTCGGACTAGTCGGCTTACCAAACGTCGGTAAGTCTACCCTACTAGCTGCACTTAGTAATGCGCATCCTGAAATTAATAATTATCCGTTTACTACTCTTACCCCTAACCTTGGCGTAGTCACAATGCCTGATAAAACAAATCTATTATTTGCTGACATTCCGGGATTAATAGAAGGGGCGGCTAAAGGCAAAGGTTTAGGCGATGATTTTTTGCGCCATATCGAGCGCACTCATATTCTAATTCATATTATTGATGCCGTTCAAAATAATGTAATTAGAGCCTATCAAACTATTCAGGATGAACTGAAAGTTTATAAAACCGACTTGACTAAACGCCCACAAATCATCGCCTTAAATAAAACTGAGAATATGGATAAACTGACAATTGATAAAATAATAAAAAATATTAAATCAGTTTGTTTGCCAAACACCCCAATTATTGCTATATCAGCTCAATCTAAAATAGGTTTAACAATTTTATTGCGCCGGATAAGTAGTATGGAAAACCGTGAAAGGATAAATCAGATAGCACTTGAAGCAAAAAGCCAAAATGAATTGCCGGTCTGGCGATTACCAACCGACACCAATAATTGGTCAGTTGAACACCAAGGAGGTGGTTATAAAGTAAACGGAAATAGAATCGAACGTTTTGCAGCCCGGACTGATTCAAATAACCCCGCAAGTCTTAATCGGCTAAAAGATATCATGAACAAAATGGGAATCCTACATGAATTGTCTCGCCAAGGAATAAAAACTGGTCAACCAATATTTATCGGTGACATTACAATTAGATACTAATATTTAAATAAGGAGTTATGTGAAACCAAGTTTTTTCTTTTACGATCTAGAAACAAGTGGCTTAAACCCTAAAGAAGACCGAGTAATGCAATTTGCTGGCCAGCGAACAGACCTTGATCTGAATAAAATTGGTAAACCATTTAACTATTTAATTAAAATAACCGAAGATATATTGCCGGACCCACAGGCTATTTTGATTACTGGTATTACACCGCAACAAACTGTCAAAAAAGGACTATCCGAAGCAGCCTTTCTGGCTGTTTTTCACCAACAAATCACTACTCCCGGTACTATTTTTATAGGTTATAACAATATTTCATTTGACGATGAATTTATGCGTTATATGAATTATCGTAACTTTTATGACCCATATGAATGGCAATGGCAAGACCAAAGAGGACGCTGGGATTTGTTAAGTGTCGTAAGAATGACACGGGCACTGCGTCCGGAAGGTATAAAATGGCCGAAAGATTTCATGGGTAATTCTGTTAATACCCTCGAAGAATTGGCGGCAGTTAATCATCTGGATCATATTAAAGCCCATGATGCTCGAAGTGACGTCAACGCTTGCATCGACTTAGCTCGTCTTGTCCAAAAAACTCAGCCAAAATTATTTACCTATTTGTTTAATATTCGAGATAAGCGAGATGTAGCAAAATTGGTTACTCGGAATAAACCATTTGTTTTTGTGGGTTCATACCAGAATGAGTTTGAAAAAACATCAGTCTACAGTTATTTATTTGAATTAATCAATAATCAAGAAGCTATGTTATTTGATCTTCGGTATGACCCGCTTGATTTTATAAACCTTAGCGCTGAAGAATTGATCGAATTATGGCAGGATAAACAGAGTGATCATGATCCTCTAAAGACTATTAAATACAATCGTTGTCCGGCGATTGCTCCATTAAATGTACTTAATGAGACTAGTTGGATGAGATTGAAACTTGAGCCCGCCCAACTTAATAAACATCTAAAACTACTGAAAGAAAATCTGACTCAATGGTTACCGACAGTGCGGCAAGCGGTGAAACTATATGATAAAACGAAACGTAAACATTACCGAAATATTACTTCCGGCGTTGACTCACAATTATACGAAAAATTTTTTGATGAAGTTGATAAAAAAGCATTAATCGAAACCCGGGAAACTCCGCCGTCCGAACTGTCAATAGCTAAATTTCAGTATTCTGATCAGCGATTACGAAGACTATTACCGCTGTACAAAGCCCGTAATTATCCAGAGAGTTTAACTGAAACCGAAAAAAGACGCTGGCATGATTACTGCCAACGACATCTATTGCAAGGCGGCGATAAAAGCCGCTACGCCCAATTTGTTATTCGTTTTCAATCGCTAGTTGAAGATAATAATCTAAGATCTAAAAATCAAAAAATATTGTCGGAACTTGAATCCTGGGCACACCAACTTATACCGAATAGCGATCGCTAAAAAGTAGCGTTAAAGCGATTAAATTAATTTGTTGTCGACTGATAAATCGGGTAGTAAGGACTTGGATTAATGGCCAAGACATCATTAATAAACCTAAAACACTAGCTAATATTATCCAATCAGTAAAGTTTATTTGAATATGGGTGCCGGGAATTAGCCCTAAAATGATAAAATTTTGAACCATAAATCTCTTACCTTTGAGGCAATTATACATATAACAATGCATAAAATACAAATATATATTTTAAAATGCTTATGTTATCCGTTAGGCAGGGTAATAATGTACATTAATAAAACTTTAATTTTAATTAAACTCAAGGCTTAGAGTCTGTTAATTTTCCGTCAGTTGAGGTATAATAGGCCGACTTATGGCAGAGTTTATTGTTGTTAAAGGTGCCCGCGAGCACAATTTAAAGAATATTAATGTATCAATACCACGCAATAAATTTGTGGTTATTACTGGTTTGTCCGGTTCAGGTAAATCCAGTCTAGCCTTTGATACTATATATGCGGAAGGACAACGACGCTATGTTGAATCACTTAGCGCTTATGCTAGACAATTTTTAGGACTGATGGAGAAACCTGATGTTGATCAAATAGATGGTTTAAGCCCTGCGATTAGCATTGATCAAAAATCAAGTAGCCGTAACCCCCGAAGCACAGTTGCAACTGTGACAGAAATCTATGATTACCTACGCTTATTATTTGCCAGAATTGGTACGCCACATTGTCCAATTTGCAATAAGCCGGTTACCCGTCAAACAACTGAGAATATTATTGAGCAAGTTACGACACTACCAAATGGCGCAAGATTGTTAGTTCTAGCACCAGTAGTTATTGATAAAAAAGGTGCTTTTGAACATATCCCCGAACAATATCTTAGAGTCGGTTTTGCGCGGGCGCGAATCGATAGCATAATTTATGCGCTAGATGAATTCCCAGAACTGGATCGAAACATTCGTCACACAATTGAAATTGTCGTAGATCGAGTAATAAATAACGAAGAAAGTCGGAGCCGATTAGCACAATCTATTGAACAATCACTCGAAATTGCCGATAAACGACTGAATATTTTAAATGCTGATAACAACCAGTTGTTTAACTATTCGTTAATGTATGCTTGCGTTGATCATCCAGAAGTTTCAATACCTGAACTAGAGCCAAGGACATTCAGTTTTAATGCTCCACACGGGGCTTGTCCGGTGTGCACTGGACTTGGCTCGAGGCTTGAAGTTGACCCCGAACTGGTTATGCCTAATGGTAGATTAACTATTGCCGAAGGTGCCATCCGACCGTTTAATCGGTTTAATGTTGAAGCTTGGTATATGAAAAAAATGCAAGCAGTAGCTGATAAATATGGCTTTAGTCTGCACGTGCCAACGGCAGAACTTTCACCAGAAAATGTTAACCAACTGATGTACGGAACTGGCCCGGAAACTTATCGAATAAATTTGGGTGGTGGTAGAAGTTTTGAAACAACTTATGAAGGAGTAATACCAAATCTTGAACGGCGACACCGTGAAACTGATAGTGATTTTATTAGACGCGACATCGAACGATTTATGCACGAAAAACTATGTTATGCCTGTAAAGGAATGCGCTTAAAACCAGAAGTTTTAGCAATAACAATTGCCGACCAATCAATTATGGATATATGCAAACAGTCAGTTGATCAGACAATTAATTTTTTTAACCAGTTAAAATTAGACGATGTGCAAGCTCGAATTGCCGATCAAGTTTTGAAGGAAATTCGAGCTCGTCTACAATTTTTAAAGGATGTCGGTTTACATTATTTAACGCTACTTCGAGGGGCGAATTCTTTGTCGGGTGGTGAAGCTCAACGCATAAGACTGGCAACTCAAATCGGCTCAGGGTTAATGGGTGTTTTATATGTTCTTGATGAACCAAGTATCGGGCTTCATCAGCGTGATAATGCTCGTTTAATTGCTACTCTCAAACATCTAAGAGATTTAGGCAATACTATTATTGTAGTTGAACACGATGAAGAAACCATTCGTAGTGCAGATTATTTATTGGATATAGGTCCAGCGGCTGGTCAACACGGCGGAGAAATTGTGGCCTGTGGGACACCAGAAGAAGTTATGAATAATGCTGAAAGTATAACGGGTCAATATTTATCCCACAAACTTTCAGTTGCGATCCCAAAAAAACGTCGCCCGGGTAATGGTAAGACATTGATTGTTCGTGGGGCTAGAGAAAATAACCTTAAAAACATTGATGTCACTATTCCGTTAGGTAAGATGGTAGTAGTCAGTGGGGTGTCCGGATCTGGTAAATCAAGCTTAGTTAATAATATCTTGGCAAAAGAATTACTAGCTCGGTTGCATCGTGCCAATACCGTTTCTGGACGTCACGATAATATTGAAGGCATAAAAGAATTAGATAAAGCCATCATAATTGATCAATCACCGATTGGTCGTACCCCACGGTCTAATCCAGCTACTTATACTGGTTTATTTACGCCCATTAGAGAATTATTTGCAAGTGTACCGGAATCACGGTTAAGAGGTTACGCGCCAGGTAGATTTAGTTTTAATGTCAAAGGCGGCCGTTGTGAAAATTGTGCCGGAGATGGCATCATCCAAATTGAAATGCACTTTTTACCTGATGTATATATCACTTGTGAAGTTTGTCATGGCAAACGCTATAATCGTGAAGCGCTGGAAATTCATTATAAAGGTAAAAATATCAGCGATATATTAGAAATGTCTTGTGAAAATGCTTTGCAATTCTTTGAAAATATCCCCGCAATTACCCGCAAACTACAAACTTTAGTTGATGTGGGTCTCGGTTATATTGCACTTGGCCAACCAGCAACTCAATTAAGTGGCGGAGAAGCCCAACGCATTAAACTGGCTAGTGAACTTAGTCGTCGCTCAACCGGTCGAACTCTGTACATTCTTGATGAGCCAACCACCGGACTACACATTGCTGATATAAAAAAATTACTTCAAACCCTCCATGCATTAGTTGACTCAGGAAACAGTGTAATTATCATCGAGCATAACTTAGACATAATTAAAAATGCTGATTGGCTAATTGACATGGGGCTAGAGGGCGGCGAAGGTGGTGGTCAGATTATTGCCGAAGGCACTCCAGAACAAGTTGCTAAAAATAAAATATCGTATACTGGACAGTACTTAAAAAAGCTGGTTTTTTAATATATTAGATATTATTTATCTAATTTTGATCGGTTAGTTTTTATTTCATATAAAGCTTTGACTACATGGTAGACAACTGGACCGAAACTGATTATAACTACTGCGCCAACCGTCGGCAGAATGTAGTGGTCAATATTTGGTATACGTTGACCAAACCAATAGCCTAACAAAGTTACAATAATCGCCCAAGCTGTATCTCCTATGGCGTCAAAGACAACGAATCGAACTCGGTTCATTTTACCAGCGCCAGCCACAATTGGTGCAAATGTTCGAACAATAGGAATGAAATGAGCCAGCATCATTGTTTTTGAACCATAGCGTTCATAAAATTTTTCAGACTCTTCAACATAACGTTTACGGAAAAATATACCATCGCCTTTAATAAATAAGCGTCTACCCAAGGAATGGCCAATTTGATAACCAGTGTTATCACCAGCAATCGCGGCAACAATCACTGTAATTAAAAGAAATGTTAGCGATATTTTTCCTTGTGCAGCTAGTACACCACCACTAAGCAATAGAGTATCACCTGGGAAAAAGAACCCAACAAACATCCCAGATTCTGCAAAAATAACTAGACCAACAAACAATACACCACCATTAGCAATTAGATCGTTGATATTAAACATTAACCCTTACCTTAACGGTTTTATTTATCTTCGTCTACTGTTTTTTATCATCTTATCTGATATAATATATGTCGAGAATAAGGAGAAAGCGATCTAATGGCAGATGAAGATATCAATCTGACCCTTGAGAAAAGGACTATTACTGGTAAGGCCGTTAAACAATTAAGACGAAACGGTTTTGTGCCGGCAGTTATTCATGATCATGGTAAGCCGTCAATTAATGTTAGTGGTGAATATTTGAAACTTCATCGAGCCTATATGCAAGCTGGCAAGCATCAACCACTGCAACTGAAAGTTGATAATCAGACATTCACCGTATTAATCAAAAATGCTGAATTTGAACCGCGCAAACATCGATTGAATCATTTAGTCTTTGGAGCGGTTAAGTCTGACGAAAAAGTTACAGCCGAAGTACCGGTTCGACTTTCTGAAGATATTCCAGCTGAAAAAACCAGCTTGGTTGTTATTAGCCAACTTGATAATGTTACGGTTGAGGCATTTCCAAAAGACTTGCCAAACGAACTAGTTGTCGATGCTTCAACACTTATCGAAATTGGCGATAAAGTTTCGGTAGCAGATGTTATTCCACCGCCAGGAGTAACTATTATGACCGATCCGAACCATGTTATTGCCACTGTCTATGAACCAAGCGCCTTAGCTGCTGCTAATGATGCAGCAGGTGGTGCGGCTGAAGCTGAAACTCCAACTGAAGAAGAAACCGAGACAACCGAAGAGACAACAGAAACTGAAACTTCTGAGCCTACCACTGATGATAATCAATCAGTGCCAACTAGCAGCGAATCTTAGCTGTAGTTGATTAGTTATTTTTACATTTTAAGTAGTCATGAATAAAAGCTTAGCTGCTAAACTGAAAACATTGCCATCGCAACCTGGCGTTTATTTTCATAAGGATAAAAGTGGTGAAATTATTTATGTAGGCAAAGCCGCAAATTTAAAAAATCGAGTTCGGCAATATTTTCAAGCCTCATTAACACGGGATCTTAAAACCAGTTTATTAATTGCTGATATTGCCGATACAGATTGGATGGTTGTTGATAGTGAAATTGAAGCACTATTTCTTGAAGCAGAAATGGTTCGTCGTTACATGCCTCGCTATAACATCCTGTTGCGTGATGATAAATCTATGGTCTACATCAGAATAGATTATGATAGCAACTATCCAACAGTAAGTTTAACGCGTCGTCCGCTTGATGATAAAGCTCGTTACTTTGGTCCCTACCTAAGTGCTTACAACATAAAAGAGGCCTTACGCCGATTGCGGCGAATTTTCCCATTTGCCACAACTAAATCGACTAATCAAAACCGACCAATATTACAGTATTACTTGGGACTTGATCCAGGTTTGGAAACCGGACGTACTTCATTATCTGACTATCGTAAAAATCTTCGTCAACTAATTGCTTATATTAGCGGTAATCAGCATAAAGTTATCAAGCAATTAGAGCGCGAAATGAAATCAGCTGCTAATAATAGAAACTTTGAACTAGCAATCATAACCCGTAATCAGTTATTTGCTATCCAGAATTTAAAAAAACAGGTAATATTCAGTGACAAAGAATTTCAAGATATAAGCAAAGATCATGCTCTGATGGAGCTAATAAAATTATTGGGATTAAGTCAACCACCCCGACGGATTGAGGGCTATGATATTAGTCATATGCAAGGTACGGATGTTGTTGCCAGCATGGTCGTGTTTGTTAATGGAGTAAGTAATAAATCACAATACCGTAAATTTAAAACGACCATTGAACGCAATGATGATTTTTCAAATATGAATGAAATTATTAACCGTCGTTTTAGTAAAAAAAATTTACAAGCTTGGGGAATCCCCGACCTAGTCTTAATTGATGGGGGTAAGGGTCAATTAGATGCCGCAATTCGCGCTCGTGACACACAACTTTGTTCGGCAATTCCATTTATTGGATTAGCAAAACGAGAAGAACAAATTGTTATCCACAACATGTTATCCAAGGTTAAACTTAATAATAAAGAACTAAACGTACTTGGTGGCCATAGTAAAACCACTGGGAATTTTGAAATTGTTAACCTACCGCCTCAAACTAACTTAATAAAATTATTACAACGAATCCGTGACGAATCGCATCGTTTTGCAATTAGTTATCATTCGACTTTAAAAATGAGACGACAAACAGCTAGTTCGATCGAAACGATTCCCGGAATCGGACCAGCCACCAGAAAAAAACTTATTAAACGTTTTGGAAGCTTAAAAGCGTTGTTAGAAACTAATGAGTCTGAAATTGCAAAAACCATCGGCCCACAAAAAGCGAAATCAATTAAATTATGGCTTAAATAAGGCTGCTTGTGGCTAATCCTTAGCTAGCATACAATACTGCTTATGCATCAGTTTCAAGAAAAACCTTTAATCCGATTTCTTATCCGTTGGCTAGTGTGTGGTTTGGGTATTTGGATTGCGGCCGCAATACTCGGAAACCGGGTAAGTTATAACAATGATATTTATGTAATTCTGATAGCTGGGCTTATTTTGACGATTATTAACATTGTAATTAAACCAGTCATAGTAATCCTGGCACTTCCGGCAGTCCTTTTAACACTGGGACTATTTATGATAATTATTAATGGGTTAATGGTTTTTCTGGCAAGTAAACTTTATGCTCCACTTCATGTAACGAATTTTGGAGCTGCAATACTTGCCGGCATGGTCATTGGACTGATAAACTATCTAGTGACAACTATATTGGAAGGAATATGAGCATACTCAATTACATTTCAATTGCTTCGATGATTCTCATGACGATCTTAATCCTTGTCCAAACAAGGGGTGCATCTTTGGGGGCAGGCCTTGGTGGTACCGGAGAAATTAATATGACTCGCCGCGGGACCGATAAAACATTGTTTCAACTAACAATTATCATGGTCGTAACCTTTGTTTTATCGTTAGCTCTTAGTATTGCTACTTAATTAGTAACCATTGTCTTAGTTATGACAACAAAAACCATTCGGCTGGGCCTTCATCGGCGATTGCATAAAGGTCAACTTCAAGTTGAGTATCTTAGCACTAAGGCTGGACAGGGTTTAGAAAAACATGTAATCCGTCGGCTTAGTCGATTATTAAATGTCCGTCGGTTTATAATCAGTTGGCTTGGTTTAGCTATCTTGTTAATCGGAATAGTAGCAGTTCAGATTAATTTATTAAGTAATTATTATCAAACGACGCAGCCAGTAAAAGGTGGCACATATACTGAAGGTATACTGGGTGATTTCACAACCGCCAACCCCATCTATGCAACTTCGCCGGTTGATACTGCTATTTGTCATCTAGTTTTTTCTGGGCTTTTAACTTATAACAATCAAAACCAATTAGTTGGTGATCTTGCGAGTAGCTGGAGTGTTAATGCTAATGGGAAAATATATACGGTACACTTAAAGCCGCACTTAAAATGGCAGAACGGATCGCCGATTACATCTAGCGATGTTGTCTTTACCTATGATCTTATTCAAAACCCGAATGCCGTTTCACCCTATAATTCCGATTGGCAAGATGTTCAAGTATCAGCCGACGGCCCGTTAACAGTTATCTTTACACTTGCCAATCCTTTAAGTACTTTCCCATATTCATTAACCAATGGCATTGTTCCGCAACACCTCTTAGCTAATATACCGGTTGAAACTATGAGCACCGCGGCATTTAATATTGATCCGGTTGGATCTGGGCCGTTTGAATGGAAAAACCTTTTAGTAGAAGGCAATACACCACAAACCAGACAGGAGCAGATCACACTTTTGCCATTTGCTCACTACAATAGTGGCTCACCAAAACTTAGTGGTTTTATAGTCCGAGCCTTTCATGATCAAGGACAGCTTGTAGCCAGCTTTCAAGCTGGTCAACTTGATGGTATTGCTGGGTTGGATAGTATCCCAACTTCGCTGGCAAATAATAAAAAAATACAGTCCTACAGTATGCCGTTAACAGCTGCAAATATGGTCTTTTTTAACACTTCAACTACAATTTTATCGGATGTGGCTGTTCGTCAAGCTCTAGTACAAGCCGCTAACGTTAACGCAATAATAAATGGCCTAGGGTATCCGGTTATACCTGTTAGAGAGCCACTGCTTAACGGCCAATTAGCGTTTAATCCAAATTTTGAACAACTGCCTACAAATATAACTGCTGCTGCCGCAGAACTTCAAAGCAACGGTTGGATGCTTGGCAATAACGGCCTACGTTATAAAAATGGGCAAGTACTCCAATTTAAATTATATGCTGATAATAATGCCGAATCTCAATATGTTACGAGCATGTTAGCAAAACAATGGAAAGCAATAGGTGTTGACGCTGAAGTTATACTTCAAGATAACACTGACTTACAAAATACCGTTACATTTCGAGAATACGATGCGCTTTTATATGGTATATCGATTGGTATTGATCCTGATGTATATGTTTATTGGGGGAGCGATCAACAAACCGTAAATTTCTCAGAATATAAATCAACCGTAGCAGACGAATCATTAGAGGCCGGGCGGACACGATCTGATCCAGCCTTACGGGTAATCAAATACGAGCCTTTTCTTCAAGCTTGGCAACAAGATGCACCAGCCCTAGGGTTGTACCAGCCGCGTTTCCTTTACATAACTCGCGAACCAGTTTATGGCTTAACAGAGCATACTATTAATGAAGCTACTGATCGTTTTGATAATGTTCAAAATTGGGAAATTCTCACAGCTAAAGTTAACGATTAGATGCAAGGTTTTATGATAAGATGAGCAAGAGCGTTTAATAGTTCGGGGATGTGGCGGAATCGGTAGACGCGCTAGCTTCAGGAGCTAGTAAGCTTTGGCTTGTGAAGGTTCAAATCCTTTCATCCCCACCACAACTGGGGATGTAGCTCAGATGGCTAGAGCGCAGCATTCGCATTGCTGAGGCCCGGGGTTCGACTCCCCGCATCTCCACCAACTATCAATTATTCTAAAAACAGGGAGAATCTTGAAAGCATTTCGTGAACAGATCAGATTGATTACGCTTATCGTAATAATGGTTGTTGTTATAATTGGTTGGCTTTGGTGGACGCGGGTTTATGAAAATCCTCAAACAGTTTTTTGGGGAATGTTTAATAATAGTTTAACAACTACAGCGGTAACCAGACACGTTACTGAAAACGCCGGTGGACAAAAGCTTAATGAAACAGTAACTCTTGAACTAGGCAAAAATAATATTGCTGAAGCTAATACGATACTGTCAGAAGGTACTAGCGTGGTCTCAACTGAGACTATAGGAACACCACTAGTTGACTATACACGCTATACCGCTGCTAAAACTAAAGATTTAACTGCTACCGGCAAACCGATTAATTTCAGTAGTATTATTGGCATATGGAGTAAAAGTCCAACCGGCGGAATATCAACCGACCCACTAGATCATTTGTTCGGACAAACATTACTTGGCATTGTACCGATGGGGAACTTACCGCATAAAGAAAGAGCCGAACTTATCAGTCAGATGAAAACTAAAAAAGTTTTTACAACTAATTTCTCAAAAGTTAAACATGAACAAATTAACGGTCGATCGGTAGATATTTTTCAAGTCAGCGTGGCGCCAGTTGCTTATGCTCAACTATTATCGGTATTTGCAAAAGATGAAGGTTATAATAACGTACCTGAACTAACTGCCAGCAACTACCAAGGCGATGCTCCGCTTAAAGTACAATTCGCAATTAATCCGGCGTCTCGACAATTAGTTGAGATTAGTTATTTAGGAAGCAATCATATCGAAATGTATGGGGATTATGGCATTGAACCAGTCATTACAATCCCCAAACATACAATTCCAACTTCTGCTCTCGAACAAAAATTACTTACAATCGAATAATCAGTACTAATATTCCGTTTATTCTATGATCATCAACCACACTAACGAGTATACTTTTATATATGCAGATAGTAGTTGATAGATTACTTACTCACTATGAACGAATTGGAAGAGGTAAATCAATTGTTCTGTTGCCTGGTTGGGGCGACCAAACTACTGGCTTAGTAACACTAGGCTCCGAATTAGCCAAACATTACGATGTAATTATTCCGGATTTACCTGGCTTTGGCGGTACTGAAATGCCAACTGAAGCCTGGGATCTTAGCAACTACGCGACATTTGTAAGTCAATTTTTACAGAAACTAGGCGTTATGAAAGTCTATGCTTATATCGGACATAGTAATGGAGGAGCTATTGCTATTAGAGGTTTAGCTAATAGTTGTCTGGATGCTAAAAAACTTGTTTTATTGTCGAGTTCGGGAATTCGTAGTGGTAGTAAACGAGCCTCGGTTGTTAAAACGGTAACTAAAACTGGAAAATTACTTGTATCACCGTTACCAGATTTATTTCAAATGAAGCTTCGCCAGAAATTGTATCGAACAGTTGGTTCCGATATGTTAGTAGCTGAGCACATGAGCGCAACGTTTAAAAAAATTATTACTGACGATGTACAATCTGATGCCAAACAACTAAAAATTCCTACTTTATTATTGTATGGCTCAGATGACCAAATAACACCAAGAATTTATGCTCAACGATTCCACGAACTTATCAAAGATTCAACTCTCAAAATAATACCGTCAGCAGGTCATTTCGCTCACCATGATCAACTTAAGACCACGCTTAAATTAATTGAGGAATTTCTGGCATGATTAAGTCGGTGATTAGCATGTATTCATGGCGTTATAGTGCGACATTAACGTATATGCTTCAAAGTACCGACTATCGGGTTTGGCCTTATCTAAAATGGTTTTGGCGAACAGAGGATTTTTCTAAAGTGGCTGTTCGACGACACTTAATCCCGACTAAAGCCTCCAAACTATTACAGGCCACATTGTTAACAGGTATGACTGTTCAAATACTAGTTGGCTTATTAATGCTTTATTTCTGGCATTGGCATAATTTTACGGATGGTTTGATAATTGGTGTAGCGCTCATTATATCTTACCCAATTGTCTGGGCGCATTTAATAGCCATACCATTGTGGCTCGGCCGGATATTTATCATTCAACCCCGCGAAGATCATCTAATTGCTGTCTCAGAAAATATATTCCGCCGGCATAAGGCTCCTAAAATTGCCATTGCTGGTAGTTACGCTAAAACAAGTATGAAAGAAATTTTATATACCGTCCTAAGCGAAGGAAAGAACGTTGCTGCTACTCCGGCCAATAAAAATGTTGCTATCTCACATGCTATCTTTGCCCATACACTGAAAAAAGAAGTTGATATTATTATACTCGAGTACGGAGAGGGCCGCCCAGGTGATGTAATGCGTTTCGCAAATATTACTTATCCGACGTACGGCATAATTACTGGGCTTGCTCCAGCCCACCTAGATCGTTATAAAACAGTAACTAAAGCCGGTGAAGATATTTTTAGCTTGGCCAAGTATCTAGACGATAAAAATATATATGTTAATGGCGAATCGCCACTAGCTGAACCATTCCTTAAGCCGGAGTACACGATATATAGTCAGAATGGTTTAGCAGATTGGACTGTTAACAATGTTAGATTAACTATTAATGGCACGTCTTTTTATCTAAATCATAATAATCGCTCATTACATCTACACTCTAAATTACTTGGTCGACACAATATCGGACCGATTGCTTTAGCGGCCGTACTGGCTGATAAATTTGGATTAAGTACCAAGCAAATTATTAATGGAGTGGCTAAAACCGCTGCGTTTGAGCATCGCATGCAGCCCTATAAACTAAGTGAAGCTTGGATTATAGATGATACATATAACGGTAACATCGAAGGCATTAGAGCTGGAACAGCCCTGCTGGCCGAATTAACAGCTAAACGTAAGATTTACGTAACTCCAGGTTTAGTTGATCAAGGAAGAGAAAAAAGATTAGTCCACGAGCTTGCCGGAGAACTTATTGCAAAGTCCGGAAGCGACATTGTTATTCTGATGAAAAACTCAACTACTAAATATATACAAGCTGGACTAACCGCAGCTGATTTTCAAGGTCAGTTAAAAATTGAGACCGACCCTCTAAAATTTTATTCAAATATGTCAGAGTTTGTAGCGGCTGGTGATATTGTTATGCTTCAAAACGACTGGACTGATAATTACTCTTAATCTGGCAAAATGAAATAATAATTTTCCCCACTAAATAGAACAATTGGATTTTATTGTTTATACTTAGAAGAGTATGGAAACCATAGCGGTAATTTTTGGCGGCCGTTCAGCTGAGCATGATATTTCAATTATTACGGCTCTCGCTAGCATAATTAAGCCGTTGGAATTAACAGGTAAATACCGGGTGGAGCCGGTATATATTGCCAAAGATGGTGCTTGGTATTGGGATATTCAATTAAAAGACATTCAAATGTATACAAGCGGTAAGATTCAGAAATTTATAGCTCATAAACACCCTGTCAGTATTTGTTTTGATGGCGGTATGACACTTGTTAAAAATGGTGCATTTGGTCACCAGCAGCGACGTAAAATTGATATTGTTTTTCCTAGTATGCACGGTACATACGGTGAAGATGGTGATCTAATGGGATTAATTGAAATGGCAGGTGTGCCGTATATTGGTTGTGATGTCAGTGCCAGCGCCATTGCTATGAACAAAGTTCTTAGTAAACAAGTAGCTTCCGCTAATGGAATTCTGGTATCGGATTATTTAACATACTCGGCCGACAGTTTAAATGACGAATTAATCCCAAACGTTCTGAATATTGAAAAGAAACTTAAATATCCGCTGTTTGTTAAACCAGCTCATCTAGGTTCTAGCATTGGTATTAGCCGAGCCACAAATAGCGAAGAACTTACTAACGGATTAGAAGTAGCAGCTCATTATGATGACATTGTACTGGTGGAAGAAGAAATCCAGAATTTAGTAGAAGTTACTCTGCCGATTATGGGCAACGAACAACCAATACCGGCTCTTCTGGAACAGCCATTGTTAAAAGCTGATGATTTCTTTGATTTTGATACGAAATATATGCAAGGCGGCAAAAAAGGCGAGCCAGCCAATGGCACTAAAGGTTCCCAAGGATATAGTAAAATCCCAGCCAATTTACCGAAAAAACTTTATGCTAAAGCCCAACAAGTAGGTCTGACAGTTTATCAAGCACTAGGGTGTAGTGGAATTGCCCGAATTGATATGTTAATTGATAAAAAGACCGGCAAAGTCTATTTTAATGAAGTTAATCCGTTGCCCGGGAGTTTATACTCACACAATTGGCGGCGAGCTGGTGTATCAAATGTAGAACTTGTCGAAAAACTAGTTGGTTTTGGCAAAGAAAAGTTTGCAAAGCGCCGCAAATTAACAACAACTTTCGATACCAATTTTTTACAGCAATTTCAGTAAGCCAATATAAATTATGAAGCGATATAATCCGAAAGAAATTGAACCGAAGTGGCAAGAACACTGGGAAAAAAATCAGCTTTATCAAATAAGTGATGATACTAACCTGCCGAAACGCTATATACTGGAATATTTTCCTTATCCGAGCGGCTCGGCAATGCACGTCGGTCATGTCCGAAACTATACGATTGGGGACGTTGTTGCCCGGTTTTACCGAATGAAAGGCATGGCAGTACTCCACCCAATGGGTTGGGATGCCTTTGGTTTGCCAGCTGAAAATTATGCCATCATGACTGGTATCAGTCCACGGCAAGCAATTGATGAAAACACCCGTCATTTTAAACAACAACTAATGCAAATGGGATTTAGTTATGATTGGTCACGGGAAATAGATAGTACTGATCCTGCCTATTACCGATGGACACAATGGTTTTTTCTACTTCTGTTTAAGCATGGTCTAGCTTATCAAAAAGAAAGTCTGCAATGGTGGTGCCCGATTGATAAAACCGTCTTAGCCAATGAGCAGGTTGAAAATGGTAAATGCTGGCGATGTGGCAGTGATGTTGAAAAAAGGGCCCTAAAACAATGGTTCTTTAAGATTACAGCGTATGCTGACCGGTTACTTGATGATTTAAACAATCTAGATTGGCCAGAAGCCATTAAAACTATGCAAAGAAACTGGATTGGTCGATCTAACGGCGCAGAAATAATCTTTAATGTTGAAAATAGCGACCATAAAATTCAAGTTTATACAACTCGTCCTGATACGTTGTGGGGTGCTACTTTTATAGTTCTGGCGCCAGAGCATCCACTTATCGAAATTATTACTACTGCTGAAAAGCGTGGTGAAGTAAATAGTTACATTAAACACTCATTAGCAAGATCAGAAATTGAGCGTCAAGAAACCAAACGCCAAAAAACCGGTGTGTTTAGTGGAGTTTATGCTATCAACCCAATTAATCAACAAAAAATACCAATTTGGATAGCAGACTATGTGTTAATGAATTACGGAACAGGTGCAATTATGGCCGTTCCAGCTCACGATCAACGCGATTACGATTTTGCTATAACATTTAAATTACCAATTATTAAAGTAATTGAACCAATGGCAGTTAACAATGTTACTAATTTGGATAGCCAGACTAATAAAAAAGATACTGAAGGTAACTATTACGAAGGCGAAGGCAAGCTTATTAATTCTGGTGATTATAGCGGCTTAGATTCCAGTGATGGTCGTAAACAAATATTAAATGACCTTGTTACGGCCAATATGGCCAAAGAAACAGTAAACTATAAGATGAGAGACTGGTTAATTAGTCGTCAACGTTACTGGGGAGCGCCAATACCAATTATCTATTGTTCGAAAGATGGTGTTGTACCAGTTCCTGATAAAGATCTGCCTGTATTATTGCCAGATATTACGGATTTTCAACCCCGAGATGATGGCCAAAGTCCGCTAGCTAATAGTTCGACATTTGTAAATACTATCTGTCCAAAATGTGGTGAGCCTGCTAAAAGAGAAACCGATACCATGGATGGTTTCGCTTGCTCTAGTTGGTATTTCCTACGCTTTGCCGATCCACATAACGATCAAGAACCCTTTGCTAAATCGAAAGTTGATTATTGGTTACCGGTTGATGATTATATTGGCGGCGCTGAACACGCTGTAATGCATCTCCTTTATGCCAGGTTTTGGACAAAAGTAATGTTTGACGAAGGATTAATAAATTTTCAGGAACCATTTACTAAACTGCATAATCAAGGAATGATTTTAGCGCCCGATGGTTCGAGAATGAGTAAGAGTAAAAATAATACTATTGAACCTGACAGTCTAATTAGTCAAGGTTATGGTGCCGATTCAATTCGACTAATGGAGTTATTTATCGGTCCTTGGAATCAAGTTGCCGCTTGGAGCACTGAAGGACTGGGAGGCACCTACCATTTCTTGCAGCGCGTCTGGACATTGTGTCAAGAATTTTTATCGGCAGCCGAGATAAATAATGAGCCAAACGATACTGATGAAACATTCAATACAGGAATACAATATCCTATGCACCGAACTATTAAACTGCTGACAGAAGATTTGCAGAAATTTGGCTTTAATACCGCTATTGCATCATTAATGGAGTTAGTCAACAACCTATACAAATTAAAAGTTACAGATAAATTTTGTCATCTTCAACAGTGGCGTACGGCAATAGAACAATTATTAAAGTTGCTAGCACCATTTGCGCCATTTATCAGCGAAGAATTATGGCACGATCTGGGACATAACGACTCAATTCACCAAACTAGCTGGCCGGAATGGAATGAATCATTACTGTCTGAAACTTCAACAACTATCGTCGTGCAGATTAATGGCAAACTTCGAGCTGAAATGAAAATGCCATTGCCACTTAACCAAGAAGATGTTACAAAAGCTGCTTCAGTTAACGAAAAAATAGTCCCATTCTTTAACGGAAAAACTATAGTTAAGACTATTTATGTTCCTGATAAAATTATAAATTTCGTACTCAAAGATTAATTTATAAAACATAGTTCATAATATATTACATCAGTAGTCTATATTTAAACGTCTGATTTGGTTGTGCTGTAGAGCTGTTTTGAGGTATAATGCTGAATGATTTGTCGGTTATATAACAAAAGGAGTCAGTAAAAAAGATGGGTCAACCCAAAAAACGAACAACTGCTCGTCGAACTCGTTCCCGACGTAGTCATGACGTTCTTAAACTGGCTCGTAAAGTTAATGCCCATTCACCGGTAAAAGTTTTTACTACACGCCGGGAATCTGGCAAAACATTGACCGAAAAGTCAGCTAAATAAATTACTCTAGCTGCTAGTAAACAGTATTTAACAATATGGCATCAAATCGTCACTTAGGTCGAATAATTGCACTACAAACGCTCTATGAGCAAGATTTTCGACGCCAAGCCGGCGACGAAAATAGTAGCTTGGATACAATATTATCGCGGAATATTGCCCGTTATAATCATCTGATTGATGATACTACTTTTGTTGAAGAATTAGTCCATGGTATTACTAAGCATCAAACTAAACTAAATAGAATTCTTCAACCAGTTGCTCCAGAATGGCCAATCAATCAAATTGCCAGAATGGATCGGATAGTTTTGTATATCGGCTTATACGAATTACTTTATGGAAAAGATGTTCCCCCCAAGGTTGTTATTAATGAAGCGGTTGAATTAGCCAAAGCCTTTGGAGGCGAAAATTCATCCAAATTTATTAATGGAGTTCTTGGTACTGTACTACGTCAACGTGAGGCAAAAAAACAAAAACCCTCTTCAAACAAATCAAAATTAACCAGCAAATTGAAAAAAACTAAGGAGAAAAAGTGAAACGGCCGAAACCGATTCAAAGTTTTCGGAGACTTGTCAAACGTCCTCTGACTATTACCGAAGCTGTTAGTGAGACCACTTCAGGTGGTGTTATTTTTCGGCGTAATCAAACTGGGAAAATTGAAGTTTTATTAATACAAGATGCTAAGGATCGATGGACTATTCCTAAGGGCCACGTTGAGGCAGGCGAAGAACCAAGAGTAACCGCTGAACGCGAAATTCGGGAAGAAACCGGACTTAAGGAGATGCAAGTCCTAAATTGGCTAGGAAAAGTTAATTTTCGTTATCGTCGGGCTCAGACTCTCGTTCTGATGACCATGCATATTTATCTAGTAAAAGCTGCTGGTAACACTAATAGTTTTAAACCAGAAGATTGGCTAAATGCTGTAAAATGGTTTCCAGCCCAAGAAGCTGTTGACAAAATTGAATATGAAGATATTAGTAAACTAATGTTAGTTGGGTTGAAAAAAATACGCGAGGAATCTCTTTAAAATAATATGCAATCATCAGCTCTCTATTACAATTTTGCTCAAAATGTACTCCATGTTAAATTCTCAGATTTAAATTTACTCATTACAGCTTTTACACATCGTTCCTATCTTAATGAACATAAAAAGACGGTCCATGAGCATAATGAACGATTGGAATTTTTAGGAGATGCGGTTCTGGAATTAGTTACGACAGAATATCTATATTCAAATTTCGACGAACCAGAGGGTATTTTGACAAATTGGCGCAGTTCTCTAGTCCGTACTGAAAGTATTAGTGCTGCTGCTGAGAAGCTTGGTTTTGAACCATTATTAAGATTAAGCCGTGGCGAAAAACGTGGCACTGATCGAGCCAGAGCGCAAATTTTAGCTAACAGTTTTGAGGCAGTAATTGGTGCTTTGTATATTGATCAAGGTTATGAAGCAGCAAAGCGATTTATTACTAACGTTCTACTGGTAACTTTTCATGACATATTAGTTAGTGGATCTTGGCTAGACCCGAAGTCGCATCTTCAAGAAGTTGTTCAAAATCAGCAAGGATTTACACCGATTTACAAAGTTATCAATGAAGAAGGACCAGATCATGATAAAACATTTACAGTTGGTGTATACATTGACGGAAAATTACAAGGAACCGGCACTGGGCCAAGTAAACAAGCTGGCCAACAACAAGCTGCTCAAGCGGCACTAAAGTTATTTAACTCTGGATCCTTTGATCAATCTACTGACAATAATTGACAACAGAGGACGTAATCTGTAAAATAAGCAACAATATCAAGCTAGTATATAAAGTTATAAATTGGTGTCAGATATAATATGTTAGCTATACGCATGCAAAGAACCGGTCGAAGTGGCCATACAATGTTTCGTTTGATTGTCCAGGACTCTCGACGCTCACCGTCCAGAGGCAAAATCATTGTCCAACTGGGGCATTATGATCCACATCGGAAGACTTTAGTGGTTGAAAAAGAAAAAGCCGCTTTTTTTCTAGAACACGGTGCTCATCCATCTGATCGTGTGGCTAAACTTTTCAAAACAGAAGGCATCGCATTACCAAAATGGGTGCATTTAGAAAAAAATAAACCAAGACCTGTCAAAAATTCTGCCAAATTACGCCGTAATCGACCGGTAGAAACTGAGAAAACTGTCATAAAACCGAAAAGTCCAACTACCAGCGAAACAGATGTAGCAAAAAAACCTCCTGTACCAGAAGAAACTATCACAACTGAAAAAACAACAAATTCACCTATAGACAATTCAATTGATCTGGGTACTGACGCCGATACTGAAATAGTTGATAATAAATAGTTATTTCCATAGATTAGTAATTGGTAGCAATGCCTTATGTTCTTTGTATTTTGTATCTAGTATAATGATAAATGACTAAATAGGAGATTTCTGTCATGAACAGTATTGATCAGCAATTTGTTGAGTATATCGTCAAGTCATTAGTAAGTAAGCCGGATGCTGTAGTCGTTGAACGACGTATAGACGAAAAAGGTGTATTACTAGAATTAACCGTTGACCCAGAAGACTTAGGACGGGTTATAGGTAAAAGAGGAGCTACTGCGCAAAGTTTACGCACACTGCTCCGAGCACTCGGTACTAAAAATGATGCTCGCTATAACCTGAAAATTATTGACAACGGTCCGATGCAGCCTCGTAATTCGTACGATAATAATAGTTCGTATAGTGCTGCTTCTGGTACGCCACCTCCAGCCGACAATACGACCAGCGTAACCACCGAACCCGATGCCAAAAACAATAACAACGATGATCAGGCAACTAAAGTTAAGTCAGCAGAACCTACCGAAACAGAAACTCGCATAGATAACGAAGAACCGACTGAAGAAGTTGATCATGACGATGTTGTTAGTAAAACTCGGAAAGAACTTGAAGATCTAGATGACCTTGATGTATAGTAGTCAGGTTAACCTCGTTAACGTAAAATTTAATAAAAATTAGCGAAGCTCAGCGCGAGCCATCAGGATAACTGTTGGGAGCTTTATGTGATAAAGAAACCTTGGCCAAACCAAGGTTTTTTTATACAGTGAATTCGCCTATACTACATCCAATTGAAGGATAATTTATGAATATAATTATTATTAGTTTATTCCCAGAAATGTTTACCAATGTTTTTAACATTAGTATGTTAAGAAAAGCTCAAGACAAAAAAATTGTTGACATAGACTATTTGAATTTACGCGAATTTGGACTTGGTCGCCACCATCAAGTTGATGATATACCTTACGGTGGCGGTGATGGTATGTTACTAAAACCGGAGCCGTTATTTGCAGCAATTGAAGCGGCTAAAATAAAACTACCCTTAGCAAAAGTGTACCTAATGACTCCGCGTGGTAAAAAATTTAACCAATCAATAGCCACCCAAATCGCTAAAGCTAATCAGGATATGATAATAATTTGTGGTCACTATGAAGGCTATGATGAAAGGGTTACGAAACTGGTTGATGAACAAATATCAATCGGTAATTATATTGTTACTGGTGGCGAAATACCGGCTATGGTATTAGTTGATAGTATTGTTCGTTTATTGCCTGGCGTGTTGGGTGGCCAGCAAAGCGCAGTTATTGAAAGTTTTGCTAATGGCCAAACTCTTGAATTCCCACAATATACTCGTCCGCCGATATACCGCAACTTACGTGTGCCAAAAGTATTATTAAATGGAAACCATGCCAAAATTAAGGATTGGCGGGACCGCCACAGTAAAAAGATAAAAGAATAGTATACTTAAATGTGTAAGCAGGAGGATGAGATCTATGAAATTAACATTTATTAAACCAGCCTATGCTCATTGCGATTTGCCCTGCGGAGTTTATGATCCAGCTCAAGCAAGAATTGAAGCCCAGAGTATATTTGCAATTATGGAAAAATACCCCGGACTTAATGATGAAGATAAAGTTCGAGCCATATTTATTAAAGAAAAACGTGCTGAGCTTGTAAAACACCATCTTTGGGTAATTTGGACAGATTATTTTAAACCCGAACATATGGAAAAATTTCCCAATCTGCATGATTTATTTTGGCAAGCAACTAAACAAGCTGGTATCTGTAAAAAAACAATAGATACCGCTCAAGCTCAGAAATTATTAGACCAAATTGATGAAATTACCCATATTTTTACGGAGACTAAAAAAATTTAAATTATTTGTAATCCGTCGAGTTGTCGGCAAAAGTATGGTGCCGACACTTTATCCGGGACAATATGTTATCGCAACAAATCTATTTAATAAACCGGTTATTAATGATGTTGTGGTAATTAGACACAATCAAGTTGATAAGATCAAACGAATTAAAAATATTCAAAACCAAAAACTATTTTTAATAGGCGATAATTCTCGTCAAAGTGTAGATAGTCGTAGCTTTGGATGGTTGTCCATAAATAGCGTAGTAGGCCGAGTTATCTGGCCTAAAGTCTGAGTCAAAATGAAAAAATACTATGGCCCAGTTTCACGCTCCTTGGTTTCTAGTTCACGAATCCGATCGTGATTTAAACCATAGTAATGAGCTACCTCATGCCAAATAGTCCGACCAACCCTATCAGCTAACTCGTTTAAACTGTTACTTGAAGTCTCTAGTGGTTTTTGGAAAATTGTTATTTTGTCAGGCAATAATTTAGTTGCACCTTGTCGTTGGCTAAGTGGCACTCCTTCATAGAGACCAAATAGTGTCTGATCAGATCGCAATTTAAGTTTATGACGTTGATCTGGAGTCGGTTCACTTTCAACGATAAAAGCCACATTCTCTAAATGGTCAACATATGGCTCAGGTAAATTCTTGATGGCCTGATTGATAATCTGCTCAATTGTTTCGCGCGAAACACTTACCATTATTCAACTATACCAGACATAACTAAAAAGCCCCTGTGCCAGGGGCTTTGTGCTAGTGCCTAATAATGATTCGGGCTCACAACATAGCACTTTCTATAGTAAATAACATAAGCTTTTAGGAATATGTAAGTATTCATACAGAAAAAAAGTGTGAAATGTCACAATTAATCATTTAGCAGTGGATAAATAGAAGATTTAATAATATTTTCTGGACGGCTCCCGGGTTGATATATTTTCAAATCTGATCCATCACTCATTTCCCAAATATTTTGCAGGGGCTGAAGGATTTGCCAGGACGCTTCGACTTCTGCGCTGGATGTAAAAAGACTATGATCTGAATGGATAGCATCAATTAATACTCGTTCATAGGCATCTGCTAATTCGTGTCTGTTTTCTTTGTAGGTAAATGCCAAATCGACCTTTTCTAATTCTCGATCATAACCAGGTCGTTTTGACCATAATTGAACTTCAATGCCTTCATTGGGTTGGATTCTTAAAATAAGTCGGTCTGATTCATCTTCCTGTGTTTTTCGGTAATGGATAGTAATTTCAGATTTACTTTCATTAAGTGCCTTACCAGTAGTAAGGATAATTGGCACACTAAGCCAATTCGGATCAATTGAATAAAGTTTTAAAGCAACGAAAGTTTCGGTAAGGGAATGATTATTAACAACTTCTTGACGATACCCTCTGTATTGTCCTCTAACAACTTCAAAAGTTTTTTTTCTTGGTAAAGCTAAGGAAAGTTGTAGTAATGCTTTCAAACGGCAAGCCGGTACTGCTTGCCAACTGCCACGTGGCGGTAGATCCATTAACGTTAAGGCAGTTAATTGCAATAGATGACCTTGTATAACATCACGTAGCGCTCCAGTTTGTTCATAAAAGTTTACTCGGGATTCAATGCCAATGCTCTCCAATAATGATAACTCGATTTTTTCAATAAATATGTTATTCCATGTTCGTTTAAATAAAGAATTTTCATTACGGAAAACTATTAAATTCTGTGCCATCTCTTTTGCTAGATAATGGTCAATCCGATATATCTGTGTCTCGGTAAAATGCGCATTTAAATGCTTAATAAAATCTCTGGCTGATATTAAGTCGGTGCCGAATGGTTTTTCTAATAATAATTTGGTTGATTGCTTCCGCGCTAAACCAGCTTGACCCAAGTACTCCACTATTGGTTGTGAGACCTGCGGTGGTACAGCTAGGTAAAATAAAATCTGTGTCGGTTCAGGATATTTTTTAGTAATTGTTTTTAAATAATCTGCCAAACGGCGGTATTCCTCTAGCCGGCTAAGGTCCATTTTAAACATATTGATGTTTTTCTCTAGCCATTTGCTGAATAACATTGAAGAATTGTGTTGCGGCGGTAAATTAACAAGCAGTTGCTTAACGTTTGTTAAGTGCCGACTAATGCCTATAACTTGAAAATTTTTAGGTAAAGCTTGGTGCATAGCTAAAGCATTAAGAGCCGGTAAGAGTTTTCTTTTAGCTAGATCACCGGTAATACCGATAATAACCAACATTGTAGACGGTACATTAGAATTGGAAGTGGACATCGGTTTTATATCTGAAGTTGCCACCCTAGCTAATTGACAATGATTTTAATATTGCTAATAAAGTTCCTGAAAAACTCGTAGTATCCCAAGCTGTACTAGTAATACTAGTTGGAGCACCACTGCTTGTACAGGTTGAGTTAGCACACAGCGTAAACGTAATACCAACAACCGGACTTACTGCCAGAATATCGGATTGAGGGATATATTGGTTAAGTTGATAACCGGCATTACCAGTGATATAAATTGCGTCAATATTACTGCTAGGTGTAGTTGAACTGGCATAATGCAAGAAACTGATATACGTTGAAGCTCGTTGGTCAGAGGTTGGGTTAGAGTAGGTAATTATCTGAGATTCAAGCGCGGTCGTAGCGTTACCTTTTTGAAAGCCAGGGATAACAGGTGATTGATTCTGAATCGTTAAAGTAATCTTACCCTTAGCCAATTTGTTGGTCGATGTCAATAATTCCACCGCTGGAGACTGAATAGTTAAAATATTGGTATTAATTTTATCTGTAATAGTCCAACTTTTAGGATAATTAAAGCCAAGACTGAGGTTGGTCGAATAATACTGTTGATTGGCTACTGGTAAGCCAATTTGTGAAGTTAATGGTAGCGTTTTTACGACACCCGATGTCTTAACGGTTGATTTCTTGTGGTAATGGCTATAGCCAAACACTAGTCCGCCAATCAGAATAATTAGTATTACCAGACCAATAAGCCTATAACTTCGTCCGTGCTTTCGCCTTTTGCCGTTAATGTAATCAGACTTATGTAAGGTTACCGTAGATCCTCTATTGGGGGGATAATTACCGTCTACCTCATTCACGCTATTTAGATGTACTGTGTCCACAATCGAAAGTATACGCTTCCTATTTAAGATTTTCCCTAGAATGTATCAATTACCGTTTTAAATTACTAAATCAGCTATAAGAATACCCAATTATTGTTTAGAGGATTAATAAATTTACTATTCGACCGTAACTGATTTAGCTAAATTACGAGGTTTATCAACGTCATTTCCTTGTAACACAGCAGTATAATAAGCCGCTAGCTGTAATGGGATAGTAGCAATAATCGGTAAGAAAATATCGGCTACTTCCGGCACCGGCAAAATGTAATTAGCATATTTTTTAACTTCTTTATCTTCAGCACTGGCGATGGCAATTACATATCCGTTACGCGCTTTTACTTCCTGGATATTGTTGAGTAATTTGGTACGAAGTTCACCTTGAGCCGGTACAATTACAAAAACTGGCGTATCTGGACCAATCAAAGCAATCGGACCGTGTTTCATTTCGCCGGCGGCATAGCCCTCAGCAGACAAATAAGCAATTTCTTTCATTTTTAAAGCGCCCTCTAGAGCTACCGGATAACAATTGTTCCGACCAAGGAAGAAAATAACTTTTTGGTTGATTAAATGTGGAGCTATTTTTTTTACAATGGGGGCATATTTTAAAGTTGCATCTACTTGGTTTGGAAGCATTGAAAATTGATGGTACAGCTTGTGCAGTTCAGTACAAGGTAAATTGCCTAATTGTTGAGCAAAACGAAGCGCCATTAACGTTAATGCTGTTACCTGCGTGGTAAAAGCTTTAGTTGAGGCGACACTGATTTCCGGTCCAGCGTGAGTATAAACACCAGCCAGGGTAGTACGAGCAATTGTTGAACCGACGACATTAACTAAACCAAGCGTTAAAGCGCCTTTGTCTTGGGCTAATTTCAAAGCAGCTAAAGTATCAGCAGTTTCTCCAGACTGGGAAATTGCTAAAACAACATCATGATTGTTTAAAGGATAAGATCGATATCGGAACTCTGACGCCAATTCAACATCAACTGGTATACCCGCTAATTCTTCAATTAAATATTTGCCAACTAAGCCAGCGTGCCAAGATGTACCACATGCCACAATAGTAAGTCGGGGAGCTCGTAAGATTCTTTGTTCATAATCATTAATGCCCCCAAGCATTACCGTATTGTTATTTAAACTTAAACGTCCGCGCATAGTATTCCGGATAGCTTCTGGCTGTTCATGGATTTCTTTTAGCATAAAATGCGGATAGTTATTTTTGGCTAATTTATCGATATTCAGATCCAAACGATGTATTTTAGGATCAATTTTATTACTAACTAGCGAAACGATATCATAACTCCCATCGCGCCTAAATTCAGCAACTTCATCATCGTTAAGATAAATCACGTTACGGGTGTGAGCAACAATAGGCGTAGCATCGGAACCGACAATAAATTCCCTTCGTCCGATGCCAACCACCAAGGGACTACTCTTTTTAGCCACGACGAGTGATTTATAATTTTTACTATCCAACACGGCAATTGCGTATGCGCCTTGGACTAAGCGTAATGCTTCTTGGACAGCAGTAAATAATGATAATTTTTGCTTAGCTAGTAAAATCGCAATAAGATTTGCTAAAACCTCAGTATCAGTATCACTTTTGAATACAACACCCTGTTTTATTAATTTAGCTTTCAGTTCAGCATAGTTCTCAATAATTCCGTTATGTACTAAGATTATTCGACCATCGGCGCTTATTTGAGGATGGGCATTTACTTCGTTTGGTATACCATGCGTGGCCCATCGAGTATGGCCAATACCCAAAGTTGCTGTAAGATTTTGTTTTTTAACCGCAGACTCTAGCTCATCAACACGTCCGCAACGTTTTATAATTATAACTTTATTGCTGTTAACAACTGCCAAGCCAGCACTATCATAACCACGATATTCGAGTCGGTGCAAACCGTCGATTATAATTGGGGCGGCATCTTTATTACCTAAATAACCTACAATTCCACACATAGTTAAATTAATTTACCCCTAAATTTGACTAAATTATATTAACATTAATTACCTAATACTACAATATTAATGTAATATAAACTATTTATATTATTAATCTGCTACACTTCTATTATGCACCTTATTTTAATACGACACGCAGAAACTATTGAAAATCATCGAGGCATTATTCAAGGTCAACGTCCTGGCCAAATTTCAGAACTTGGTAAGCAACAAATCACAGCTGTTGCAGAAACCTTAAAACACGAAACAGTTGATGCTATATACAGTTCAGATTTATTACGTTGCATTGAAACCGCCCAACCACTACGCCAACTTTATAAAGATGCACCACTTATCCTTAGCTCAGAATTGCGTGAATTCAGCTATGGTAAGTTCTTGAATTCTCAATCAAATAGCAACCCTTAAGTACGGCTGTATCAGATCACTGGGACTTATGTAACCATGTCGTTTACGTGGTCTAGTATTAAGATTATTAACTGCCCAGTCAAGCTCTTTTTGGG
>Ga0326727_10000567_pt1 | contig 150448 bp, 131 predicted proteins | sample MB2enrmetagenome_FD_207643 | JGI IMG/M metagenome (GOLD analysis project Ga0326727, IMG submission 207643) | Lab enriched peat soil microbial communities from McLean, Ithaca, NY, United States - MB29MY | ecosystem: Environmental > Terrestrial > Soil > Wetlands > Peat | place: USA: New York... | reverse complement strand
CGATGCGCTCGGTCTTCCTCGGTTGCGGGACGTACTCTCGCTCAACCGAACTGAACCGCCGGATGCGGACCCGCATGTCCGGTGGTGTGGCAGGGGAGGAGAGGCGACTCTCCCCCCTATGCCGATTTTTAGGCGGGCGGGGTGGAAGAGCGGGAGCCGGGGGCAAAGACGCCGATCGGGAAGCTGGGGTTGTAAGAAGAGTTTCCAGGCAGCGATGGCGGCGGAGACGACGGTAAGGTGACGTAAAATCAGAATCATTGTAAGACGCAGATTGAGGACCGGGGCGGGAAGGCGAACGGAACGGAAGATGGACATAAGCTGGGTGACGGAACGCGTGGCACTGGGCGGGGGGATATGGAATGCGCGTAACATGGAAGAACTGGCGCAGGCGGGTGTGACCCACGTGATCGACATGCAGATCGAGTTCGACGACCGGCCGCTGGCGGAGCCACACGGAATCCAGGTACTGTGGAACCCAACGGACGACGATTTCCTGCCGAAAGCGCCGGAACTGCTGAAATGCGGCGTCGATTTTGCGCTGGGAGCGCTGGCGGAGCGGGAGGCGCGGGTTTACGTGCATTGCGCGGCGGGGGTGCACCGGGCCCCGATGATGACGCTGGCGGTATTATGCGCGCTGGGCTGGGAAATGGAAGCGGCGATGGTGAGGATCGAAACACGAAGGCCGGTGGTGGACTTCGCGGACGTGTATGTGGAGAGCGTGCGGCGATTTCTGGAGTCGCGAGTTGAGAGCGGGCCGCGGAATTCGGACTGACAATCGGGGCCGAGTGGGGTGGAAATGTGCGAAGTATCCTGCGGAAGTTTTCAGTGCGGCAGCGACAAAAGTCAAAAGCTTGAACCACAGGAGACCCTTCGACTTTGCTCAGTGCAGGCACGGAGGAGCACAGGGTAAACCTGTAGGGGACGCCGCTCGGCAGAGCGGTTTTTTTATTGACCGAGTTAGGGTGCGTGCGCTAACGAGGAGAGGAAAAAGATGCGCAGATGGTACGCGGTGAATAACAGGGGTTTGCGGATGGCGACGAAGGCGGGGATTTGGCTAGTGCTGGCGCTGCTGACGGTGTTGACGGCAGCGAACAAGTTGCAGGCGCAGGGGCCGGCGCTGACGACGATCAGCGATACGGTGTATCGGGCCGACGGGAGCGGGGCATCGGGAACGGCGCTAATTTCATGGCCGTCGTTCCAGACGGCAAATGGAGACGCGGTAGCGGCGGGCAATCTGGCGGTGACGATAGGGCCGGAAGGCGCGTTTAGCGTGCAACTGACGCCTAACGTGGGCGCGACGCCGGCGGGGACTTACTATGTCGTGGTCTTGCAACTGGACGATGGATCGGTGCGGACGGAATATTGGGCGGTCCCGACGACATCGCCAACGACGATCGCGGCGGTGCTGACGACGCCGGGCACAGGGCTCGGGAACCTGGCGGCGACGCAGCAATACGTGAACGCGGCAGTGGCGAACCTCGCGGTGAACGCAACGGTGGTGCACTTGGCGGGAACGGAAACGATCACGGGCGCGAAGCAGTTTAGCGTGCCTCCGTCGCTACCGGCGCCGGTGGGAGCGAACGACGGGGCGAACAAGGGTTATGTGGATACGGCAGTGTCGAATGTAGGCTCGGGAGCGTACGTCGCTATCTCGGGCGGAACGATGACAGGGCCATTGACTTTGCCGGCGGACCCAACAGCGCCGAACCAGGCTGCCGACCGGCACTATGTAGACAGTGGGCTGCTGGCAAAAGCGGACTTGGTGAGTGGGGTTGTTCCGCCGGGCGAATTGGGAGCTGGGGTCGCCAGTTCAGCGACTTGCTTGACCGGTAACTCGACGTGGGGAGCTTGCGGCGGGGGCGCGCCAGCAGGGATAACGTATGCCACAACGGCGTTGAATTGGACGCAAACGATCTCGAGCGCAATCACTGGGGGGACGCAGGCAACGATCACGCTAACTCCGTGCCCGATTGGCATCGATACGACGAGCGGGGCGGGATATCAGGTACTTCTATCGGGTGGAGGAAACAGCGAGGCGGTCAACGTAGTTACAGCGGCCGGTGGATGCACTTCGGGGGCGGCATCGGGAACGATAACGTTCACTCCGTTCTATTCCTATGCGGCGGGATACACGGTTGGGTCGGCATCTTCGGGCATCCAGGAAACGCTCAATGCGGGGTGCGGAGTCGACCCGACGTCGTGGAAGAACAGCCAGTGCAATGTTACGATCCCGGCGAACGGCCCCGGCTACCCGACGCATTCGCTGACGACTTACAACATTTACGGGACGATTTATCTGCATTCGAACCAGTCGGTGTTGAACGGGTATGGGACCTCGCTAAACTGCCTTGGGCGCGGGGCGTGCCTGCAGATTGGCGATCTTAATAACTCGAACGACTTTGGGAACAACACGGTAGCCGGCCTGAGCTTCCGTACGCCGGTGAGTCAGGCGGGGAACGCGGCATACGCCGGAGTCGCGATCGCGCAAACGCAACGGACGGGGCAAGTGGCGACCATCACGACGGCGAGCGCGCACGGCTTTCGAGTCGGCGACATGGTGACGATCCTGTTCACGGACAACAGCGCGTATTGGGGCGATGCGACGGTCACGGCGGCGCCAAGCGCAACGACGTTCCAGTACTCACATTCTGGCGGCGACATTGCGGCGCAGGCAAGCCCGGGCGTGGTGGCACTGGCGTATGTAGCGGTGTTGGACAATGCGATGAATTCGCATCTGATCGACATTTCTTACGACTTAGTGGGAGAAAACGGGTCGTTCAACAACTTTTTCGACTTCTGGGACGATGAGAACGCGACGGTCGATCATTTCAATAACAACGCGATCGCATTGAACCGCAGCATAACGTGGACTGGTTCTTTTCTGTTTTCGGCGGGGAACCAGTCGCACCAGGTAGCGCCGGTGATCACGCTACGCGACTCGACGATTACGGCAAATTCATCGAATGGGGTAACCGACTATAACTCAAACGGGCTATATATCGAAAACACGGTGCTGCAAGCGACAGGCCCGTGGCAGGTGTATTCGTCGAACTCGACGGGGAGTTATCAGGGGGCCTACCTGAAGAACATCTATTCCGAGAGCAGTAATGCCATGAACCCGCTAACGCCGGCGCGGTCGCCGTTCCCCGGGCTTGGAGTTGCGGGCTTGATAGCGGGAGAATCGACCGGGGCCGCGAGTATCCAGGTTGCCGGGAGTGGGGCACCTTCGGGCGAGTTTGCGACAGGGGGGACAGGGACAACGGCGTATTCCTACTTCATCGTAGCCAATGATACGACAGCGGGGACGCAAACCTCTCCGATGCAGGCGCTCAATTGGAGTTCTACCGGAAGCGATTCCATACCGGTGCGCTGGCCGAGGGTGGCAAATGGAACCGATGTTATCACTTACGACGTGATTCGGATGACAACTCCGATTGGGGTGGGGGCGGTCTATCCCTATAACGGAGGCTGCCTGGGGGGAGCGGGCGGGACATGCGGATATGTGGCGGAGGGACTAACTCAATTAGCGGCATGCTCTGGCGGCCTGGTGTGCAGTTACACAGACAACGGCGCGTCGGTCACGGGTGCATATTCGATCAAACAAGGCGACTATGCGGGGAACCTGGTGTTTTGGCCCGGATCAGAGGTGTCGGTGGACAAGACCATCAAAGCGGACGTGGAACAGACGGGGATTGTAGGAGTGGGCCTGAACGGAAATCCGCTGCAGGCAGCGACTGAGTGCTCGAGTTACGGAGCGGCGTCGCCGGGAGGCTATACGTCATGTCTGGAAAGCACAACGACACAAAATAACAGCGTACCGAATCAGACGGCGACGATGTTATCGGATGGCAATGAAACGAGCTTGAACAACAGCATACTGCCGAAAGGAAGACTGAATTTCACTTCCACGGCCTATGTAACCGTGGCGCCGCACCACATCATCACGCTGATCGATTCGCAGCCGGCACTAACACAATCGACGTGGGGATATCGTCCACCAGCGAGCGTGAACGACACATGGATTGGAACGGACGTTACAGCAGGAGCGGGGCTGAACGCGGGGCAGCTAGCGTTTGGGGCTCCAGTATCAATTACGAATTACATCGGCCAGACGGGCGACGGCATACACGCGAATTGGCTGGAAAGGCTGAACGCATCGCTGAAGGAGTTCAACGTACCGGTGAAGTTCGATCAGAGTGTAACGCTCGCCGGATTGTCGAATGGCTGTCTTAATATTCAGTCGGGAGCGATCGCGTCCACGGGAAGCCCTTGTGGAAGCGGTGGTGGAGGAAGTGTCAGCTCGGTATTTGGGCGCACGGGGGCGGTGGTAGCGAGCAGCGGCGATTACTCGGTGGCACAGGTTACAGGAGCGGCAGCCGACTCCGCGGTTGTGCACTTAGCAAACGCCGAAACGATCACCGGGGCGAAGAGTTTCACAAGCAACGTGACGATGAGCGGGAACTTGATATTGCCGCAGGGGAGCGGATATGTTCCGGCAGTTGGCGGCATAGGGCTGGACACGGCGGCGGGGTTACCGGTGGTGAACATAGGGGGCACAACGGAGCAGGTTGCGCTTACGAGTTCGAATATCAGCGGACAAGCGGGGACGGCGCTGGCCTTTGCGGCCACTCCGACGCAATGCAGCGGGTCGTTTGCGACGGGGATTGCAGCGAATGGGAACGCGAATTGCACGACGCCGGATGTGATCCAGTTGGCTGAAACCACGCCACCAGCGGGGATTCCGAACTGGGGAGTGTTTTGGTTCGACTCGACGCACCACGCTCCGTTCTTCATCGACAATGATGGGCAAGCGGTGCAGTTAGGATTGACGAATTTGTTTAACACGGACCCGGGCGGGGATGTTGCGGACAATCTTGAGGAGCGCAATGGAAGTAATGCGCAGAGCCTGCGGGTGTATTCAAGTTACACGAATAACACGACGTGGACGCGGATGTCGCTGGGGTACGACTCGGCCAGCGGCTACCAAGCGCTGCGCAGCGAGGACGCAACCAGCGGCAACGCACTCGGCCTGGGAATGTATATCGGGTCGAGCGTGAAGTGGGCGTTCGGGCCAACGGGCATGCTGAAGCCGAACAGCGATAACAGTTACGACATCGGGAGCGATACTGGGCAGGCGATGCGCAGCGTGTTCGCGAAAATGTCATTCAATATCTATGCGCAGGGCCGACAGGATTTTGAGTTTGCCAACGACGGCACGAACGGCACGACGGTCAACGAACTTGCGATTTACAACAGCGGCGCCACGGGGGTTGAGACAGCGGCGACTACGAGCACGGATGGTGTGGTGGGCATCGTCAGCGGCGGGGCGGGCACGACTGGCAAGGCCGTGATCACGTGGGCGGGGTTTGCGGGGTGTAACTTCGACGCTGCGAATCCGATCGCGGGAGACTATGCGATTGCCAGCACGACGCAGGCGGGGAAGTGCCACGACACTGGATCAACGACGCGCCCGACCGGGGTGCAAGCGATCGGGCGGATTGAAGGTGGTGGGGTGCGAGTGAGTCTTGGACCTCCGAGCGGGAGCGGCGGAGGCGGGGCGGTCACGTCGGTATTTGGACGCACCGGCGCGGTGGCAGCTGCGACTGGCGACTATTCCGTATCGCAAGTTACAGGGGCGGCTACGGACTCGGCGGTCGTCCACCTGGCAGGCACGGAGACGATAACTGGATCGAAGACATTTGCCAGCGACGTAACACTTAGCGGGAACCTGAATGTCGCGGGGAACATCAACCAAACGAACGCAGGGCCGACACAGTGGTCGGGCAACGAGTGGACGGGAACGACAGTTACAGTGCCGAGCGGGATGGCTTTCTCGCTGGGAGTTGGGTCGGACAACACGTTTAAGTGCCAGTTAGCGAGCGGGGTGTCGTGCATGGCCGCGGGCGCAGTGACTTCGGTATTTGGACGGACGGGGGCAGTCGTGGCCGCGAGCGGAGATTATACGGCGACGATGATCGGGCTTGGGAACGTGACCAACAACGCCCAGACACAGGCAGCGATCATGCCAAACACGGCCCCGAGTGCAGGTCAGTTTCCCGTTGGCAATTCTGGTGGTACTGCCTACGCGCCTCAGTCGCTATCGGGAGATTGCACACTTGCTTCGACTGGGGTTATTACCTGCACGAAGACGAACGGGACAGCTTTTGGGACGGGCGCCACGGCAACAATCGCCAATTATGTGCCCACTGCGACCACGGTCAATGGTCATGCGCTTTCGGCGAATGTGACGATTTCGGCTTCCGATCTGACGACGGGCACATTGCCACATGCGGAGTTGCCGGCGCTGGTGTCAGGCGACATCCCGAACAACGCGGCGAACACTACGGGCACGGCGGCAAACCTTAGCGGGACGCCCGTGCTTCCGAACGGGACGACGGCGACGACGCAGAACGTGGGGGACAACAGCGCGAAGTTGGCGACGGACGCCTATGTGGCGTCCAGCGTAATTTCCGGCGCTACACAGTTCGTTCCCTTCGCCGGGTATAGCACGAGCAATCAGGCGGTGTTTCCAACATCTGGCAGCACGGCGGCTGTCTGGCAGTTCACGGTCCCATTCGCGGTTACAACTACAAAGGTATCTTACAAAGCCGGGACGACGGCAGACAATACCGCAAACACATACGAGATTGGCGTTTACAACTCCAGCGGCGCGCTGGTGTTGTCGTATCAGGCGGCGGGCACATCTTTCGCGCCAACCGCTTCCACCATTTACAGGCAGAGCTGGTCGCAGGGAGCCACGACACTCGGGCCGGGCAAGTACTACCTGGCGTTGAGCAGCGGCTGCACGTCGTCCTGTGCGACCTTCTATGCCAGCGGCGGTACGACCGTCACCTATTATTCGAATACCGCCGCTTCTTCGGTAGCTTCCGGGGGGACGCTGGCTTCTTCGATCACCGCTCCCGGTACGGGATTTGAAAGTTTCAGCGCAAACGCGCTCTCGGTGATATTCGAGTAAGTTCCGTGCTTGTGGCCGAGCAGAAAAGACGACCGTCGGAGATGTCATCGTTCTCCCGGCGAATAACGTTGTAGTCCCCAACTTTTACCCCGGCAATAAGGACACCATGATCAAACGAGTGTTATTGCTTCTATTCCTAGGAGCGCCGCTGGCGCGCGCCTCGAATTACTACGTCGATTGCAATTATGGGGCGAATGGAAATCCGGGGACTAGCCCACAACAGGCATGGCGCACGCTGCTGAAAGTGGGGATCTACCCCAATTTCCAGCCGGGGGACACGATCAACTTGCTGCGAGACTGTACGTGGAACGAAACACTGACTCCGCCGTCGAGCGGAACGAACCCGGCGACGGGCGGCGCGCTGATCAAGATCGACAGCTATGGCAATGGGCAGCCGCCGCACTTGACGGGACGGATGCCGATCGCGGCGCAGTGGTGGACGCAGGTGGGAAGTTCGAACGTGTGGTCGGCAACGCTGTACTCGGCGACCAGCGGGCTGGCGAATGTGGTGCAGTGCGGGATCCGTGGGTTCTATTGCCTAACACAGGCGCCATCGCAGATAGAGTATGTACGGTTCGGGACGGCGTGGGGAACGGCGCAGGGGAGCGAGGCGGCGCTTGGCCAGGACCGGGACTTTTGGTACGACGCGACGAATTACATTTTATATGTGTACAGCGCTGGCGGGAATCCGGCGACGCACTACTCGACGGTAGCGCCGATTGTGCTGAGCGGCGAGACGGTGCTGAATTTGAATGGGGTATCGTGGCTGGAAATTCAGCACCTGCAGATCGACTGGTTTGACAGCTACGGAGTGCAGGTGCAGGGGGCGAGCGACCATATTTGGCTGGCGAACTTGGCGGCGAACAGTGAAGTGGAGAACAGCACGGTGCCATTGGGGTTCTATGTGCAACCGACGGGAACGCCGGTGGACATCCATCTGTATAACACCGACGCCAATATGAATTATGTGGGCTACCACTTCGATGGATGCATCAGCGGCGGGTGCGTGTTTGAGATCAAGAACTGCCGGGCATACGGAAATCGCACATACGGGATTGTCGATAACGTGCAGGGGGCGGTGAGTTACGACTACTGCCATCTGTATGGGAATTACCTGGCGACGGCGCTCGCGGTGGATGTTTCGGGAACGCCGGGGCCGACGCCAGGAGCGAATAACATCCCGGCCGAGACGCCGCCGTGGGTCCGGGCGTGGCAACGATGGCCGGCGTATACGACAGTGAGTTATGACGATCCCGGACTGGTGCAGTACAGCGATACTTATGTCAACGGGCTGCTGCCGATGATGACCGCCAAGTCGGTACCACTTTCGATTGCGGTGGTCACGAACGGGACTTATTCGCAGTCGATCATCGGCGAGGTGCAGGGCTGGATCGAGGCGGGATGGGACATCAACACGCACTCGGTCTCGCATCAATACTGGAGTCCGCCTTCGACGACGGCTTGCGACGATGTCAACGGGCCAATTCCCTGCGACGCGTTTCTGCTGGCATACGCCGGACCGGGCACATACACGATGAGCATCACGCACAGCGGCGAGGGCGGGAACCTAACGCTGACGACGACGCCGTACGATGCGACGTGCTACCACTCGTGGGACCTGACACCGGTGGCGCCGGGGGGAACGGCTGGGGTAGGGCAAATCGACACGCTCGCCAATATAGTGGCCACGCTGGAGGAACAGCCGGATTGCTATACGGTGGGTGCGAGCGCATACAACAACCAGTTCGCGAAAGCGCGGGCGCACGCTTATTCGTTGGCGGACACGCTTTCGAGTCCAGGAGTAGCAGGCCCGATGACGCTGCCGTCCACGCTGCCAGCGGCATCGGCTTGCACGACGGTCCCTTCGACGCCGGGCTGCGTGCTGTTCGACGAAACGAACATGGAAAGCGACGAGATGACGTGGGCGTTGTCGTGGTTTAAGCAAAACCTAGCGGGGCTTTCGGGACTGAACCTGAGCAACCTGGTCTATGTTATGCCGGGCACTTATGGGGATGCGCTGACGGAAAACATCGCCAACGGACTTGGATTCAAGGGCGTGCGGGGGACTGGGTCATTGAGTTCCACGTGGGTACGGGGTGGAGCCGATACGACACTGGCGAAGGGCTATGACGTATTCAATATTTTGAGCCAGGGGATCGTGCCCAACTACCAAGGACTTAGTTATCAGCAGATGCGGAACCGGGTGAGGCAGGATGTATTCAAGAACGCGCTGTGGGGAAGGCCGATCGGGTACTTCTGGCACGTGAACGAGTTGCGTCCGGATGAAGTGGAGAATTTCATGGATGCGCTGGTGCAGGGAGGGGCGACGCTGGAATCGAATACGCAGATGGTGAATCTGTTGCTGGCTTGCCAGGCGAACGATGTAGTGCCTTCGGGTTATGTGGCAGGGAGTTACTACGTGTGTGGCGGGAGTGGGGCGGAGACGGATTTTCGGCCGACGGTGAATTCACCGGACAAGGTCAAGGATGGTGGCTTGCCTCTGGGGGCGGAGTATCAGTACGACTTAATGGGAATCAAACAGAATTCTTTTGGCGCGGGATGGGGGATAGGAGCGTACGCGTATGTGCCGGAGAATTTCAGCGCCACGCATTGAAAAAGGACTCTTCAGGAGGGTCGCGGCAGTTGGCAGTGTCTATCGGAAGTTTTCAGTGGGGTCCGACAAAAGTCAAGAGCTTGAACCACAGAGGACACAGAGAAGCACAGAGGGGAACCTGCGGGAACTTATACCGCCTGTTAGAGGATGGCGGGTGCGATGCCGGAATTGACGCCTGGGTACTTGTTGGACTTAGGAAAGAAGCTGGATGAACTGAGGAGAGGCCTACGACCGGGTCGGGAAGAAACGGAGCGGGACAGTTTCATCGAAGAATTTCTGAGGATCCGGACAAAGACGGCGAATCGGGCGTGTTTCATAATGAACCGGGCGCAGGAGAGATACTCCGGGGATGTCTGGAAGAAGAAAGCCAAGCAGAATGTGGTGCTGAAGGCGCGGCAGGTGGGGGTCACGACGTACATCGCGGCGAGGTTCTTCGCGCAGACGATCACGCAGCCGGGGACGCTGAGCATGCAGGTGACGCAGGACAGGGAGTCGGCGGAGGACATTTTTAGGATCGTGAGGCGGTTCTGGGAGAACTTGCCGGACGAGGCGCGGAAAGGGTATTTGCGGACATCGCACAAGAATGCGCGGCAGTTGGTGTTTCCGGAATTGGACAGCGAGTACTGCCTGGCGGCGGCGGCGGAGAATGCGGGACGGGGACGGACGATCCAGAATCTGCACTGCTCGGAGGTTTCACGTTGGGGCCGAGAAGGCGAAGAAGCGCTGGCATCGTTGCGGGCGGCAGTGGTGCCTGGTGGCGATATTGTGCTGGAGTCGACGCCGAACGGGGCGGGGGGACTTTTCTACGAGGAGTGGCAGCGGGCGGAAGAGACGGGATACACGCGGCACTTTTTTCCGTGGTGGTATGACGAAGCCTACGCGATAGAGCCGGGGCCGAATTTTCCGCCGCTCACAGAAGAAGAAGCCGAACTGAGGAAGCTCCACGAGCTGACCGATCGACAAATTGCATGGCGCCGGAGACAGTGGGCATCGTTGAGGGGGCTGGCGGTGCAGGAATATGCCGAGGACCCGGTGTCGTGCTTCCGGGCGTCGGGAGAATGCGTGTTCGACATGGGGGCGGTGGAGGAGGCGCTGCGCGGCGCGAGCGAAGGGTTGGAGGTGCGCGATAACAAGCGGCTGACGATTTGGCTGCCGGCACGGCCGGGACGGGAGTACGTGATGGGGGTAGATCCGGCAGGAGGTGGGGTGGATGGCGATTATTCGTGCGCGGAAGTGATCGATCGGAAGATAGGAACGCAATGCGCGGAGTTGCATGGGCATTGGCCTCCGCAGGAGTTGGCGCATAAGGTGGTGGAGCTGGGGAAGGAATACAACACGGCGCTGGTGGCGGTAGAGAGGAACAATCACGGGTACGGAGTGCTGGCGCACCTGAGGATTCTAGGGTATCCAGAGGTATTTGTGCAGAAGGGGGAGGATGGGTGGTGGACGTCGGCGGTGAGCCGTCCGGCGATGATCGAGAACCTGGCATCGGCGCTGATGGAGGAGCCGGGGCTGTTCAGGAGTGCGCGGCTGTTGAATGAGTGCCGGACGTTCGTGAGGTATGCGGACGGGAACACAGGGGCGGTTTCAGGAACGCATGACGATTGCGTGATGGCAATGGCGATTGCGTGGGCGGTGCGGATGGCGGAGGCGGGGCGGTGGACGAAGCGTCCGATGGGATGAGAAAGCGTAGCGGAAAAGTGAACATTCGGGATGTGGCGGCGGTCACAGGCAGGGGGCTGGACAGGGGGTAGAGTGCTTGTGGCGGAGAGCTAGCCGTCAGCCATCAGATAAGGCGTTCGGCGTTTGCGGCGGAGAAGGCTTGGGTTAGGAATAGCGATCCCGCGATAAGGAAGCCGGGTTCTTCGGAAGCCGGAGACGGGGCAAGCCCCGTCTCTACACGAGATCTGGTTGAGTCATGCCAACAGCGGCAGTTCAACACGTAAAAAGGATGCGGGGCGGAGCGCAGGGGCATTTGATGCGCTGCGACGATGGGCACTACTACGTGGTGAAGTTTCGAAACAATCCGCAGCACGAGCGGGTGTTGGCGAATGAGTTTTTGGCGACGCGGCTGGCGGAACGAGTGGGACTGCCGGTGCCGGCGGCGGAGGTGGTGGAGGTCCCGAGGTGGTTGGTGGAGCATACGGCGGAACTGACTATTGTGCTGGGGAGCAGTGTTATACAGGTGGAAGCGGGACTACAGTTCGGGTCGCGGTATGTGGTGAGTCCGGTGGAAGGGCAGGTGCTGGATTACCTGCCTCCGGAGATGCTGGACCGGGTGAGGAACCTGGATACGTTCACGGGGATATTGGCGCTGGATAAATGGACTTGCAATGCGGATGGGCGGCAGGCGGCGTTTTGGCGTAAGCTGCGGGAGAAGAAGTACTCGGCGTCGTTCATCGATCAGGGGTATTGCTTCAATGCGGGGGAGTGGACGTTTCCTGATTTTCCTTTGCGCGGGGTGTATCCGAGGAATGAAGTTTATGCGCGAGTGAGTGGGTGGGAGTCGTTTGAGCCGTGGTTGTCGCGCATTGAGAAGCTGGATGAAGATGCGATCTGGCGAGTGGCGGGAGAGATACCTCCAGCATGGTATGGCGGGTCATGGGATGAGTTGGAGGGGCTGGTGCAGCGGCTGATCGAGAGGAAGACGATGGTGCGGGAGTTGATTTTGGCGTTTCGAGGGTCGCCGCGGAGGCCGTTTCCGGAGTGGGGGGAGTGAGGCGTAGGGAGCATCTTACTAACCGCGGAGTTTGCCGAGAATGCGGAGAAGTGCTTGAACCACGGGGGGACACAGAGGTACACAGGGGATTGGACTGATAACTGATGGCTGACGGCTGATGGCTGATAAGAGACAACTCGAACTTTATCTGCTGCGATTTTTGCCGCATGCTCTGCGGGACGATTTCGTAACGGTGGGATTGTTGCTGATGGAGAGCGACGGGGGATTTGCCGAAGTGCGGTTTACGCGGGACTGGAGGATGCTGCAGTGCGTGGCTCCGGATGTGGAGTTGGAGTGGTTTGAGATGGTGGAGCGCGAGATCCGGGGAAGGCTGGGGAGCTTGCGGCGGCGCGAAGAACTAATGGAGTTGATGAACGAGAGATTCGGGACGATGCTGGATGTGGCGCCGACGAAGGCGGTGCTGACGGAAGATCCGGCACAAGAGATGGAAGTGCTGACTGCGATGTATCTGGTTCCGATGGGACGAGGCGAGCGAGCGCAGCAGCGAACGGGGCGAGGGGCGATTGTAAGCACGATGAGAGATGCGTTCGCGGAAGCGGGTGTCTTGGAGTTGATGCAGAGAGATTTGGACGTGGTGAAGTACACGGGGCAGGGAGATCCGTTCCGGATCGATTTTGGATATCGGGTGGGGAGCGCGGTGAAGATGTTCCACGCGGTGTCGGTGGCGGCGAATGTGGACCAAGCGCTGGCGCTGGGATATCGTTACTCGCGAGTTGAGGCGGGTATGAGGCGGGAGCAATTGCAGGCATCGTTGACGGCGGTGGTGGAGCAGGGAATGGCGTTGCAGGAAGAGAAGACGCGGTTCGCGATGGAGATGCTGGAGCAGAGTTCGGTGCGGGTGAGAACGGTGGGGGAGATGGCGGAGATCGCGGACGAGGTGAGGCGGGAACTGCGGGCGTGAGGGTATAGCCGTCAGCTATCAGCCGTCAGGAAAAGCAGGTCCTTCGCTGCGCTCAGGATGACAACTTATAAGGTTAGCGTATTGCTTACGGCATGGCGAAAGCTGTGCCGTTTTATTTTGGGGGATCATTACCACAGGGGACACAGAGTTACACGGGGGAAAGCGACTTAGGAATTATCGGATTACGAGACGGAGTGCTTTGAGAGGACAGCCTGCAGCGGCTAACGCCGCTTGTGTGTGGTGGTCTAACGGCATGGTTGAAACCATGCCCCTTTAAAACGAGACGGGGAGATCATGAACATACGAGAGAGAGTGCGCGGCGCGATGCGCCGGGTGGGAGACGTGTCGTTGCGGGAGTGGGTGACCACGAATTTGTTTGCCAGGCGTGATGGGCGGCGGACGGTGGGAGCGGGGTCGAACCTGGCCCCGTTCTCGTCGCCGAGTTTTTCGCGGGCAGGGGCGTCGGCGCAACACACTCTGGTGCCGAAGCCGACGCCGGCGAACCTGCGGAGATTTGCGGAGACGCCGGTGGCGCGGCGAGCGATCAACGTAATTAAGGACCGGATTGTGGGAATGCGCTGGCGGATACAACCGCGGCGGGGGCGGGTGCTAGAGCAGCTTCCGGATGGGGCGCAGCGGATTCAGGTGCTGACGGAGAATTTCGAGGCGCCGAATCCAGACGATTCGTTCCGTTCGCTTGTGGAACAGGTGTTGGAGGATGTGATCGTCGGGGGATTTGGGGCGATCGAGCTGGATTTGGTTGACGGATGGACCTTGGGCTCTACCGACAAGCTGCCTCTAGTGATGTGGCCGGTGGATGGGGCGACGATCCGAATCATGACGGATTGGGATGGGCGTCCGGATTCTCCGAGATATGCGCAGGTTACAGGGTTATATGGGGCGGATGGGCAGATCGTATTGAACGATAACGAGCTGAGTTACATACGGCTGAATCCGCGGACGCATACGCCGTTCGGGCTGGGGCGGGTGGAGGTGGCGTTCGAAACGATCAATGCGTTCTTGAGCGCGTACCGGTATGCGGGGCGGCTGGCTTCGAATTCTGTGGTGCAGTATGCGCTGTGGATACAGGGCCTGACGCCGACCCATCATGAACGGCTGATCCGGTGGTGGCAGGACGAGATCGAGGGGACGGGGCGGGTGCCGATTTTGTCGGCGGAGTCGAAGCCGGAGGTGCTGCGGTTTGGGGCGGGGACGGATGCGGACCTGCGGCTGGCGTGGCAGGAATTTCTGGTGAGGATCATCGCGAATGCGTTCGATCTGCCGGCGCAGTTCTTGGGATTAGAGCAGGATGTGAACCGGGCGACGGCTGGGGAGATGAGCGACTTGGGGTTCCGTTCGGCGATCGTTCCGACGGCGCGGCTGGTGGCGGAATATCTGACGCGGGATGCGATTGCGAAGAGGCTGGGGTGGACGGACCTGGAGTTTGTATTCACCGACGTGGATGCGCAAGACGAAATGGAGCAGGCGCAGATCGACGAGATACTGCTGCGCAATGGGGTGATGACGGTGAATGAGGTGAGACGGGCGCGGGGGTTGGCCGAGATTATATAGAGCAGGTCTTAGGTCTCAGGTCGCAGGTGTCAGGTCTCAGGTCTCAGGAACAAAGCTGAGCCGCCTTTGACTTTCCTGAGACCTAACACCTGAGACCTAACACCTAACACCTAACACCTAACACCTGAGACCTGGTTAGTGAGGAGACAAGAGATGGGATTGTCACTGGAGTCGATGGCGATCGAGATGCCGGCAGTGCATGGGCATCCGAACCGGGCGGCATTTCGGGGAGTATTGACGGTGGTCGATGTGGCGTCGGACAAGTCGCCGTCGGGGGCGCGAGGGCATCGAGTAATGCTGACGCGGGGGGCGGCGGAGGCGGCGATACCGTCGCTGCTGGGAATGGGGCTGGATTACTCGCCGGCGCTGGACCGACACGACGCGCGGCGGAAGATTGGGGTGATCACGCGAGCTGAAATCGTGGGACGGACGATTGAAGTGAGCGGATTCTTGTATGCGCGGGATTTTCCGGAGATTGTGGCGGAGATTGGCAGACCGGGGCGGAGGGGAGCGGCGGTTTCCGCGGAGCTGGCGAGCACGGACGGAAATGTCCGCGCAACACGCGCGGGGCTAGGGATGTCGTATGAGATAGCAGATGCACTGGTGGAAGACATCCAAGCCAGCGTGTGGGTGCTGAACCGGGTGACGTTTACGGGGGCAGCGGTGCTGCGGCGAGATAAGGCGGCGTATTGCGCGACGTGGATCGAGCTGGGGTAAGTGGAGCGACGACTAACCGGGTGGGGAAAAGCAGTTCCTAAGCAGAGAGCGTGACCTCAGCGGCTAAAGCCACACTCAAACCAATCCGACTATCGCAGCGATGAATCGCTGCGCCACCCAAAACAAAATAGAATATCGAGTTTTTCAGCAACCCGCACGAGCGTGGTTGATTTTGAGGTTTTACGGTATCGCTACGGCGATACGCCGGTACGAAACAAACGATACGAAATAAATCAGGGAGGCAAGAGGAATGAACGAAGAAATGGTGCAGCAGATGATGGCGGCGGCGGAACGACTGGCGGCAGCCACGGAGACGCTCGATCGCGTATTGGGGAAACTGGATGCGCAGCAGGAGATGCTGAATGCGAAAGTGGACCGGATTGTGGCGGCGGTCGAGGAGAGCGTTACACAAACCAGCGAGCGGCGCCAGGGGGAAGAAACTGGAGCCGGCTTGCAGCAGCGTGTTGTGGAGTTGGAGAAGTCGAATGCAGATCTGAAAGCGCAGGCGTCGCGGATGGCGCGGAAGACGCTGTCACCGGTGGTTTCGGCGCTGATCGGAAAGAACGAGATCGAAGGCGAACGGCTGAATCCGGGGATGCTGAACAAGACGCTGGCGTCGTTGAGCGTGGAACAGCGGATCGCGGTAAAAGCGGAGTTGGCGCGGGCGGGGATGATCGAGTAAGTCGCCGCAGGGGGTCAGCCGCCGGTCTTTCGAAGCGCGAGTTGCTTGCGTTTATGTTTAGACGAATAAGACACTCTCATTTGGAAAGAACGCGAATGAATGGGTCCACCGGCGGGAATTGCAAGGCAGAACATCTATTGTGCGGAACGCGAGTGCAACGTCGGACCGATCGCGTGCTGCACCAAGTATTACACAACCCTATTCGCGCGTTGGACGCGCACAACAATACAAAACTTCGTAACAGGAGGCACTACCATGGCCAACAGCACACAAGTCGAAACCGACCTCGCAACCTTCGCAAAATCCACTTTTACCGCCGCCAGCCTGCTGAAATCGGCAGGGCACGGCATGGACCTTATCGGCATCGCAAACAGTGCGATGGTTGCCGGGTGCGATCTAAAGCACATTCTGATGGTGATCGTAGCGGATGGCCTCGATCCCGCCGACCCCGCATTGACCCTCGCCAATAACATTCTTGGGACGCTTTCCTAAAAGGCACGATCCAGCGGCTGGGGAGTATTGGTCGATTGGACGCGAATTCGTTCGCGTCTTTTTAATTGGGTGGATTAACCCAATTCCACGCAAGGAACGGGAAAGAGCTGGGCATCCGGAAATACATAGGTCCTTCGCTCCGCTCAGGATGACAAGGAGCAGGGAAACGGAAAGATAACGTGCAGTAATAACTCAATTGAGGAGATGACATGAAAGCGACTTTTTTGGATTTGCATGCAGCGGCGGACTTTCTGGGGCCGGGCGCGATCGAAATCAACCGGTATCAGACCGAGATCACGGACATCGTGCGGCGTCGCGGTGTGTTTGGACAACGGGTGAAGCAGGTGCCAGCGACGGGACAGCCATCGAGGTTCTTCGAGGAAACGGCGATTGCGTCGCCAACGGCGGCACAGGCGTTCGTGGATCCGCGGAACATTACGCCGACGCTACAATCGCCGACGCGAGTGGAGCGCAGCGTTCCGCTGAAGGCGCTGGTTTCACAGATCGATTACAGCCTGTTCGACGTAGAGGTGGGGGCACAGCAAAGCCAGTTCGCATATCTGCAAGCGAAGGACCTGGCCGATGCGGTAGATGGGCTCTTGCGCACGCACGATGTGGCGCTGTGGAACGGCAACGACACCTCGCTGAGCACGCCAACGACGTCGCAGTATTTCGGCGCGATCGGGCAGATTGAGGCGGGGGGCAACAGCGTAGCAATCACCACCGGAACAGGGGTGAGCATCGTGAACACACTGAAGACCACGGTTGCACAGATGGTCTCCAGTTCGTCGTACGAGGTGCGGCCAACGGCGATTTATGCGAATCCGATGCTGCTCGACTTGATCGACCAGGAGATGAAGGCGGAGTTCAACGTAGTGCTCTCGACGACACAGATCACGGGTGGACTTACAGTGAAGACCCTGAGCACGCAAGCGGGCGATTTGCCGCTGATACCGGAGTGGGCGCTGCCTTATTCGGGCACACTGGGGAGCGGCGCGGTGCTTCCGGCGTATATCGTGACCGAGGACCTAATCGAGTACCACTGGTTGACAGACCCGAATCCACGGGTATTCAAGCTGGGGCTGCCGAGCGCGTTGACGACGCAAAGCGTAGTGGTGAAGTTTGGCGGCGTGGTGGTGAAGGGTGCGTCGTATGCACACTACGAAGTCAAAGTGACGCACTAGTCGAATGCTGGGGAAACTCCCACTCATCGCAAAGCGCGCGATGAGTGGGGCACCCGGCCATCAATCCAAAGTTATCTGCAACCAAGAACTGGAAAGCGATCATGAATTATTTGCAACCATCGGAATACGAGGCGTATGGGCTGGAAGCGACGACTGCTCTGGCGTGGGTAACGGCGGCGTCGGCAATGATCGATGCGCATTGCCGAAGGACCACGCTCGGGACCAATCAGTACACGGAGCGGTTGCGAACGGACAACGGACAAAGGCCGGTGCAGCTTACGTATTTGCCGCTGAATCCGGTGGCGCCGGCGACATCGCCGATTGTGTCGGCGCGGGCGCGGTATGCGACGCCGCGGCGGGGCGAGATGGAGTATGAAGCGGACATGTGGGACATCGCTCTCGCGTTTGGGATACCGGGAACGTGGGTGGACTTTGACGTGGCGAACCTGGACGTGTTTGCGGAGACGGGAGAAGTCACATTTCCGGTGAATGTGATGGGGTGGTCGTTCAACGAAATCGAGATTGTGTATACGGCCGGGTTCGATGTGTTTCCCGACCCGGTCAAGATAGCGTGCGCGCAATTGGTGAAGAATGCGCAGGCCACGCCGGCGCTGAACGTGAAGAAAAATGTTGTCCCGGACGGAATGCAAATTTGGTACTTCTCCGATTCGCTGCTGGATGCAACGGTGCAGGAGCTGCTGGCGCCTTTTGTGGCGCAGAAAGTGGGATGACGATGACGGGAATTTCTGCATTAGCGGCGGCGCGCGCGGCGGATGCCGTGATACGAACGCTGGGCGGGACGGAAGTTACTCTGCTGTTTGCGGCAGCGGGACTGCCGGGCGAAGCAGTGGCGGAACTCGGCCTGGTGGATCCGGGAGTAGAGCAAGCATTGATCGGGCCGGTAATAGTCCGGGAGTTAAATACGGAGAACGCCGGTCCACGGCGGAGAATCGAGTTGCTGGCGGGATGGTCGGCGATGGCGGAGCAGGTAAGTCAGCGGAATGTGGCGTCGGCGGAGGTGTTGTTCGAGACGGCGTTGGGATTGGTGTACCGCGGAGAAATGTTTCACATTCAGGGGTTTGTTGTCGAGCGACTGGCGGGTGTGGCGTATTTGTACCGGGTGGCAGCAATGGCGTGAGGCAAAGGCATCGGGTGATCGGATCATCTAAAGAGTGTGCTCTTGAGATTCGATCCTTTGACGACTCCCGATTTGTAAGCTCAGGCCTAAAGGCCAATTCCTCGAATAAAACTAAGTTACTGCGACGGTAGCGACTTACCAGGGACTAACAGGAGAAATATGCAGGCGGCGAAAGACAGTTTTTACATGGCGCTGCGGGCGCGGCTGACGGCGTTGAATCCGGCGCGAACGATGGCGATCGACGGCGTCACAGTGCCAGCGATCGTAGTCCGAGAAAACATGGAGCCAAGGTTTGGGGAAGCGCAGCCGGGAGTGTTCTATTTGGACTTTGGCGACATTTTGATTGCGGAGAGCGCGCATCCGATGCTGGGAGTGGATTGCCACATCTGGTACGCAAGCGAAGGCAGCGGCGGAACGGGAGTGGATCGAGGGCGCGCGCTGGCAGAGATGGACGACGAGTTGCTTGGAATCTGCGATCCGCCGCATACGGAAATGCAGGATTACAGCCAGACTCCGAGCGCGGATTTGGGATCGGGGATTTTCTGGACGGCGCCGGCGATGGGGAATGCACCGGGCGATATTGCGATCCAGAAACAGCAGTGGAACGCGGGCGCAGCGCGGGTGGACCGGTACGCGCAACTAAGGATCTATTTCTTCTTGCCCGAGGTGGAAGCATGACGCGGGCGGGGATGCGGCCAATCGCACGGCAAATACGCGCTTATTTCGCGCCGGTGGACAGAGTGAACGGGCCGACGGCGATTTTCGATCCATCGCAGGAGAGCGGTTTCCAACTCGATGCCCCGGCGGCGCCGTGGATCGATTTGGGATGGATTGACAACTTTCAGCGCACGAGCACATCGCAGATCGAGGCGTTGAGCGGCGGGACGGCGGGCGCGGTGTTGGGGCAAGCCCGGCACGCATTGGGAGCGCGCGTGGACTTCGAATTCCGCGACTGGGGAAAGTTGCAGATGGCGCTGGCGGGAGGCGCGGAGCACATGAACGTTCTGGCAACGGACCCGAGCGCATCGCCAGCGGGATCGGGTGGAATACCGCTGACGGCGGTGCCTTTGCTGGCGGGCTCGACGGCCGAGCAACTGGTGTTGGGAGCGGGTGCGATTGCAGGATTCCAGCCGGGAGACCTGGTGGCGTGCGATGTGGATTACGAGCAGCAAGTAGGGTATGTGGGCACGGGCATTGCGGCGGCATACGTCAAGAATCCGGTTGACGTGCGGCAAGATGCGAACTATGTGCGGCGAGTTACGTTCAACGTGGGGCGAGTGGCGCAGACGACGGTGACGACGTTGTTGCTCACGCAGCCGCTGCCGGGGGGAATGCCCGCGGCTGGGGCATCGGTGCAGAAGGTGATGGCGTTTGTGGACCGTGAAGGCGGGTCGTTTCTGCAACAGTGGTCGGGATTATTCGTGGCGGAAGAGGAATCGGGAGGGCGGGTATGTTTCTACTATCCGATATTGAGTCCGTGCACGGTGAAGGCGGAATGGGAACGGGAGAGCGCGATCGAGATCCAAAAACCGATCGGAGAGTGGGTGTTGCAGGCGTCGTTTGCGGCGCTGCCAACCGTGGATGGGAACGATGGAGCGTTGGTGCTGTGCTACCGGAGTTACTTTCCAGCGAGTGGAGCGGCGGTTTACTAAAACGTGTTTCAAAAACACCTTCTAGCTCTGAAGGCGCGTCCCTCAGGGGCTAAAGCCCACATTTTCCCAGGTCCTAAGCGGCACGGCTGAAGCCGTGCCCTACCCAAAACCTATTTTTGAAACACGCTCTAGGAGTTCGTGCAAGAACAACAACAAGAGCTTCAACCACAGAGGACACAGAGGGGCACAGGGGACGGCGGAGTTTTTGGATAAGACATGAAATTATTGATTGATAACCTCGACGGTCTTGGGGCGCAGGATTATACGGCATTCGTGGATTCGAGCAAGAGTCCGAGCATAGTGCGCAAGTTGAATAGCCCGGCTGAACTGAAGTTTGGGCTGGTAGCCGGACAGTCAAGTTTGGCGGCGCCGGCGATGGGCGGGCGCGTAACACTCACTTTGAGTAACGGGAACGATTTGTTCACGGGTTACATTGTCGAGACGCCGACATATCAGTATCTAGGTTGGGCGGACAGCGGGTTGGTTTACCGGTACGAGATAGACGCACTTAGCGACGTTATGCTGATGGATCAGAAGGCCCCTCCAGCGCATCCTCCGTTTGTGGACCGGAGCGCGGGCAGCGCGTTCGATCAGTTGACGGCGGAGGCATTGCCGGGATGGTTTGACGTGAGCGGCGTGGAAGCAGGCGATCCGATTCCGTATTACAGCGTCAATCCGGCGAAAAAATGGACGGCATCGGCGGCGGAGATTGCGCTCTCGGCGCGGTGCTCTTATCGGGACGACAACGGCAAGCTATTTTTAGCGCCGCTCGGGGCAAATACATACGCGCTTGCGGAGAATGCAGCTACGTTTTCTCCGGGCGATTTGCAATTGCAGAGTGTAAACCGGCTGGTCAACGACTTGACAATCCTGGGGCCATTGGAGCCGAGCGCGCATGTGAAGGATTATTTCTGCGGCGACGGGTACACGAGCTATTTCTACATGTCACAGAAACCGTTTACGCGGAGCAGCCAGGTGGCACTGTATAACCGCACGATTCTCGATGAGACTTATACGGAACTGGATCCGGCGCATTGGACGGTAACCGATCCGCAACATGCGATTACGGTCGGCAACGGCCAGTTGCAAGTTGCGGGAGGAACGGGGACCGATGGGCAAACGCTTCTGAACTTCATTGAACAGGTCGAGTTGGGTGGCGCCACGATGCTGGAGCACGGGGACGTTGTATTCAATGCGGCGTCGAATGGAGTGATCGGCGGACTGTATGCAGGGGCAGTTTCGATCACGGGCTGTCTAGCGGGCTTTCGCATAACGCCTTCCGGCGGCAACTGCAACATTCAGGCGTTGATTGGTGGCTCGGTCACGGGCACGGTGCTGGCCACGACGCCGGGGCACCATTACGTGTTTACGACGATGCTGTATCCGACAGAGGCGTACCGAATGGGGCAGGTATTTCATGCTTCGCTGCATCCGAGCGGGGCGGCGCGAGGAGGAAGCGCAGTTGCGAGCGATGTACGAGTCGTATTGGAAGTGCAGGACATCGATCCGGCAAATCCGGCGACGCAGATCGCAGCGGCAACGGTCCTGTACGACAGCGTCATTGCGAACGCGCCCGGATTTTGCACGTATGCGCTCATCAATGCCGGCAGCATTCAGTGCTCGCTTGCGTTCACGTACATATGGCTGCCAGTCGACGCCTTGGTGCGCGGCACACCATCTGGGGGAAGCACGGTGACGGTGCTGACGGGGTCGTTGCTGGATGGGGCCGAATGTCAGGTCACGACTGCGCCTGCACTGGAATTTTATCCAGAGTACATACCGGCCCTCAATGAGCTGATCGAGGTGAGTTATCGGGGCCAGGGCCATGCGATGGCGCGAGTTATTAACTCGGTGAGCATTGCGGCCCATCAGCGAGGCGGCGACGACGGAGTGCGCGGGAGCGTGCGGGAGATTGGGCTGCCGGTTCCGCGCACCGATGCAGATTGCGAAACGGCGGCGCTGGCCTTGCTGGATGACGCCGGGCAGGGATGGAGCGGGGAGTACCAAGCGTGGAGCCAGTATCTACCGGGCGGGGCGGCGGACATATTTCCGGGAGACGGGCTGGCGGTGAATGTGCCGTCGCGAATGGCGGCGTTCACAGCGATCGTGCGCGAAGTGGGTGTGGAGATCGCGGACATAGCATGCGAGAACAGCCGCTACACTCTGCGGTTTGTGGATGCGGGAGATCCCTCTCTGGATTTTGCTTTTGTGACAGCGCTGATGAAGCAGACACAAGTGCCGACGCCGATCGATGCGACACAGGTTGGGAGTTATTATCTTGCCGATCTGACCGATGCGGAGGTCACGGATGTGACTTCGGCGACGGTAACGATCGATGTGGGATTTACTCCCGTGGCGGGCGGCGGTATCGAAGTGCGGTACTCGGACGAGGGGTGGGGGGCCGGTTACAACGGCAACCTGGCGGGCCGTTTCACGAACAGCAGCTTCACGCTCACGCGGTACGCGCGGGCACAGACATATTTTTTGAGGAGTTATGACGGTAGCGGGCCGCCGAAGTATTCGCGGTATTCGACGGCGCTGCATGTCGACTACCCGCTATGAAACATCCAAAGGATGAAATCGAAGAAAAGGTGCAGTAAATGAGCGAGAACAATTCGCGTCCAACTCCGCGTGTCCTGTTGCCGTTGGTTGAGTTCATCGATCGGGCCCTCGAAGCCGAGCGGAGGTGGACGGAGGCCGAGTTCCGACGCTGCGATGCCGCGCTAGAATCGCAGGCGCAAACCGACGACCTGCGGCATGCGGCGGGGGACGCCAAGATCCAAAAGGCGAGTGAGGTCCTCGATTATCGTCTGGAAGAGATGAACAATTTTCGCGCGCAGATCAACCACGAGCGTACGGAATATGTTCGACGTGAAATGTATGACCGCGACCACTCTGCCCTGGGGGAGCGGGTAAAGAACCTGGAAATTGTGCGCGGGGAACAATCGGGAAGGACCGCAGCCTACGCTTCGATGGTCGGCATTGTAGTGGTTATAGTGCAGGTCGTGTTGCACTTCTGGAAATAAGGAACTACAGAAATCGGGTCATCGGGTCATTTAAGTTCAAACGTCAAAGCGTTTGGCTTTCAATCGCCCGACGATTAGACGACCCGATTTCTATTAGCCGACTTCTTCACTCCAGTTTTCGAGAGTTCTCTTTACGACAACCATGAATTGGTCGGCTAGGGCACCGTCGATGATGCGGTGGTCGTAGCCAAGGGTCAGGTGAACGATGGAACGGATGGCGATGGAATCCGTGCCGTCCTTGTCGGTGATGACCATGGGCTGCTTGGTGATGCCGCCGACACCCAAGATGGCCGCGTTCGGCTGGTTGATGATGGGCAAGCCGAAGACGGCGCCAAACTGGCCGGGGTTGGTAATGGTGAAGGTGGCACCTTCGACGTCCGCCGGCATGAGCTTCTTGGAACGGGCGCGTTCGCCGAGATCGGCGATGCCGCGCTGCAGTCCGAGGAAGTTGAGTTCGTCGGCGCTCTTGAGGACGGGGACGATGAGTCCCCAATCGAGGGCGACTGCAATACCGGCGTTGACATGCTGGTGATAGCGGACGCTGTCGCCTTCGAGCGAACTGTTGACGATGGGGTATTGCTGGAGGGCAACGATGGCAGCGCGCACGAAGAACGGCATGAAGGTAAGGCGCACGCCGTGGCGCTGCTCGAAGGCGTTTTTGAGCTTATTGCGCAAGTTGACGATGCGTGTCATGTCCACCTCGAACATGCAATGGACATGAGCGCTGGTGCGGCGCGATTCGATCATGCGCTGGGCGATAATTTTGCGCATTTGGGACATGGGGACAAGGTCGCCAGGAATGGCGGCCGGCGCAGGAGTAGCGGATTGACGGGACGCGGGGGCCGCAATTGGCGCGGCGGCTGGCGCGGCGTTGCGTTGATCGATGAAATCGAGAATGTCTTGTTTGGTGACGCGGCCACCGGCGCCGGTGCCGCTAAGTTTTGCGAGATCCACGTTGTGCTCGCGAGCGAGCTTGCGGACGAGCGGGGAGGAGCGGACGTCGGAATCTTCTTCGTTGACGGGAGCGCTGGCAGTGGGCAATGGAGCCGGAGTTTCTGTCTTTATTAGTGCCGATGCCGGAGCGGACGGAGCAAGCGCGTCGGTTTTGGCGGGGGCGGGTACGGAAGCGCCACTGCCATCGCCAATCAGAGCGACGACGGTATTGACCTGAACGGTGTTGCCTTCGGGGACTTTGATTTCCTGAAGTATCCCGCTGGCAGGGGCGGGGATTTCGGCGTCGACCTTGTCGGTGGAAATCTCAAACAGCGGCTCGTCGCGCTGGACCTTATCACCCGGCTTTTTTAGCCACTTGGTGATGGTTCCTTCGAAGATGGATTCGCCCATCTGGGGCATGACTACGTCAGTTGGCATGGTTCCCTTTCCATAAAGCCCGGCACAAATGGCGGGTGAGGCACGCATGAACATTATAGCGAAGGCGGGAGCGGCGGTGTTTCTGTGCGATGGAGAAGACATGAGTCAACTACTTGATGAGCGCGTCGATCGTTTTGAGCTGCCTAACCCTGCGCGGCAGGCCCAATCTGAATACGAGGATGAAATGGTGCATGATCGGTGGATCTGCAACGTCCTTGAGGAGTTTAGGGATATTTGCCACATCCACAAAGACAGTCTCTTACCTGACGGGTGCCCGCAGTGTGCCCAGGAACGAAATTCGTAATGATTACATCGAATAACATCACGAAACACTGGATAGTGCTATTAACTATGGGCTTCGCTTCCTTGTCGTGGGGGCAAGCAATCATTACTGGAACCGTTCTTACCAGTGGAGCGCAATTGGTTTCATCCGGTAGCGCCCTGGGGACGTACTCCGCCCGCACGGATAGCTGCGAACTCGGAACGGAGACCGGGACGAACGCTTGCGTTTGCCCTACCGGTTCCACGGGATGCACCGTTCCGCCCACGGGAGCGGCCGGAGCGCCTATGTCCTTTCTCTACCGGGCGGCGGCGGCGAACTCGGCCAGCTATCCCTACTACACGATCGCGACGACTCCCTGCACCACGCCAACCCAGACGAATTGCTTGGACTCACCGCCGTTTGCCGCCAACGTTCCGGCCAACACGGACGCGACCGACCTGGACTTTGGCAGTCACTTAGTCATGGTCACGGACTTCAATACGTACCTTACTACGTCGAGCTATGACATTGGCGACACAGGCGACGCGAGCCTGTTTTCGGCGAATAGCGGGATGCTGATGGTGACGCAGAGTGGCGAGACCTATCTGGTCTACTTGAATCCATCGCGCATTCGCTCGGGCGTGTCCTGCTCGCTCGCGCCGAACGCCGTGCCACCTACGTACCCGGCGACCGCGTGCTCCTACAACAGCCAGATCGCGACCGGGGCAATTGGAAGCTGCACCACAAACTGCACTCAGTTGGACTCGTCGGGCAGCTTCGCTTTCAGCCGCACCGATCCTTACGCGATCTTCGAGCTTGAAGGCAACGATACGACGATGAACGAGCTTACAATCTGCGACTGGAACCGTCTCAGTCCCTATTGCGGATCGGGCGTAACGTCAGACACATTCACTCGCACTCTGTATGAAGACGTGGCCGCATCGGGTATCTTGCCAACGGGCTACGTGGCGACTTGGCACGGCCCTACGGTCATGGCTCAGGACGGTTCCTTTACGCTGGGGCTGGCCGGAGGCGCGGATTGGATTGCCAGCCACGCCTACATTGCGAACGATTACACGTCGATGATCGTGCCGCAGACGGGAAACAGCAGTCACTACGGCTTTATCGCGACCACGGCGGGCACGACGAGCGGCACAGAACCAACCTGGAGCACCTGCAAAACAGCAGGCTACTGCACTGACGGCGGCGTAACTTGGACGTACATCGGCGTTATCCATGGCCAAAACACCGGTTACGACCTCATAAACTACACGGCTGGCGCGGGATGGAGCGCGGTCAACACCTATCTAGGGCAGGTGCGGCGTGGTTCAACGGGTACAGCCTCTACGTGGCCCTCGGGCACTTGGCAGACCGATGACCCATTCCTTTGCCAGCCTTACTGGTACGCCAACTCGATCACCCCCGGCAGCGCTCCGTGCCCCTTCAGCATGGCACCCTACCCGCTGCACAGTGGCAACTCTCAGAGCAACCCGGCGTGGGGATACCTCTCGACGGCGGGCGCGGGCTCGTCGAATTACGCTGGTGGGACGTACCTGGGGTCGTCGGCGCTTTACTTCGGCCCGTGGAACAGCACGCAATCTTACCCAAACGTCAATGCCACGGTTTCGGTCGGCAACGGAACTTCGCTGGCCTTCTACTCTCTCCCTTCGGGCACGACCTTCCCATTTAGCGGAGGGAACGCACCCCCCGCTTCTCCGTGGGTGTTGACCGGGATCGGCGGTTACGGTATGGAGTGGAACGTTTCCACCCTCACCTTCCGCTCCTGCACGGAAATCCAGTGCGACGGGCACAATGCGGAAGGTTACAATAACAAGTGGTCAGGACCCAACTACGCGCAATACACCTTGACGGCGCCTTCAAAGTACGTCTGCCTGACCAACGCGGTTTACAATCCCACCACCGCCCCGCACACCTACTATCTGCCGAACTTTACGACCTATCCGGCGACGGGCTGCGCGGCGGGCGACCTGATCTTCGATGAGCCGAATCCGGGTAGCATAAGTTCCACCTCCCAAGGCTACGGCTACGCGAATAGTTGGAGCTCCACTACGTTGTTTCCAACCGCATTCTCGGGCGACTTTCACGACTCGGATGTAGGGTTAGGACTCAGCGACAACGGCCCGCTCACGTTGTTCGTCGCGTCGGTGCCCTTTACCACGACAGGAGCGGCTGCGCCCTATGCCCAGGAAATCGTCGGCGCGACGACTGGCCTCAACGGAAGCCCGACGGCAGGCACACGCTACCGCTTCGCGCACAACTTCGCTACTGGATCGAGCCCGCTGTTTGACGCACAAAACGCCATCGGCGCGATCTCGCAAGACGGCAACTGGGCCGCGCAGCCAACCGACATGATGGGACTGCGAGGTTCGGTGTCGCCAGCATGGGTCTCGGGAGCGTCGCACACCTGGGGCGACCTCATCTATCCGACTACTTACAACTGCGGATGGAACGGGTCAGGCAGCAATTCTTGTGCTTCGAGTTGGAGCGCGAGTGGGTTCGAGTACATGGTCACGGCCATCGGCGGCAATCCATTGCCTAACCCAAACACCGCCGGAACGCCAACCAGCGGAACGAGCGGTTCGACTGCTATCCAATGGGATGCGTATTGTACTACGACCTGCACGGATGGAACGGGGTCGACTCAGCTTACTTGGACCCGCCAGCCTTATTCTTGCAACCGCGTCCGGGCGAACAAGAAGTGGGCCACTATCGGCGCCAGCGGAACGCCAGCGACCGGCGACGCGGTGTTTGGCTACCTGAATGGCAACGACGTTTACCTCTACATCTCAGGTTCGCCGACGGGAACCTCCGAACCGGCATGGGCTTCGTGGTGCCCGAACTTTGGGAACTGCCCCAGTCTAGATGGCTCGGTACAGTGGTTCAACGCTGGGCAAAACAGTTGCCGCAGCGACATCATGCTGGTCGATCTGGTGTCGGCACATTAAGTCTCCTTAGGGGAAGAAATCCATGCAAATCTCAGAACATTTCACGTTGGAGGAACTAACTTTCTCCGAAGCGGCGGCTCGGCTCGGACTCGACAACACTCCGAGTCCGATCGTCGGGGCCAACCTGAAACTTGTGGCAGCGTCCATGGAAGAAATCCGGACGCTGCTCGGCGACAAGCCGATAGTGGTGCACAGCGGCTATCGCTCTCCGCAGGTCAACAAGGCGGTGGGCGGAGTGGCGACGAGCGCACACTGCCACGGTCTGGCGTGTGACTTCGTTTGTCCCGCATTCGGCACGCCTGCGGAAGTGGCGTCAGCTATCTTGAAGTCCGACGTCGACTACGACCAACTTATACTCGAATACGGATGGATCCACATTGGCCTGGCGCAAGAGGGGTTGTTATTCCGCCGGGAAGCCCTGACGAAGCGTTCGCCATGGGCGGCGTATGAGCCGGGCATTAGGGTTTGACCGTACTTACCACCCGAAATTGACAACATAAGTGAAACGCGATCAAGAGGAGACACTATTGTGAAGAAGTACGCTGCTTATCTGCCCACCGTTATGCTACTGCTTACCGCGCTGGCGAACGCCGCCACGCCGGCGATTGCAGCTTTCTGGGCAAACCATGCCACGACCGCGGCGATTGTCGCGCCGCTGGCCGTCATTGTGGCGCATTGGCTGCCTTCGCCGTATGCCGGCGTCAACTCGAAGTAAGTCACTAAATTTCCAACAAATCATGAGGAGAAATTATTTATGAGGAAAGTTCTTGTGGTTGCGCTGTCTCTTGCCATGTTCTCGGCCGCATGTTCGACCGCTTGGGTGTCAACACTCGATTCCATTCTGGCCGCGGCAGCTCCGGCGCTGATCGACATTCTGCAAATCGTCGCGGTGGCCAATGGGCAGCCGGTGAATAGCAACCTGGCCGCGAAGATCAATGCCGATGCAGCGGCCGTCAAGACGCTGGCTGCCGGCTATGCTACGGCTACTTCGAGCGCGGCGCCGGGCGTATGTTCGCAGTTACAAGCGGCGGTAAGCACTTACCAGGCCGATCAGCAGCTTGTGCTTCAGGTTGCACAGGTGAGCGACCCGAAGACGCAGACGAAGATTATGCTGCTCGCAAATTTGGTGGCGGGCACAGTGGATGCAATCACGGCTGTGATTCCATCCTGCCAGGATGCGGCTTCACCGCAAGGGGTCAAGTCTGTCCCAGCTTACGGCATCTCAACCTTTGTGGAGCATTACAACAGCATTCTGGTGGCGAAGACTGGCAACGCGGCCGTGGATGCGGCGACTCCGAGACTGAAACTCCATCGACACTCGAAACTCGCGCGGACTGTAACGTTTGGGCGGCTCCAGTGATTGGCCGGAAATTTGGCGCGCTCCGCGACGTTCACAATGTGCGGGACCGGATGTACAGGGCTTCGCCGCGAGCGGAGCCGGTCCCGCAGTATGTGGATCTGCGGGAGTGGGGCGGGCCGATCAAGGACCAGGGCGAGGAGGGCAGTTGCACCGGACATGCCTTTTCGTCCGCACGGGAGTGGGTTGCGCGCAAGTACGAGAAGTCATCGCCGATCCTGAGCCCGCAGTGCCTGTACGTTGAGGAACTGCTGGCCGACGGGTCGTTTCCCAAAGATGAAGGGGCGATGCCGCGCACCGGTTGCCAGGCGCTCACCGCGAAAGGTTGCTGCGAAGCGTCGCTCTACCCCTACGTCGTGGGCCAGTTTACCGTCCCGACGGCGGAGCAGGCGCAGAATGCACTCAAGTACAAGACGGGCGCTTATCATCGCATCGGAAGTTTGTCGGATTTTCTGCGGTGCCTGGCCGACGCAACGCCGTGGCCGGTCACAGTCGGATTCACGGTCTACGAGTCGTTCATGTCGCAGCAGGTGGCGGACACCGGCGTCATGCCGATTCCGAAACCTGGCGAACAGGAACAGGGCGGGCACGAAGTGCTCTGCCTCGGCTACGACCAGACGAAACAACTCGCGCTTATCCAGAATAGTTGGGGCGATGCTTGGGGGCAGCAGGGCTACTTCTGGATGCCATTCGAGACCATTGCTTCACCGGACACCGATTTGTGGATGGTGCATACCGGCTCGCCGTGGAAGTAATTATGTAACACATTGTTTAACACTATGCGGTGCGCGGCGATTCTGCATGGCGTACCTTCTTGCCCTTTTGCTTATCGGTCTCGAATCTCTTGGCGATCTCTGGCATCTAAGAAATCGAGGAAGAACAAACGAAGGCAGGAACAATGATACAAACAAAAGATGCCGTCGCGCACTCAATCAAAATCTCCCGCGATGCACTAGACCAGCTATTCCGCCAGGCCCGCACACATTCCGCCTGGCTTCCCACGCGCGTACCCGTCGAAAAGCTGCGCGAAGTTTACGAACTGGCGCGCATGGGCCCGACGGGCGGAAATTCTAGTCCCGCCCGTTTTGTATTTCTCGAAAGTGAGGCGGCGAAGGCGCGGCTTCTGCCGGCTCTTGCTCCGGGCAATGTCGAAAAAACGAAAGCGGCGCCGGTCACTGCCATTGTCGCGTGGGACACGGAGTTTTATGAGAAGCTTCCCAGGTTGTTTCCCCACGCCGACATGCGTTCTTATTTTGTGGGCAACAAGGCATTGATCGATGAATCGGCCATGCGCAACAGTTCGCTGGAGGGAGCTTACTTCATCCTTGCGGCGCGAGCGGTGGGACTCGACTGTGGACCGATGTCGGGCTTCGACGCGGCGAAAGTGAACGCCGAATTTTTCCTCGACGGCAAATGGAAGGTGAATTTCCTCTGCAATCTGGGCTACGGAGATCACGCCAAGCTGCATCCACGGAACCCGCGGCTTGAATTTGACGAGGCGTGCCGGGTGGTGTGAGGGGTCCCGGTTTCGGCGGCGGGAGCCGCGGCAAGGCGCGTCTCCCGGAAACATCCACGGGTGATAAAGCTACGCTCCCAGTTTTTTCTCGTTCTTTTTCTCGACCTTTGCCCAGGTATCTTTCAGCGCTACGGTGCGGTTGAAGACAAGACGTCCGGGCTTGGAATCGGGATCCACGCAAAAGTATCCGAGGCGTTCGAACTGATAGCGGGTTCCGACCGGCGCGTTTGCGAGCGAAGGTTCCAGCTTGGCCTGCGCGATTACTTCCAGCGAATTCTGATTCAAATTCGCGGTAAACTCCTGGCCTTCTTCAACCTGATTCGGGTCTTCCTTGGAGAAGAGTTTGTCGTAGATGCGCACTTCGGCGTCGATGGCGTGCGCGGCTGAGACCCAGTGGATGGTCGATTTCACCTTGCGCCCATCGGGGGCATTGCCGCCGTGCGTGGCTGGGTCGTAGGTGCAGTGCACTTCGACCACTTCTCCCTTCTCGTTCTTCACCACAGTCTTCGCGGTAATGAAATAGCCGTAACGGAGCCGCACTTCGCGCCCGGGCGACAGGCGGTAATACTGCTTGGGAGGGTTTTCGCGAAAATCGTCCTGCTCGATGTAGAGCACTTTAGAGAATGGCACTTTGCGCTTCCCGGCGCTTTCGTCTTCTGGATTATTGACCGCCTCGACTTCCTCGACCTGACCTTCCGGATAGTTATCGATCACGACCTTCAACGGCCGCAGCACGGCCATCACGCGCGGTGCGCGTTTGTTCAAGTCTTCGCGCACGAAGTGTTCGAGCATGGCAAGTTCGAGGGTGCCGTTCGTCTTCGAGACTCCGATGGCCGCGCAGAAATTTCGGATCGCTTCCGGCGTGTAGCCGCGGCGCCGTATGCCGGAGAGCGTGGGCATGCGCGGATCGTCCCAGCCGGTGACGCGGTTTTCCTGTACCAACATGAGCAGCTTGCGCTTACTAAGTAGCGTGTAAGTCAGGTTGAGGCGATCGAATTCCATTTGCTGCGACGGAAAAATTCCGAGCTGCTGGATGAACCAGTTGTAGAGCGGGCGATGGTCTTCAAATTCGAGCGTGCAGATCGAGTGGGTTACGTGTTCGATGGAATCGGACTGGCCGTGCGCATAGTCGTACATGGGATAAATGCACCACTTATCGCCGGTGCGGTGATGCTCGGCGTGCAGGATGCGGTACATGACCGGATCGCGCATGTTTAGGTTCGGCGAGGCCATGTCGATCTTGGCGCGCAGCACGCGCGATCCGTCGGGAAACTCGCCCTTGTGCATGCGCTCAAAGAGGCCAAGGTTCTCCTTCACCTCGCGATTGCGATACGGACTCTCTTTGCCGGGCTCGGTGAGCGTGCCGCGATGCTGGCGAATTTCTTCCGCGCTGTGATCGTCAACATAGGCTTTGCCCTCGTTGATGAGTTTGATTGCCCACTCGTAAAGCCGGTCGAAATAATCGGAAGCGTAGTAGAGACCATCCCACTCAAAGCCCAGCCAGCGGACGTCCTTCAGGATGGAATCCACATATTCCTGCTCCTCTTTTTCCGGGTTGGTATCGTCGAAGCGCAGGTTGGTCTTGCCGCCGAACTCGTCGGCCAGTCCAAAGTTGAGGCAGATGGACTTAGCATGGCCGATGTGTAGGTAGCCGTTGGGCTCGGGAGGAAAGCGGGTTTGGATGATGGCGTCGCCGTACTTCTTCGTTATCAGATCTTCAATAACAATGTCGCGGATGAAGTTCGAGGGGCGAGACTCGGAATTAGAGGTGGATGAATTCTCGTTGCTCATATCTGTTTGTATTTTATATGGGAAGGGCGGATTCGCGGTTGTCGGCGCTTTCCGGCAGAGCGACGGGCGTCTCGCCCGCCGGTGAAGGAACCCTCGTGATAATCTGCGATTAGAGGGACCGCGGCCTTCCGGCAATCGCACTGGCAGGCGGCGGGATCTAATCTTTTATGGCAAATTGCGTGCAATGCGGTCGTCAGCTTCCAGCCCTCAGCTTCGGCAAGAAGCTTTGCCAGTGGTGCGTGCAGCACGAAGCTGCTAAGCGCGGCGAGGATTCCCCCTTTCAACGAGTTGAGCCGGCGCCGTGGATGCGGTCGCAATCCAGTTCGATGGCGGTCACTCAGGCAATTTTCGGCATCAACGTTGCGATGTTCGTCGCCATGTCGTTGGCTGTGGGCGTTACGGTGTTCGGCGATCCCGCATGGAACGAACTTACCGTACGCCTGGGCGCGAATGTCGGGCCGTATACCATCGGCGGCCAGTGGTGGCGGCTGCTGACGAACATTTTCATTCACGGTGGATTGGTGCATCTTGCCTTCAACATGTGGTGCCTCTGGAACCTAGGCCGTCTGGCGGAATCGGTATATGGGCACTGGACATTTGCCGTTGTTTATCTACTCTGTGGTTTGTCGGCCAGCCTTGTAAGCGTGGCATGGAATCCGTTTGTGTCGAGCGTGGGCGCTTCCGGAGCAATCTTTGGGATTGCCGGGGCTCTGATCGCGTCGTTCTATTTGGGTGAGTTTTCGCTCCCGAGGTCGGCGATCTCTGGAATGCTGCGCAGCGTGGTGGCGTTTGTCGGCTACAACTTGGTCTTTGGGGCGATGGTTGCCCGTGTCGACAATGCGGCGCACATCGGCGGCCTGCTCATGGGTTTGCTGCTCGGCGCGCTCATTGCCAAGGCCGCTCCCGCGCATGACGACTTTTTGCGCAGGATCGCTGTGCTGCTCGTAGGTGCTGTGCTAGTGGCAGGTGGCGTGATGTGGATGCAGCGCGCTCGCGCCTATATGCTCCATGGACAAAACGGCATCGTACTTCTCGGCCGCGGAAAGACGGACGAAGCGATTGCGGAGTTGCAGAAGTCCGTACGTATGCGGCCCGGCTTCGCCGCAGCCCACGCTGCCTTGGCGAATGCCTACGCTGCGAAACACGACTTCGAGAATGCAGCGTCGGAAATGCAGCGCGTGATCGCGCTGAATCCACGGAACGAAGACGCGTATTACCGGCTGGGGTTGATTTATATGGAGCAGAAGCAGCCATCAAAAGCTGCGGACATTTTTACCCAATTGCTCAAAATCGACCCCGACAGCGCCGATGGACACGCTGGACTGGCAGGCGCTTTGGCGGCCCAACGTCGTAATCTCGAAGCCCTCGAAGAGTACAAGAAAGCCGCGGCGATCGACGCCAGCTATCAGGGCGTGTACTACAACATGGGCCTCAGCGAGGCCCGGCTCATGCGCTACGACGATGCCGTCTCTTCGTTGTTGAAGCAGCGGCAAACCGCGGACGACGCCGACAACGAAAATCTTCTGGCCGATGTGTACGAAACCAAGGGAATGAAGAAGGAAGGCGCAGACGCGAGACAGCGGGCGAAGCAATTTCAGGATCACTGACCGCTTGGTTCTTTGCGCTGAAGTGCTTGGATATCTCGAACGAATTCCTCGACCGCGCTACACATCCAGCCATTTCGTGAATTTTGACCGCGGCCAAGGGGTAAACTTCATCCGTGACGTATCTGGAAGCGGCAGTTTCATTGCGTCTTGGACTGTCAGCCAACCCTTTGAAAGATCAAGGTTGCCGATTGTTCCGCTCCCTGTAATCCAGGAAAACCTTCGCCGCTCTTCGCTTTTTTCCGCAACTTCCAGGGCAATTCTGCAATCTTGGCCCACATATTTCAGGACAGTCTCATGTTTGCCATCTTTCCAGAGCTGCGGCGCTTTCCATCCTTCAACACCTTCTAGCTTCCTCACCCCGATTGCTTCCCCGGCCTTGTCAAGCTTGACACCAAATCCTTTGCAGCAAAATACATGAAACATGGTGTCCACGTGACCAATGGCAAGTTCTCCGCAGTCATTCAGGCGGCCGGATTCTTCTGCCAGGATATTAAAATCGAATCCCAGTCCGTTATGCGTCAATATCGTGTAGTCATTTTTGACCTGAGCCGTAAGAAAATCTACAAGGGTTGACAGGTCGTCCTTGCTCATTTGTGCAGAAGGAGTGCCACCGGCATCTGTTGAATAGAACAATTGCGGATCTTTCTTGTCGGTCGCCAGTGCAGCCGCGCAGGTAATTCCTAATGGCCGATGCGCCAAAATGTCGGGTACATTAGCGGGAAGAACTTTTGCAGTCTCGATGTCAAATGCGAGGTATTTTCGTTTCATAAGGCAATTCTTTCAGCGCCATCTTACCATCGCCGCCCTATTCCCACGCTTCCTTATGTCGCTGTGGAGCTGCACTCCATGTGACGGGCGAGGACGCCCGTTTCTTCATTCTTCCTGCGGAATCTTATGCGGTTTTCTGAATTGCTTGCTCGATTCTCTTCATCGTCGTTTCTCTTCCCAGCACTTCCAGCGTCTCAAACAATGGCGGCGCGTTTTTGCGCCCGCAGACGGCCACTCGAATCGGTTGAAACAGTTGTCCGGCTTTTATGCCCATCTCTTGAGCTGCGGCGCGGAGAGCTTCGTTTAAGGGGTCGTGTTTGAATTCCGTTTGCGCCAGAACTTCGCGTGCGCGGATCAGAACTTTGAGAGCCATGGCGGCATCGCCTTTTTGCGGAATGAGTTCGGCTGGGTCGTAAGTCTGTAACTCGTCCACAAAGAAAAAATCGGCGGCGGTGAGAACGTCGCGCAGCAGCTTGATGCGCTCGCGGATGAGCGGCGCGATGGCGCGCATCTTCTCTGGCGCAATTGCAAATCCCGCGCCATGGACAGTCGGCAGCAAGCGCGCGCTGAGGTCTTCGATTGCAAGCCCGCGGATGTGCTCGGCGTTGAGCCACAGCGCTTTCGGGTCGAAGGTTTCTTCGGGCGTTGTGGCCGGCTCCTTGAAATTCACCACCGCATTGGCGCGATTGATGCCTTCAAGCGAAAATGCGTCGATCAATTCCTGCTGGCCCATCTTGTCGCGATCGTCTTTCGGCGACCAGCCCAGCAGGCACAGAAAATTGATAAACGCCTCCGGCAGAAATCCAGCGTCGCGATAAGTAGTGACACTAACCACGGGCCCGTGTCGGCGCTTCGAGAGCTTCGATCCATCGGGCGCGACCAGCAGCGGAAGATGCGCGAACTGCGGCGGCTTGGCGCCCGCTCCTTCAAAGATAAGTAAGTGTTTGTAGGTGTTCGAGAGATGGTCTTGGCCGCGGATAATGTGACTGATGCGCAGGTCGAGGTCGTCGGCGCAGGAGGCGAGATGGTAGGTAGGCATGCCGTCCGAACGCAGCAGCGCGAAGTCTTCGATGTCGCCGGCGGGCTTCGTTTGCTCGCCGTAGACCGCATCGCTAAAGCGGATTTGCTCGTCGGAGCCGCGCGGAACTCGAAAGCGAAGCGCGAAGGACTCTCCGGCAGCGGCCCGGCGGTCGCTCTCGGCGCGGGAAAGTTCGCGCATTCCGGGGTTGAAGAGCCATGTTTGATTGGCCCCGGATTTTTCTGTGTCGCCGACATGGGCGGGAGTGAAATCGCGGTACGCCAGGCCTTTCTGAAAAATGGCGTCGGCAATCTGCCGGTGCAGGGCCAGCCGTTCGGACTGCTTATATTCCTCGTCCCACGCCAGGCCGAGCCAGCGCAGACCATCGAAGATCGAGTTCACCGAGGCGTCGGTGTTGCGCTCGACATCGGTGTCGTCGAGCCGCAGCACCATGGTTCCTCCATTGTGGCGGGCATAAAGCCAGTTGAAGATGAAGGTGCGGGCACTGCCAACGTGTAAAAAGCCTGTGGGAGACGGCGCGAATCGAACGCGAAGCATAAGTGTTGAGTATAGCGGGATTGGGGCCTCGGCTCTAGGCGTAAGCGCAGCAAAATTCTTCCACGTGTAGAGACGAGGCTTGTCCCGTCTCTTGCCGCGGGAGATGCGGCTTGCCGTGTCTCTACGGAAAATCAGATGGGTTACTACGGGTTACGGAGGTAACTCAAGGCGGCAAGATCGCTCCAATGTCGCCGCATCTTATAAGAGACTCTCTTGGAGACGCCGCGCCCAGGGCGGATTCTGACGGACGGCACCTAATTGTTTCTATCGGTCTGGCGCGACAGGATTAAACTATCTAGAGCTTCGTCCGGACCTCAGTTACGAGCGATGAGGAAACATTGACCGATGCATAACGTTGCCACAGGTCTGGTGCTGGTTCCTGGGGCCGTGGCCCTGCTGGTGTTCCTCGTCTTCACTTACCTCTACGAGCAAAACCGTCATAACTATTTTCGCGCGTGGCAAATGGCCTGGGCGGCCTACACGCTGCACTACGCGCTGAAGGCGGGCGAGTATTTTCAAGGCCCTTCCGCGTTATTGTTTTTGCTGAACTCGCTGCTGCTGGTGGCGATGGCGCTGTGCATCTTCGTCTCGACCCGGCTGATGAAGGAGCCGTTTAATCTCAAGTGGTATGACGTTGCTCTGGCCGCCGCTGGCGCTCTGCTGGCGCTTGCCGGCTTGCGGGCGCAAATGGCGGGCGGAGTGTTCAGCGAAAGCACGGCTCCGGCGCCAGTCTATTTGCGGCTGGAAGTGTGGCTGGCGGCGCTGCTGCTTTATTGCTCGTTTCATTTCTACCGTTATTCGTTTCGCCGGAATTCCATGGCTTTCCGCACGCTCGCGTTTGCGCTGGCGTTGTGGGCTGCGCTGATGTACGCGGGGCAATTTCGTCAACCTTTTCTCGAGATCGTTGGCCAGGTCGCCGGGTTCCTGGGGCCGATCCCGCAGATGCTTCTGGCCATTGCTATGGTGATGGTGCTGTTTGAAAACGAGCGCAATGCCGTGCAGGAAAACGCGCTGGCGTTTTCCACCCTGGGCGTCGATCCGCGCCGCTTGCTCTCGGCTTCCGATCTGGTGCCCAGCTTGCAGACTTTTGTGGATCGCTTGGTGGCGCCTCTGCCTTCGCGCCGCGCCGTCTTTTTTGTTTCCGAGCAGTGGCACGGCACCGTGCCCTCGGTGCAGAAAGGCTTTTCCGCGGAGTTCCTGGAAAAGCTGCAAAAGACCCAAGCCGGAGACTACATCGCCGAGCTTGCCTACCGGCGCGGTGGCGTGGTCACTTTTCGCAATCTTGCAGAACTGGCGGAGCCTATGCCCGCGCTTGCGGGCGGAAAGTTCGAGGCCTGCAAGCAGACGTTGCTGGCGGAGGGAATCGCCGATCTGATGGCGGTGAGCCTGCAAACGCGCGAGCACAACTTCGGCGTCCTTCTGTTTCCGCACGCGGAACGGTGGATGGTCGGTTCTTCGAATTCGCACTTGCTGGCCGGACTGGCGCTGCAGATCGCGCTCGCGCTCGAAAACTATGTCGTCATGCACGAAGCGCAGCGCCGCACCAAGGAATACGAGCTCCTCACAGAGATCGGCCAGGCCATCAGTTCTCATCTCGACCAGGACGAGGTCCTGCGCACGGTCCATGTCGAGCTGGGCCAGATTTTCGACACCGGCAATTTCTACATCGCGTTTCAGGAAGAAGACGAGATCCACTTCGAACTCGAGATCGAAGGCGGCGTCGTTCTTCCCAAGCGCTCGCGCAAGCTCAGAAATGGTTTCACGGAGTACATCATCAGGACGGGGGAACCGCTGCTGATCGAATCCGATCTGGAACAGGCGCGGTTGAAACTGGGCGTCGATTTTGTGCCTCCGCAGCCGGCCCGCTCTTTCTGCGCCGTGCCGATTTTTCTCGGCGGCAAACCCGCCGGGGTGATGGCGGCGCTCAGCACCGAGCGGGAATCGCAGTTCCTGGCGCGCGACCTCCAGGTCATGCAAACCGCCGCCGGCCAACTGGGTGTCGCGATCGAAAATGCGCGCCTGTTTACCGAGGAACAGCGCCGCGCCCGCCATCTCGCGTTTCTGAACAGCATTTCGAAAATGGCGATCTCCAGCGAAGATGCCGAGCAGATGATGGCCGGCATCGTGCGCGAAATCCAGAAGAACTTCCACTACGATCACATCGGCATCGGCATCATGAATTACGCCACCAAAGACCTCGAAATCAAAGCCGAGGCGGGCACGACATCGCAAACCCTGGGCCGCCGCATTGCCGTGGGCAGCGGAGTCCTGGGAAAAGTCGCGCGCACCGGCGTCAGCGCGCTGGTGCAAAACGCCGGCCCAGGGCAGCTCGCCGGCGTGCTGCCGGAATCACGCGCCGTGCTCTGCCTGCCGATCAGCTACGCCGAAACTCTGCTCGGCGTTCTCAACGTCGAGAGCCGCGACGAGAATGCCTTCGCGCCACAGGACGTTTTGATCCTCAACACGCTCGCCGATCTTCTGGCGACCGCGCTGCACAATTCGTTCGTCTTCCAAAAGCTCCAGCAGCAATCGATCACCGATGGCTTGACCGGCATCAAGACGCGGCGCTTTTTCTGGGAGGCGTTGAGTTCGGAGTGGCGCCGCGCCTCCCGTTCCGGCCGCCCCTTCTCGGTCGTGCTCATCGATTTGGACAAGTTCAAGGAGGTCAACGATTCCCTCGGCCATCTCGAGGGCGATCTGGTGCTGACTCGCGTTGGCCGTCTGCTCGAACAAAAGTGCCGCCAGTCGAACGTCGTTGCCCGCTACGGCGGCGACGAATTCGTCATTCTCATGCCCGAGACCGGCATCGAGCAGGCCCAGGTCCTGGCGGAAAGATTGCGCCTCTGGCTCGCCACCGATCCTATGCTCGAAGAGCACCACATTACCGGCAGTTTCGGCGTCGCCAGTTTCCCCGTTCATGGATTTTCCATGGAGGAACTGATTCGCGTGGCGGATGCGGGCATGTACGTGGCCAAGCATGCGGGCGGCAATCGGGTTTCGACCTCCGATGCGTTTGGCGAAGGTTTCGCCGTACAGCGCCAGCTTGTCTCCGGTTATATCGATGGATTTCTGCAGCGCGAGCATAACGGGCCGGAGGACCTGGAAGAACTGGTCGGTACGCTCCGCAAGTTGTGCGGGGCCGAGGACGATGTGGATCGGAAGGCGATGAAGGAGGCCGTCGAAGCTTTGTCGCGTGCCGCCGAACTCCGAGACCACAATTTCGCCGGCCATGGCGAACAATGCGCCCATTATGCGGAGATGATTGCGCGCGGTCTCAATCTTTCGCCGCAAGAAGTGGAAGACGCCACCTTCGCGGCGCGCGTGCATGACGTCGGCAAGCTGTTCATCCCCGATCGCATCCTGAACAAGGCTGCCGCGCTTACCGGCAATGAACTCGCGGCGATCGAGAAACACCCGCAACTGGGAGCGGACGTGCTGCGGGCGGTCCCTGAAATCGAGCGCGTGGCCCTGGCCGTCGAATCCCATCACGAAGCCTTCGACGGCAGCGGCTATCCCTTCGGACTGAAGGGCGAGACGATTCCCCTCTTCGGCCGCATCGTCGCCGTCGCCAACGCCTACGTCAACCTGACCAGCGACCGCTCCTTCACTTCTCCCAAATCCGACGAGCAAGCTCTGGCCGAACTGGGAAACCTGAGCGGCACACGCTTCGACGGCATGATAGTCCGCCTATTTGCCCGTCTGCTCAAGATGGGACGAGCCACCACTTTCGGCGGGGCAAGCTAAGCCAGCGTCAGCACCAGTGTCGCATCTTTCGGCAGATAACTTTTCCGCCGGAACCAATCTTCCATCGCGTCCCTCAGATGATCGAGCGGAACATTCGTACCAATCTCCATGCGCCCGTCGGCCACCGGCAGCGTGTCGTCGAAAACCGACGCATTGGTGAAATTACGCATGCTGAAATTGTCCAGCCATTTCAGCGGACAGGGATGAAGCTCTCCCTCGTGCTCGTATTCCACGCGAAGTTTACGGGCGAACATGTTTTGATCCAAGCACAGAGATCTGTTCACCGCCGAGACGCCGAGGGCGCCGAGAAAACCTTTCAAACAATTCAAAAAAGAAAAAGGTCTTCTTTGCGCCCTCGGCGTCTCGGCGGTGAAGCAGTGATCCTACTTCTTCGCCTTCCGCAGCCGCTCTTCCAGTTCCGCCACTTCCCGGCTCAAGCCTTCGGGAAGATGGCTGCCGAAGCGGGCAAAGTGCGCCCGAATCAGCGGTATTTCCGCAAGCCAGCCTTCCACGTCTACGCCCAGCAATTTGGCGAGATTGGCCGCAGGCAGGTCGAGTCCCTTGGTATCGAGGTCCGCGGGCGCGGGAAGCCTGCCAATCGGCGTATCCACAGCGTGCGCCTTGCCGTCGCAGCGCTCGAAGATCCATTTCAACACGCGGCTGTTGTCGCCGTATCCCGGCCAGAGGAACTTGCCGTTCTCGTCGACGCGGAACCAGTTCACGTAATAGATCCTCGGCAATTTCGCGCCCGGTTTCGCGCCGATCTTGAGATAGTGGCCAAAATAATCGCCCATGTTATAGCCGCAGAAAGGCAGCATCGCCATCGGATCGCGCCGCAGCTCTCCCACTTTGCCCGCCGCCGCTGCGGTGGTTTCGCTGCTCGCCGTCGCTCCCAGAAACGTTCCATGCTGCCAGCTCAACGACTCGGTCACGAGCGGAACCACTCCGCCTCTCCGGCCGCCGAAAAGAATGGCGTCGATCGGCACACCCTTGGGATCTTCCCACTCCGCGGCGATCACCGGACACTGCCTTGCCGGAACGGTGAAGCGGCTATTCGGATGAGCCGCTTTGCGCGGAGAATCCGGGGTCCATGGCCGCCGCAGCCAGTCGATCAGGGTGGCCGGTTTTTCGTCGGTCATCTGTTCCCACCACACGTCGCCGTCCGGCGTCATCGCGCAATTGGTGAAGATGGAATTCTTGGTCCCGGTGAGCATGGCGTTCGGGTTCGACTTCATGCTGGTCCCGGGAGCCACGCCAAAGAATCCGTGCTCCGGATTGATGGCGTAAAGCCGGCCATCGGCGCCGAACTTCATCCACGCGATGTCGTCGCCGACGGTTTCCACTTTCCATCCCGGAATCGTCGGAATCAGCATCGCCAAATTCGTCTTGCCGCAGGCCGACGGAAACGCGCCCGTGAAGTACTTAGCCTGGCCCGAGGGGTTGGTCATCTTCAGGATGAGCATGTGTTCCGCCATCCAGCCTTCGTCGCGCGCCTGCACCGAAGCGATGCGCAGCGCGTGACACTTCTTGCCCAGCAGCGCGTTGCCGCCGTAGCCCGAGCCGTACGACCAAATCTCCCGCGTGTCCGGAAAGTGGCAAATGTATTTTTCCTGCGCATTGTTTGGCCAGGTCGAATCCGCCGCGTTCGCCGCGAGCGGCGCGCCCACCGAGTGCAGGCCGCGCACAAAATCGCCGTCGCTGCCAAGCACTTCCAGCACCCGCGTGCCCACCCGCGCCATGATGTGCATGTTGGCCACAACGTAGGGCGAGTCTGTGATCTCGATGCCGATGTTCGCGATCGGCGAGCCGATCGGGCCCATGCTGTACGGGATCACATACATCGTTCGCCCCGTCATCGCGCCCGCATACAACCCTTGCAGCTTCTCTTTCATCTTCACCGGATCTTCCCAGTTATTGGTCGGCCCAGCTTCGTCTTTCGTCCGCGCACAGATGAAGGTGCGGTCTTCGACGCGCGCCACGTCTCCCGGACTCGACCGGACAAGAATGCTGTTCGGCCGCTTCTCGTGCGCCAGCCAGATGGCTGTGCCCGTCTGCACCATCAAATGCAGCATCGCCTGATATTCCGCGGGCGATCCCTCGCACCAGTGCACTCGATCGGGCTTGCAAAGTTGGGCCACTTCTTCCACCCAGGCGTTCAAACGCTGATGCTGCGTGGCTCTCTTTTTTTCGTTCATGGTTTCCACATCGGATATTAGGCTGGACATAAGAACGCTCTCCTCGCAATGGCAAACGATTTTTACCGCGCCATAGAAATCGCATCCGCGGGCAGAAAGGCGTGGCCGCGCAAAAAATCCTGCCCGTGGGACTTGATACAACTTTCCCGGGACAACACTACTATTCGCCCCATTTCAAGGGCTCTTTCTACCTACCTGCTGGCGACAACCGGAGCTTCAACCTCGGCCACCACGCCTTCCAGGTGCTTCAGCGTCTCCGCGACCGTAAGCGAATACATTTCACGGCCCAAGCCCTCGCCCGTTTCCAGCGCCACTTTCAAGAAATGGCCGGCGATCTCTTTCGCCAGCGGATCGGTGATCTGCTTCCCCGTGCGCTTCTTGTACTCGACCCAAGCCGGGTGCGGCAGCGCGACCCACACCGGCCGCCCGTCCACCATGAACTTGATGTCCACCGCATCGGCATGGCGGGTGGCGATGGCCACGATCAAGGCTTGGTAAAGAACGTGGACTTGTTTCTTGATCCAGCGGTCGGTTGCGGTGAAGTCGGTGAACATACGAGAGTCAAAACGGCACCTGCAACTATATCGCCGCACAGGGGTAGGGAGCAACCGGCAGGCGCCGCGGTAAGTGCATTATTTTGAATGCGGCTTCAGCCGCCGAGGTCACGGCTCTTGTTTGGGAAAGACTTTTTCCGCAGCCTGTATAGCCCCTGAGGGCCCTCTATGGTAAAACCTTCCGATGATAGCAATTCAAGATTCGGCGAACGGCGCGACCTTCGCGATCAAAGTGCACCCGCGCGCCAAGAAGAATGGCATCACCGGAGAAGTGGGCGGCGCGCTGAAACTCTCCTTGACCGCGCCTCCCGCGGACGGCAAAGCCAACGAGGCTTGCATCGAATATTTCGCAAAGCTTTTGCAGGTGCCGCGTTCCTCCGTTACTATTGCAAGCGGACATGCCAGCCGGAATAAAGTAGTCCGTGTGGCGGGCATTACGGCCCAGCAAGTACGCGAGCGACTGGGCATCTAGCAAGGTTCGCGGGCAAGAGTGCCCGCGCTACACAACCCTCAGGAGCCACGCTTGACCCTATCCGAACGCTTTCAGGAAATTCGCACCGGCTTTGAACGGCCTTTCTGGATCGCCAACATCTGCGAGAGCTTCGAACGCCTTTCCTACTATGGCGCATTCGCATCGCTGGCGCTGTACTTGCAGGAAAAGTTGAATTTCTCGACGCAGCAGACCGGGACCTTGACCGGCATCTTCGGCGGCATGGTGTGGTTTCTGGCGATGTTTGGCGGGGCCGCGGCCGACCGGCTCGGATTCCGCCGCGCCCTTTCAATCGCCTACCTGCTTCTTGCCGCCGCATATTTTCTGATCGGCTCGATCGGCGCTGCCTGGCTCGCTCCCGTGCGCAACGCGGTTCCACTGGGCTTGTTTGTCGGCTTCATTCTGATTCTTCCCGCCCTGGGCATATCGCTGGAAAAGCCATGTGTGGTGGGCACAACGGCGCGGGCTTCGAAGGAGAACGTCCGCTCCATCGGCTACTCGATTTATTACACGATGATCAACGTCGGCGGCGCAGCCGGGCCTCTATTGGCCGGCTGGGTCCATCTCCATTTGGGCGTCGAGAATGTTTTTCGCTTGGCGGCCCTGAGCGTCTTCGCGATGTTTTTCGTGGTTTTGTTTTTTTACCGCGAGCCGCGCAAGGCCGGAGATGCGCCTCCGCCTTCGGTTGCGACCGTAGCGCGGAACTTCTGCGTCGTGGTGGGCAATTACCGGCTGGTTTTGCCGGTATTGCTGGCCGCCTTGTTGCTGCGCATCGGGCTGTGGTTCCGTTCCAGCTACAGCGTGCCCTGGTGGATTTGGGCCGCGTTTCTGGCACTGGCGCTCGCCGGTCTCAGCCGCTTTATGTGGTTCCTGGCGCTCTTCACGGGTTACTGGATCGTGTACTGGCAGATGTACGTCAGCCTGCCCAGCTATATCCACGGTTATATCAACGCCAAGGCATCCGCCGAAGCCGTGATTGCGACGGATGGCATAGCCGTGATCTGCCTTACGGTCGCCATCAATCTGCTGACCCGCAAGATCCCCGCGTTTCAAGCCATTATTCTCGGCACGGTGATTACCTCGGCTTCGTGGTTGATCCTCGCCTTCCGGCCAACGATTTGGGGCGCGGTGCTTTCGTTGTTTGTACTGGCACTCGGAGAAATGATCGAGGCGCCGCGTTATTACGAATACATTTCGCGGCTCGCGCCTCCGGGGCAGCAGGGGATGTACATGGGCTTCGCATTTCTGCCCCTCGGAATCGGCTCGCTGATCGGGGGATGGTTTGGCGGCATGTTGATCCACCATTATGGCGAGGTGACGCATCAGCCCGAGCGAATCTGGTGGAGCGTCACGGCGGTCGGCATGGCCACGGCGGCGGTGCTTTGGATCTACGACAAAGTAGTGAGAACGAGCAGTGCGACTCGCGCCAAATAGTCGAGTGTTGCGCGAACGAACAAAATCTTAACCAGGGGGTAAAGATCGGGTCATCTGATCATCGGGCCATCGGGTGATCGAAGTTCAATTGCCTTTGACTTTCGATGGTCTGATGGCCCGATTTTCTTGTCCCTCAGTGGCCTTCCTCTTCCAGAAATTTTTCCACTTCGAGGGCGGCCATGCAGCCGGAGGCGGCGGCGGTGATGGCTTGGCGATAGCGGCGGTCTTGCACGTCTCCGCAGGCGAAGACGCCGGGCACGCGGGTGAAGACGTTCTTGTGGGTGACGAGGTAGCCATCGGCGTCGGTTTCGAGCTGGTCGCCGAACATGCGGGCGTTCGGGATGTGGCCGATGCCGAGAAACATTCCACTGGCCGGGAAGTCCCATTTCTCGCCGCTTTTCAGATTGCGCAGGCGCAGGGCGGTGACTTCTTTCTTACTCACATCGAGCACGTCGTCGACCACGGTATCGGTGAGAAAAGCAATTTTCGGATTGGCGCGGGCGCGATCGAGCATGATTTTCGAGGCGCGAAACTGCTCGCGGCGATGGATGAGCGTCACCTTGCTGGCGAAGCGCGTCAGAAATGTGGCTTCTTCCATGGCCGAGTCGCCGCCGCCGATGACCGCGATTTCCTTGCCCGAGAAAAAAAACCCGTCGCAAGTGGCGCAGGAAGAAACGCCGTGGCCGATGAGCGCCTGCTCGTTGGGCAGTCCAAGCCAGCGCGCCGAGGCACCGCTGGCGATGATAAGCGTGCGCGTGGGAACGATCTCTTTGCCGATGGTCAACTCGAACGGACGTTTGCTGAGATCGGCCTTGACTAGGTGGCCCATGCGATAGTCGGCGCCGAAGCGCACGGCCTGCTTGCGCATGTTCTCGACCAAGTCGGGGCCCTGGATGCCTTCGGGAAAGCCGGGAAAATTTTCCACCAGCGTGGTCATCGACAGTTGTCCGCCGGGTTCGTGACCTTCGATGACGAGCGGGCTGAGGTTGGCGCGGGCGGTGTAGAGGGCCGCGGTATGACCGGAGCATCCGGAGCCCATGATTACGACATTGCGTATATCCATAATGGTAAGAATCGGCGTTCGTCGTTGGTCGTTAGTCGATAGTCGATAGTCGTTAGTCAATAGATTCTGAAAAACAAAGTTCGCTTCAGGCTGCCATGGCGGCACAAATTACGGTTTCTTCTTGCTGCCAGTGTCCGTCTTATCCACAGATTTAGCCGAATCTTTGGCCGCAGTCTTGACTGGCGTTCCCGCGCCCAGGCGGGCCAGTTCCCCGGGGACCAATTTGCGCGCGCCCAGAGCGTCGCGATAGCTGGCCATGATCGAAGAGGCGGCGTGGAAGATCGGCTCGTAGGCGGTCTGGTCCGTCGCCGGAGATCCTTCTTCGCCCGCGCACCGCGCCAGGGCCACCGACGATTTCCCGAAGCGTTCGAGGCGGAGGCGCGAAACCGGCGTAGTGGAAGACAACATCGCCGCCGCGGAGGCAACGGCGGAAGCGCTGTCTTCGATGGAAATCTCCATCATGTCGTTGGGCTTGGGCTCGCGCACGCGGAGCACGAGCGTCTCGACCATGTTCGTCGCATCCACGCTGAACGAGTATTGAACGTTGCTGAACGTAGTGGCGTTGGGGAACTCGCGCCGGACGCGCACCCAGTTGGCCGCCGAGACGGCGCCGGGCGGCAAGGGTTGCATGCCGGGTTGCGTACCAAAGATGGGCGCGTTCGGGTCGAGGGTGGAACGCCCGCGAGACACCTCGTAATCCGTGCCAAAGATAGGCTTGGCGGGGACCTTGGCGAGCGCCGAAGACAATTCCTTTTGGTCGTCGGCGGAAGGGGCGCACACGTTGAGGACGTTCACTTTGACCGGGGGTTGCTGGGCGCTTGCCGCAGGCTGTTGGGCGAAGGCCGTCGCGACGATTGCGAGGGCGGCCAGGGCCGCCGTCATGAGAAAAAATCTATAAGGGAACACGGCGAAATTGTATCAGGCCGGGCAACTCCCCCACCCTAACGTCGAAGTGGACGACGTTAGGATGGGGAACTCTCGGGTTCTTCGGCCGCTCCGTGGCGGCGCAGCAACTGGGGCAGGTTCTGCGAAAACGCGGAGCGCGGCAGCACCATGTCGCAACCCACTTCGTGCGCTTTCTGTTTCAAGTCGCCCTGCACATGCGAGAGGAATCCGATGATCGACGTTCCTTTCTTCAGCTTGCTCTTCAGTTTCGGGATGAGCGTCAAAGGCTTGGCATTGGCGTTGTTCAAGTCGAAGATGATGAGGGAAGGCTTTTCCTCGCCGTTGTTTTTCATCCGCTCGGTGAGGTCCTTCTCGTTCTTGACGAACTCGACCTTGACGTTCATCTTGCGGCCCGCGTCCTGGATCTTGCTGAGGAAGAACAGGTCTTCGACAAAGGCGAAGACGCGCGAAGCCGCATCCTCGCGTGGAGCGGGCAGAGGCTCGGGATCGGAGACGGGATAGGAGGAGGAAAAACCGGGCCGCCGGGGGCCCCGGTTGCTGCTGCCGCCATTGCCATCGTTCATGCCCATATTGGCGCGGTAGCTATGGTCCATGGGAGCGGTAAAAATGCCCTGGTGCTCCTGGCGCACGCGGCCCATAGGGCCACCCGCGCCGTGTTTCGGCGGACGCCGTCCACGGCGCCGTTTGTGTTTCCCTCCACCTGGGGAGGGATGTCCGGGTCCTGCATTCATATTTTTCTCTTGTTCAGCGTTAGAAGTTAATCCCAGAAGTTAATCCTTGGCCTGGACCGCAGGCCAGATTGTTTCGTGTTCCCTTGAAGCCGGCAGCCACCACGCGTGGCGAACTGCATACCGGCTACCGGCTGGCCAAACCCCATATCGACTGGATGCTATTCGAGAACGATTTTGCAAACGATCTTGGCGCCTGGAGTTTACTTGGCGCGAACGGCCAGCCTAGAAGCATGGCCATTGGGAACACCTTGATGTTACTCATGAAACCGCCGACTGCGCAAGGGGGAGAAACTTTAGTTTTCCACATGCCGGACAGGCCGGCAAATCCGTTGCTTCCGGAAGATGATAGCCCCGAAGTTTTGCCTGAAGTTCCGCCGCGGCAACGCCGATATACTAGGAGTGAAACCCGCACCTGCCAAAGAGAAAACCGCCGCTCGTGACCCACTGGCTCTGCCGGGGCAGCGTTTTGTTGCCCGTCAACCAATTTTCGACCGCTCGCAGAATGTTTTCGGATACGAGCTTCTTTTCCGCAACGGTATCGAAGACTTCTTCAACGCCGATCCGGAACTTGCGGCCCGCTCCATGGTGGATAGCTCCCTGCTTTTCGGTATCAACATGCTTTGCGATAAGCGCCGCGCTTTCGTGAATTGCACGCGCGAGGTCTTGTTCAAAGACTTGATTACGTTGCTGCCGCCCAACCAGACCGTGGCCGAGATCCTGGAGACGGTTGAGCCCGACGACCGCGTCATCGCCGCCTGCAAGCGGCTGAAGTCGTTTGGCTATCTCATCGCGCTCGACGACTTCGCGCCCAACGACCCGCGGGTGCCGCTTTGCGAGTTTGCCGACATCATCAAAGTCGACGTGCGGGCCACCCGGCCGGAAGAACGGGCCGGCATAATGCGCCGCTTTGCGTCTCCGAAATGCAAGATGCTGGCGGAAAAACTCGAAACGCCCCACGAATTTCATCAGGCCCGCGACATGGGATTCGTCTATTTTCAGGGATATTTTTTCTGCAAGCCCGAAATCGTCGTCGGCCGCGAAGTTCCCGCCAGCCGCGTGCACTATCTGCGGCTGCTCGAAATGGTCTCGCACTCGGAAATCGATATGCGCGAACTGGAGAACGTGCTCAAGCAGGAAGCCTCGATTTCCTACCGCTTGCTCCGCTATCTAAATTCTCCGCTCTTTGGATTTGGCCTGGAAATCAAGTCGATCCGCCATGCCATGGCCGTGCTAGGCGAACGGGAAATGCGGCGCTGGGTCCGGCTGGTTGTCACGGTGGGCGCGGCCGAGCAGGGGTGCAGCGAACTGGTGCTGATGGGATTGACCCGCGCCCGTTTTTGCGAACAGCTTCCCGACCGCCTGCACTCCAGCACCGATTTGTTTCTGATGGGTCTTCTCTCGGTGATGGACGCCATCCTGGAGGTGCGCATGGACGTGCTTCTGGAACAACTGCCGGTGGACCGCGAAACCAAGGCGACGCTGCTCGGCCAGGGCAGCTCCATACGGCCCCTATACCAACTTATGCTGGCCCAGGAGTCGGGAGAGTGGGCGCAATCGAGCGCAATCGCCAAACAATTGAACTTGCCCGATGAAGAAGTCGCCTCTACCTGGTGGCAGGCCTTGCAGTGGGCGCAAGAAGCAACCAGCGGAGTGTAGGGATCGGGTCATCGGGCCATCGGGTCATCGAAAGTCAAAGGCCTTTGACTTTCGATGACCCGATCACCCGATCCCCTACGGCGCTTCGATCAGCTCCATTTTGCCGTCCCTGGTGCGGTGCAGAATCATCAGCTTGCCTGCGGGATCGCGGAACACGAAAACATCTTTGTCGCGGAAGTGCGCCTCTTTGATGGCTTCTTCGAGCGTCATCGGAGCGAGCGCCACCGAGTCCTGGGCTTGCACCAAGTGCACTTCGGTGGTCCGCGCCACCGAAGGAAATTTATGGACGAGCACGGAAACGGTGGCATTCTCCGCCAGTCCGAGCGCGGCCTCGATATTGTCCTGTAGCGACTGGCCGTCGAACTTCTTGACCGCCTTGCGCTTCTTGCTCAGCCATTTCGTTTTGTGTTTGAGCGCCTGCTTGTGCAGGTGGTCGAGAGCTTCATTGATGGCCGAAAGCATGTCGCCGGTCTGGGCCAGCCCGACAATGGGACCGTTGGGCGGATCGATGGTGATTTCGGCCTTGTGCTGACGCTTTTCGACGGTCAGAATCACCTTGGTCTCGAATCGGTCGCCGAGAATTTTGCGGATTTTATCGAGGCCGGTTTCAACTTCTTTGCGAATGGCGGGAGTGAGTTTGTATTTTCTTGCGGTGTATTCCACGTTCATTGCACTCTCCTGTGAGGTGGGAGTCGGGATGCAAAAAGTCAAAAGTCAGAAGTCAAATTGAAGAAGTGAAACCCAGTTGCCACGTCCCGGTTTTACTTCTTCAATTTGACTTTTGACTTCCGACTTCATTTCTTCACCCTTCTTTGGTGTGTGCTGGGAATTTTCATGTCTTCCCTATATTTCGCGACCGTTCGGCGAGTGACCTGGATGCCTTGCGATTGCAGAATGCGGGTGATCTGTTCGTCGGTCAACGGCCTGCTGGCGTCCTCGTCTTCGATCAGCTTCTTGACGCGGCGTTTCAATATCAGGAGCGAAGTGCCGCCGCCCTCGGGCCCTTGCACGCTTTCGGAAAAGAAATAGCGTAATTCGAACACGCCCTGCGGCGTGTGGACGTACTTATTGGCAACCGCGCGGCTGACGGTGGAAGGATGCACGCCGATCTCCTCGGCCACTTCCTTGATCATCATCGGCTTGAGCTGGTCGATTCCGCGATCGAGAAAGTCCTGCTGGCGTGCCACGATCGAGTAGCAGACTTTGGCGATCGTCTGCTTGCGTTGTTCGATGTTCTTGATGAGCTGAATGGCGGACTTGTAGCGGTCCTTGACGTAGTTGCGCGTGTCGCGGTCGTTGCCGTCGCGGGTGAGCAGCCGCTTGTAGGCGGGATTCAAGCGCAACTGCGGCATGTCTTCGTCGTTCATGACGACCAGCCACTCGTCGCCGTGCTTGACGAAAGCGACATCGGGTTCGATCAGCCGCGCCGGAACTTTGTTGTAGCGCAAGCCGGGCCGCGGATCGAGCGTGCGGACGTAATCGAGCGCCGCCTGCACGGCTTCGACGGGACGCCCGATGGCGCGCGCGATCTCCTTGAACTGTTTCAGCGTCACCGCTTTCAAATGCTGGTCGACGACGGCTATCGCGTCTTTTACCGTCTGCTCGGTCGTTGGCTCGGTCAGGGCGCTGCCGTTTCGGTGCAAATGAACCTGCGCCAGATGGTAGCGCAACTGATAGAGCAGGCATTCGCGCAGGTCGCGGCAGGCGATGCCCGGCGGATCGAACTGGCGCACCACTTCCAGCGCTTCGTGCAGATCGGCGACGCTGAAGTCTACCGGCGCAATCCGGGTTATTGGGATTGCCGCGCCCATCGCCGTGCCCGCCACGGTGGTAGTTTCGTGGCCCGCCGAGCTGGACAGCGTCTCCTCGACGGCTATCTCATGGCGCACATCTGCCTCATCATGCGCCGCAACATCCGACTCCTGTGCTGCTGTGTGGTGGTGGGGCTCCACCCCGCCATGACGGGGCAAAGCCCCGTCCCCACACGCCAGAGCTTCAGCGACAACGTCTTCTGTGCCGAGATCCTCTGCCGCGCGATCTGAAGCCTCGAGTCCAGAAGTATCGGGGACAACATTCCTGACCGCAAGCCCGAGCGCCTCGGCTTCTCCGACGATCTTGGCGGCCACTTCCACATCCGCCTCGGGCGGCGCTACTGGAGCGATTCCCAGCAGTTCTTCGTCCGTGGCGATCAGGTATCCTTCTTCGTTCAGATTGCCAATGATCTGTTCGGCGGCCCGATGCACCGGCGGACGGACGGAAATCGCACCCAGTTGCCAGAGTAGGTGATCGCTCAAATTTCCCGGCTTCGACAGAAAATTCTCGAACGAAGGCTTCTCGATCTCTTCCATTTCTCCCGAGCTGCGATAGCCGGGATCGAGATAGTCCTGAAAGAACGAGCCAAAATCGATCTCTTCAAAAGGGTCCTTCTTCTCATCGGCGATGGTCGGCCCCTCTTCGGCCGGGGCGGTCGCCTTGGCAGCCAGACGGTCGCGTTCTTCCTCCTGGCGCCCGACATCGTCGAGCAATGGGACGGCATCTTCCAGCTCTTCCAGCACCGGGTTCTCGACCATCTCGGCATTGATCATGTCTTTGAGCTCGAGCTTGTTGAGCGCGAGCACGGAGACCATTTGCACGAGGCCCGGCGTCAGAATCTGCCGTTGCGACAACTTAACGTTCAATCTGTGCTGAAGAAGCACCATTTTTCCCTAATGAAGTTCTCAGTTCTCGGTTCTCAGTCAACCCGTTGCACCTAACTTCAGGGTGCATCGGGGTGTGGAAAATTTAGCTTCTCATGCACCGAGGTAGATCGTATGCACACGAAAGGTCAATGTGCACACGCCTTGGTAACTAGAAGCAGTTCTCAGTTCTCGGTTCTCAGTTCCCAGAAACAGCCTGAGTTCTTTGACTGAGAACTGAGAACTGAGAACTGGGAACTCACGCCAACGAGAAGCTTTCCCCCAAATAAACCCGCCGCACTTCAGGGTCGCTGCCCAATTCCTCCGGCGTGCCGGAACGGAAAATGCGGCCCTCGTTAATGATGTAGGCCCGGTCCGTCACCGACAGTGTCTCGCGGACGTTGTGGTCCGTGACCAGGATTCCGATGCCGCTCGCCCGCAGATCGGAAATGATCTTCTGCAAATCCAACACCGCGATCGGGTCGATTCCCGAAAACGGCTCGTCGAGCAAAATAAACGTTGGGTTGATGCAGAGCGAGCGGGCGATTTCCACGCGCCGCCGTTCCCCGCCCGACAACGCATAGCCGCGATTCTGGCGGATGTGCTCCAGTCCAAGCTGGTCGATCAGTTTTTCCGTTTTTTCCCGGCGCTCGTGCCAGGAAATCGGCTGCACTTCCAGCACGGCCAGGATGTTCTCCTCAACCGTCAGCTTCCGGAACACCGAGGCTTCCTGCGGAAGATAGCTGATGCCGTACTGGCGCGCCCGTAAGTACATGGGAACGCTGGTGATATCTTCGCCGTCGTATAACACCCTGCCGGTGTCGGGAGGAACCAGACCTACAATTGCATAAAAGGAAGTAGTCTTGCCGGCGCCATTCGGCCCTAGAAGCCCCACCACTTCGCCCTGCAAGACCTGAAGGCTCACGCCGTTGACCACGCGTCGGCCACGATAGGATTTGCCAATTTCGTCGGTGGCCAGCGTGTGCATTTATCGTGCCACTTGCGTCTTAGTAACGGCCGGGGAAGTTTTCTTGCCTTCTACGAGCACCCTATCATCGTGTCTAAAGAAAGTCAACGAATCGCCGGTAGTTTTGCCGTGTTCGGCATCAAAAATGCTAGGACTTCCGCCGGTCAGAACGAACTTGTCGTCGGCCGACGTGTACACCAACCGCTCACCAGTGGCATGACGCTTCGGCTGCGCGATAGAAACCCTATGTTCGGCCACGATCCGCTCCACTTGCCCATACGTTCCTCTATCCGCCACTGCGTGCGACTGGCTCCGCGGCAGCAGAAAGACCGTCATCTGTTGCCCCGTCACGGTAGCGTCGGCGCCCTTTGCGGTCACGCCGCCATCCAGAAAAACCCTGCGCTCCGCATCGGCATACTTCAGGTGCGCGGAGGTGATGTGGATTGGCGTCACCATCCCGTTCTTGTCGACTTGTACCAACACGGTCGAAACCGGCTGTGTTGAGGTGTTTTGTCCAACCCCTTGCGCGACTAACGACCGGTGGTCGCGATCGAATTGTAGCGTGGGGGCCTCCACAACGTTCGCGTTCTGCCACAACCTCGCGTCACCGATGTACACCGCAACCGCAGGCGAACGATGCGCCGTCATGCTGCGGCTGGTCACGTGGATCGGGTCGGAGGAGGCGAGTATGGCGCCATCCGGCTGCGCTTTGAGATCGGAATACGTGCTCTTGACGTTGCCCTCGGCAACGGCGTCGCCGGTGATGCGGTTCATGCGAATCGTCTGTGCGGTCGTCGTCATGGTCGAGGTCGTGCCGGTATCCACCACCCGGGGCGACCCCGTCAGTACCAGCATTTGATCGGCGGTGGTGTATTCTCCACGCTCAGCCCAAGCCTTCAGCGTGGCATCGGCGTAGGCAACGCCATCGGACTGCGCGATTGACCGGATGCCGCCCTCTGGCAGGAAAACGACGTCGAGCATCCGGCTGGCCGATACGCGCTCGGCCTGTTCTGGCGCGGTCTTCCGGCTGGCGCCGGTCTCATTGCCCACGGCTTTGTTGCCTCCAGTTGCGTTACTGACGATCTTGGCGTCTGGCTCTCCATGGAGCGTGGCCAAACGATTATTCGCGGTGAATTGCGCAATGAACTTGGCGGCCGTCACAACCGTCCGCTGATTTATGGACGGTTGCGTGATCGCGATCTGCGGTGGCCCGCTCGTCTCCGCGCGCTCGAGCAGATGGCCGTCTTTCACAATGAAGTCCATGACGGGAGCGGTCATCTCGACATCTTGGCCTTGCGCGCTTCCTTTCGCCGGCGACGAAGGCGACGTCAGTGACGAAGACCGAGCCGCTGACGGCGCCCCAAATCCCGTCCCGCCCTGAATGTTCTTCTGCGACAACCGCACGCCGTCTTCGGCATGGACCGTCTTCAGCACCTGCTGCCCGGCGGAGTTGGCGGCAAAATGCAGGGTGACGCGTCCGGCGAAAGCCTCGGCGGGCTGCGCTCCGTGGTCTTGCGCGCCATGGTCCTCGGTTCCCGGGTCTTCGGTTCCTGTAGAGACGCGGCTTGCCGCGTCTCCGGAGACGAGATGCACGTTGCCGCTGAGAACGGCCGTGGTCAGTTGATTCCGCGCGCCGGTCAGCCACATTTCGGCGCGGTCCGAACGCACGCGCGTTTCCGTGTTGGATATTGCCGAGTTGGGCGTTTCGGGTTTGGATTTGGATTTGGATAAATCCCGGCCATGCAGCTCGCTCTCCACATCGCCCTCGGCCAGAATGCGTTCCACAGTGTTGTCTTCGCGCAAAAAGAGCGTCGCTTGATCGGACTGCGATTGCTGCCGCTCCCGTGTCAGGCGCGCCACAGTCAGCACGATCTGCCGGGGCTGCTTCGTAATTACGCCGCGGGCCGCATTCACCTGGACCGGCTGTGGCCGGTTGACGGTTACCGCGACCGCCGATAGCAAGTTCATCGTGCCCGTTTTCGCCACATACTCAACACCAACGGCTGAACCTGTTGCCTGCGGCGTTTGAAACACAACCTTTCCGCTGGCGGAAGCGTCGCCAGTGTTCCGGTTGAAGACTAGACCGTTGGTTTCAAGATGAAGTGGGGCCCTGGTTTGCGTCGGAGGCATCTGGTCGGCGTGACTCGGCCCCTCGGGATTCGCCTGCAAATCGATCAACACCGTGCCCTTCGCGCTGACATTGCCGGACGCGGGATCGTACTCGAAGTCGTCCCCGGCAATCCGGTCGAAGCGGCTCGAATCCTTGCCGTAGACGACGATCTTGACGTTACGCAACTCGGCCCGTCCGCCCTCTTTGAATTGCACCGCCTTGGCGGCGCTCACCGTAAACAGAGTGCGGCCTTCCGCCGATTTGGAGATGGAAAAACCCTCGGCGGTCTGCTGAATGTCGAGGCCCATTTTTGCCGGAATTTCGTGGACGGCATGGCGCAGACGCATTTGCGCGTAGAAATACATGCCCGCGACCGTCGCAATCATGAGGATCGCGCCCAAGGCAAACCAGCGCCGCAGCCGTGAAATCGAGAGGGCCATCAGAGGCTAGTGTAACGCGCCACGAAGCAGTTCTCGGTTCCCGGTTCGTAGTTCTCAGTTAAGGAAGCTCTGATTAAGTCGGTTCATGGAGAGTTTTGAAAGGGCATGGCTTCAGCCATGCCGTCAGAACCCGCGACACAAGCGGCTTTACAGGCTACGGAAAAACTCCTATTCACGGAGGTTTTTGGGAAGGGCACGAGTTTACTCGTGCTGTAAGACTTAATCGGAGTTTCCTTAAGGAAATTGCCTTTCCACCTAGAACTGAGAACTGGGCTCTATCCCCGCCGTACCAGCGTCCCGGCCACGAGATCGTGCAGTCCCTGCTTGCGCTCCGTGAACCCCACTATGAGGTAGCCGATGCCCAGGACCATGCCGGAAAGCCACTTCGCAAAATGCCTGCCTGTGGCGCGTTCGAAGGAGATGCGGTTGCCGTTGAGATCGGTGACCTTCAGCCCGCAGATCATCTTGCCCAGCGTGGCCTGGTAAGACGAGCTTTCCATGAAAGCTTCATACAACCAGGAACCGAAGATCAACGCGACAATGGTGACGCCGCCGCCCAAAAGGCCAAGCCCAAAAAAAGGAAACCCAAAATGCGGAATGCGGCCCAGCATCCCTCCCGCCAGCCCGAGACCGCCGAAGATCAGGCCCACGGGAGCCACCACCACCCGCAAGATGATGGCGTCGATGATGTACGCGACCACTCGAATCCAGAATCCTCCGTAGCCAACTCCAGCTACGGGCGCAACCACCTGATATGCGGCGGGCGAGGCCGAGTAGGGTGACGGCATCGCTGCCGGGACAACACTGGGCGCGGGATTTGTGGGCGTTCCGCAGCGGCTGCAGAACCGAGCGTCGGCGGCATTCTGCGCGCCACACTTGTTGCAGAAGAAAGTTCCGTTCATCCCCGGCACTATAAAGATGAATTGGCCTCTTGTCAAAAGCTGGAAAAAGAGTTCGGAATTAAGCCGGGGACCCGAGGCATGAAAAGGCTATGAACGCTTGGCGCGAAGCAGAATAGCGCGGTCTACACGCTTCCCAAAACTCTTAACGCGCTTGTTCTTTTCACGTTCCGACAAGCCACATTCACTCATATGCTCTTCGATAATGGATGCGATTTTACGAGCTGCCGCAGCCTTCCTCCGAGTGTTGGGTTTTGATAAGGCCCTGGAAGCCATGCGATGTCCCCCCTCGTCCTTTACCAAAGTCATACATCCCACTCGTTACGTCAAGTCAAACTCTTGTCATCTGAACCTTACCGTCCAAGGGCGGGATCGGAAAGTAACGAAGGTGATCGCGAACGACCTTACCGCGCACGCACCATATCCCGCAGCGTCAGTTCCAATCCGCCGAATTCGGGATGGTCGTTCATGCCGAGCGAGTAGGCGATGTCGAGGCGGTCTCCGGCCAGGAGTTGTAGCCGGTCGCAGGATTCCTTCATGCCCCAGCCCATTGCTTTGAAAGCGATATTGCCGCACCCGAATGAAGAAGAAGAAGATTGTGTGGCGGCGGGGCTTTGCTCCGTCCCCACTCGCAGCCGCACATGCTTGTCTTTGACCGCCTGCGGAGGCGCCATCAGCCGCACCCCGCGCACGGCGAAAATGGGCTCGCGATTTTCCATCCCAAATGGTTCGAGCAAAACCAGCGCCTGGTGAAGTTCGGGCGTGACTTCCGCGAGCGGCAGCTCGCGATCGAACTCTAGCTGCGGTTCGAAATCGGCGGGAGTGAGCCGGGCGCGCGCGTACCGATCCAAATGCTGGTGCAGTTTCTCGATGTTGGCGCTGGGCAACGCAAAGCCGACCGCGTGCGCGTGCCCGCCGTAGCGCGAAAACAGCTCGGGACAGGATTCGAGCGCGTTCAACAGATGAAACGCCGGGATCGACCGTCCCGAGCCGTACGCTTCGCCGCCGTCACGTGAAATGACCAGCGTTGGCCGCCCGTGACGGTCCACCACACGCGATGCCGTAATGCCGATCACGCCGCGATGCCAGCCTTCGCCGTCGAGCACGACGCAGTACGCTTCGCGCAGCGCGGGCTCTTCTTCAAAACGGCGCTCGATGCCGTCCATGATGCGGCGCTCTTCTTCCTGACGCTCGGCATTGAGCTGGTCGAGGCGGCCGGCAATCTGGCGCGCTCTCTCCATGTTTTTCTCGTTGAAAAGTTCCACCACATCGCGAGCGGCGTCCATGCGTCCGGCGGCGTTCATGCGGGGGGCTATGCGGAAGGCGACTTCGGTTGCGGTCAGCGCCCGCCCGTCGCCGAGCTTGGCAACTTCCAGCAGCGCCTTCAGCCCTACGTTCACCGGACGCCGCAGCCCCTGCAATCCTAGCTTCGCGAACACGCGATTCTCGCCGAGCAAGGGAACGGCATCGGCGATAGTGGCGATGGCGACGACTTTCATGAACGACATGAGCAGGCGCGACTGGTCTTTCCGGTCCAGCCGCCGCTGCATCAATCCCTGCGCCAGCTTGAAGGCCACGCCCGCGCCGCACAGATGCTTGCAGGGATAATCGCAGCCATCTTGGTTGGGATTGACCACGGCAAGCGCCTGCGGCACGCCGCCGGCGCCGGGCAGGTGATGGTCGGTGACGATGAGGTCGACTCCGGTGCGGTGCGCGGTTTCGGCGGCGGCGAAGGCGCGGATGCCCGTGTCGACGCTGATAATCAGCCGGACGCCATCGGCAGCGGCGCGCTCGATCACCTCGTCGCGCATACCGTAGCCTTCGCGGATGCGATGCGGTACATGAAAATCCGCCGCTCCGCCGCACATCTCGATGGCCGTCTTAAGAATGACGATTGCCGTGGTGCCATCGACGTCGTAGTCGCCGTAGATCAGAATTTTCTCTTGGCGCTCGAGCGCCGCTTCCAGCCGCTCCAGCGCGGCCCTCATACCGCTCATACGCAGCGGGTCGTGGAGATCGGCAAGCGCAGGCGAAAGAAAACGGGCGGCAGATTCCGGCTCGTCGATCCCACGCGCAACCAGCAGATCGGCAAGCACGGGCAAAGCGGAAGCAGAAATTTTCAGCGTGGAATCGCGCAGCGCGGCTTCGAGCGCCCGAGCTTTCGGAGAATTCAGCGGATTGGCGATCCATCGCATGGCCGGTTTTGGAGAAGAACCAGATTAACAGCCCCCGCCACATCTCCAGAAACAGGCATACCAGGGTCATTCAAGAATCCGGTCCAGATTGCCGATGGAAACAGTTCGGGGAAAGCCTGGATTTCTTTCCCCTAGTGTTACAAACGTCGGAAATGGAGCGACGGGCGTCTCGCCCGTCCAGCAACAGTTCGACGGCCGGGCGAGGACGCCCGGCGCTCCACTCTGGCATTGGGGCGCGAAATCTCGAGGTCGAGGGAATGCTATGACTCCGGCAACGGGCACATCGAAAGCGGCGGCAGCGGCGGAACTGCGCTGGGACCCGGACAGCATTCCGCCCTTCCCGGCAATCGCGCTGAAGGCGCTGAAGCTTATGTCGGGCACGGACACGTCGTTGCTTGAACTCTGCAATCTGATCCGCTCCGATCTCGCATTCTCGACCGCGATCCTCAGGATCGCCAATTCACCCCTGGTGGCGTTTTCCAAGGACATCACCAGCGTTGTCCAGGCATCGATGCTGCTCGGCTTCCAGCGCCTGCGGAGCGTGGTAATCACGGTGGGGCTGAAGGCGTATCTCAAAGACTCGTTCACGCCACTGATGAGGGCGTGCTGGCATCACAGCGTCGCCTGCGCCATCGTCGCCGAGCGCAGCGCAAAGTGGAGCTCATGGGACAAGGAGTTCGCCTACACGGCGGGCATTCTGCATGACATCGGCAGAGTGGCTCTGGCCACGACCATGCCCGCGGCGTACGCTCGCGTCATCGAGCGCGGGGCCGACCGGCCCCATGGTCTTCTCCAGGTCGAACAAGAGTTGTGCGGAATCGACCACTGCCAGGCGGGACGTTCCCTGGTGACGGCCTGGAACCTTCCCGAAGCGTTCCTCTATATCGTCGCATGCCATCACGATCCGGAAGTACACCTGACGGGCACGGATTCATTGGTACCGCCGAGCTGTGCGTTGGCGGATGCACTCGGATTCGGCGTCGTGCGCTGCCCATCCTCGCGCAGCTATGCCGAAATTGTCGGCGAGTTTCCCGAGGCAGCGCGAAAACACTTTCCCGGCGACGCCCAACAACTCGCTTCCGAGATCGCAAACGAGATCAAAGTGATTGAATCGGCGTAGCGGAGAACAACGCGCAAGCGGCCCCTACAGCTCCTCGTCCTGGTCGGGCTCATCGAACATGAATCCGCCGCCATCGTCCGCCAGCTCGCGCAAATGTTGATAACGCTCGTACCATTCGGTGGTCGCTTCGTAGACGAAGACGCACCCTTGATACGCCCATCCGAGCTGCACGAAGCCGGTCTTGCCGGCGTAGCTTTTCAGCCAGCGGCTTTCTTCCAAATCTTCGTCGTTTCTGTAATCGCTGTCGGCGAGCTGCTGCGACAATTGCTCCAACTCATCGCGGTCGAGCGTCCAGAAATGCATGGTGAGGAAGGGCGCGCCGGTGGACTTGGCCAGCTCCACGAAATCCTTCCAGCCGTCCGGATTATGGGCCGAGTCCCACATCACGCAGGGAATTTCTTCGCACTCGACATAGCCAAAGAAGCGGCGCATGCCCAGACCTTCAATGAAGGCCGTCATATCGTCTTTCATGCCGGTCAGATCGTCGGGATGTGGAGACATCGGATGAGGAGTCATGGAGTTCCATTATTGTACGGCTTGGCCCGTTCCCCCGCCAGTGCCCGGACGAAGGCGGTCGTTGGGCGCTAGTCGTTGGTTGTTGGCAAACCCTTACTGCGAAATGTCGCTTTCGGCCTGTCGATGCGAGTGGAGGCGACTGGCGAACGGCGAACGACCAACGACTGGCTCGCTTGTGTTAAAATTTTTGTTTATACAACAGCGCGATAGACATGCTCTTTTCCAAAGAATATGTGGGCTATCTGGCCCGCGAAGTTTCCAAAAAACTGGTGGCGAGCGGCCTCATTGAGACCAAGGCGATGCCCGCGCTTAACGAGAAGGTGCACGCCGCTCTGCTCGATGAGCTGGCGCTCGAGGACCGCATCAACGATGAGGTGCGCGTGATCCTCGAAGCGTATTCCGAGGAAATGCAGAAGACCGGCGCCAATTACCAGGAAATGTTCCGCAAAGTAAAGACCGAGCTGGTGAAGAAATACAAGGCTATTCTTTAGGATGCCTTGGAGGACGCCACTGCCGTGCGATTGAGCCGCGACAAAGTCAACAAACTCGCCCACACCGTCACCGACGCCGTGGCTGAAATGGACGAGGTCGAGTTCATCGAGGACCGCAACACCATCCGTCTCGAAGTCCGCAAGATTCTCGAAGAGCTGCTCATGCAGGAGGCCCGCATCGACCAGGCCGCCCGCCAGAAAATCGAAAGCCAGCGCCGCACCATCATCGAGGGCTCCGAGGAGTGGTCGATCCTCTACCGCAAGTATTACAACGAGGAAGTCAAGAAGCTGGGAGTGTAGTTCTCAGTTCCCAGTTCAAAGCTCTCAGTGATCCCCGCAAGGGTTTTTCTGAGAACTGAGAACCGGGAACTGAGAACTCCCACTGGTTACCGGTTACTGGGTACTGCATCCATCCGCAGCACATCATCCTGATCTTCATTGTTGCTCTTGATTCCAACCGCATCGAGCTGTCGCGCTACTGGCTGCACTATCTGTAGAATCCGCGCCAGCGTTTGCCCTACGGCTTCCTTGTCGCTGTTCTCCGGGCCTCGGCGCTCCATCACGCTCTGGAAAAAAGTTTTTGGCTGTGGATAGACCACGATCTTGACTTCGTCGCTTATCGGAATTCCCGCCGCTTTCTTCGCCAGTTTCAGCGCCGTGTCGTAGCCGCCGAGCTCATCCACCAAGCCAAGATTCTTCGCATCCTGGCCCGACCAGATGCGTCCCTTCGCAATCTCCAGCACTTTTTCTATCGGCAGTTTGCGCCCATCGGCAACTTTGCTGGTGAAATCCACATACACGCGGTCGAGCCACGCCTCGAATCGCGCCCATTCGGCGGGCGTGTAATCGTGCGTTCCGGTGAACATGGTGGCGTTCTCGCCCTGATGCACTTCATCCCACGAAAGCCCAACTTTGTCCCACAAGCCGCTGGTGAGCATCTTCCCGCCCAGCACTCCAATCGAAGCCGTGATGGTTCCCGGCTCGGCGACGATTTTGTCGGCGGCCATGGCCACAAAGTATCCGCCCGACCCCGCCAGATTTCCCATCGAAACAATCACCGGCTTGCCCGCCTGGCGCGCCCGCACAACTTCGCGCCAGATGGTATCGGAAGCGACATAGGAACCGCCGGGACTATCCACGCGAAACAGGATCGCCTTCACATCCTTGTCTTCCGCCGCCGCTCGAATTGCGCCTGCCACTGTATCCGAGCCCATGCTCTGGCTGCCTGATAAGGGATCGTAATCGCTCTTGCCGCGCATGACGTCGCCAACGCCGAACACCAGCGCAATGGTCTTGCCGCGCTCGTGCGGACGCCCGGCGCGGTCCAAGTATTTATCCAGATAGAGCAGTTCCGCTCCGTTGCCCGCCTTGTTCTTTACGTCGCCGTAGACCTCGTCGCGATAAGCAACCGCGTCCACCAGTTTCGCCGCCACGGCTTCTTTGCCCAGATATGGTCCCGCGTCCACCAGCGCCTGGAATTTCTCCGGCGCGATCTGCCGCGCCCGGCAAATGCCGTCTTTCATCTGGTTGAACCACGAAGTCATGATCGCGGTCGTCGCCTCTTTGTGTTCCGCCGTGTACTTAGTCTCGGTATAGAAGTTGAGCGCATTCTTATATTCATAGCGGTGATCGCCGTGAAAGGTCACGCCTAGCTTCGATAGAGTCCCCTTAATGAATGGCGACTCCATGATGATGCCCGTAAGTCCAACGTCGCCCGAAGGCTGGAGATAGATATAATCGAAGGCCGTTGCCAGATAATAAGCGCCGTTGCCCGGCCCGAACTCGCCGAAAGTTTCCGCGTAGGCGACGGCGAATTTCTTGTGCGCGCGAAATCTTTGGACGGCATCGCGGATCTCCTGCGCCTGCGCCATTCCCATCGGGGCCGCGCCGATTTTGGCGATCATGCCGGCGACGCGATTGTCGCTTGCTCCGCGATCGATCGCGTCGACCACGTCGCGCACCGTCTGCCGGCCGGCCAGCATCACCTGCGCCGGCGGCGTGTCGGGCACGTCTTCCATGAACGCCTGCTCGAAGTTGGCTTCGAGGATCGTCTTCGAGGGGACCTTGCCCTTTACTCCGATCGCGGCCGCCAGCACGATGACCAATCCGATGAGAAACAGAGCGCCTAAGATGGCGAGAAAACGCACGATTGCCTTCGACATGGATTGCTCCTTTTAGTAAGTCAAGAGCAGTCTAACCAAGTGCGGGGCTTAGGCGCTAGTGCGTCACCGAACAGAAGCAATTTTTCCCACGAACAAAGAACGCGCAAGATTTGTCCTATTGAGTCGTTCCTGTAGTGGTGGAACTGAGGGCTTGAAATGCAGGCGTTTCGAATGTATGTTTTTCGGAAAGACTGCGGTCTGGCTTTGGAGTAACTGAAACTCGGGTAACCGAGTTTTCCTCGCATGATAGTATTTCCGGCGAGATGCCTGTAAACCAGAGAGGAAGACTGAAAGGAAAATTATGAATAAGAGATTTCGCTTTAGACTTATGTTCGCGTTTTCTGTAATGATTCTGTTCTTCGCACCGTTGCTCCGCTCACAGGAAGGCGACGAGAAAGGCCCTGTCGACAAGGGCGCGCCCGAGCAGAAGACTGTCGATAAGAAGCCTGTACATACCTTAGGCGGGCCATGCGAATTGACTACATGTGTGACCAAGGTCTTGTATTTTTCCAACCTCTCGCAAGTCACCGAATTACAAGATGTCGTGAACTCTATGCGCACCATTGCGGAGATTTCACGCGTCCAGACGATTCTTTCCGCGCGAGTCGTGATTGTGCGAGGCACGCCCGAGCAAGTGGCCTTGGCCGAAAAGCTGGCCGATGAAATCGATAAGGCCAAGAGGAGATTCGGAGGAGTGGGATATCGCCTCGACTTCAAGATCGTCGAGTCGGAAGGCGACAAGAAACTGCGTTCCCGCATCTATTCTCTGGCGACGGAAGGGCGCGAGACCGCTAAACTGAGTATCGGAAGACAAGCGTCGACGCAGAGTCAAAGCGAAGCGGCCCCCGAAAACAAGCAATCTTCAGATGTAGTGGCCGGACGGAGCATCGAATGCGTCCTTCTTGCGGAGAATGAGCGCACGATCGATCTGCGTGTGGATGTGGCTTTCTCCAGTTCCGGCACGAGGGAGCCCGGAAAAGATGAGAAGGCTGGGCTAAACGGCCAGGGAAACCCCGTTCCGACACAGTTGCGAGTCAAGGATCACATCACACTTGAACTGGGCAAAGCGACGGTCATCAGTGTGCTCGACGATCCCGACAACGAACGTACCTTTCAAATTGAAGTAACAGCCACTCGAATTAAGGAAAAACAGTGAGGCCACGTTCGCTGGCCGCGTGCTTCTTTTTCGGCGGTTTAGGGAAGCGCAGTCCGGTGTGCGTTGGAGGAGATTGCGGTGAAGGAGAAAGGAGATAACCACAGGGGCACAGGACGACACAGAGGAACCCTCCGGCACTTCTTAGGTTTTCGATTTTCCTCTGTGTTCCCCTGTGTCCCCCGTGGTTAGGCTCTTGCTCTTTCTCCGAAGATCGCGGTTCCCACGCGCACGCAGGTTGATCCCTCTTCAATCGCGACTTCGAAATCGTGCGACATGCCCATGGAAAGAACGGCCACGCTAATTTGCGGCAATTCGCGCGCGGCGATGCGGTCGCGAATCTGGCGCAGTTGGCGAAAATACGGCCGCGAGCCCTCGGGATCTTCCGTGTAAGGCGGGACGGTCATCAATCCGCGAATCTTCAGATTTCGCCAGCGCGGCGCGCCTCGGAGAATTCGCTCCAGTTCGTCTTCATTTTCATTTTGACCCGAGCCGGGCGCGACCCCGCTTTTTGCCGATTCGCCACCGACGTTGATCTCGATCAGGACGGACAAAATTTTGCCCGCGCTTTCCGCGCAAGCATTCAGCTTCTCCGCCATGCGCACGGAATCGACGGAATCGACGGCGTCAAACAACTCCGCCGCCTTCGCGGCTTTATTGGATTGCAGATGTCCAATCAGGTGCCATTCGGCGCCGCCGAGATCGCGCAATGCGCCAGCCTTCGCGGTGAATTCCTGGACGCGGCTCTCGCCAAAAACGCGCAGTCCGGCGGCGTAGGCCTCGCGGATGGGTTCGACGGGAAAAGTCTTGCTCACGCTCATCAGCGCAATTTCGTCCGCATTGCGGCCCGCGCGGCGCGCTGCCGCCGCGATCCGCTCGCGCACCTGGGCGATATTTTCAGCGATCGACATTAACGAGTAGCTTACATGAATGAGGCGGAGCCGAACTGCGCTCGGCTGGGCAGGTGAGGGCACCTGCCCTAACGTGAGCTGGGACGGGCGAGGTCGCCCGTCCCCACACGAACTAACTTCCGGCGTTACATGATGGCCGTTGGTGGGGCCGGTTCATCCGGGTTGCCCGCGTTCTTCAGTGGCACGAAGATCATGACAAGCGCAATGATTGCCAACACCACGAATCCCGACCAGGAAGTCGGACGCGCAAAAATATGCGGGATTTTCCACCCCTTATAGAGAAACACCGCGATCACAATCCCCAGCAGCGCTTCTCCCGCAATCATTCCGGAGGCCGTCAGTACTCCGGCATTCTCGACGCGAGCCTTTTGCGCATCGTTGAGGTTGCGCCGGTCACGCATACGGTCCGTGGCCCATCGGATTATGCCGCCGAGAAAAATTGCGAAGGTGGTCTCGACCGGCAGATACATGCCGACCGCGAACAGCATCGGGCTCTTCACCTCAACCATGATTAAAGCGAGTCCCATGAGGATTCCCACGATGATCAATGGCCACGGCATTTCGCCGCCGACGATGCCCTGCGACAAAGCTGCCATCAATCCGGCTTGCGGCGCCGAAAGCGCCCGGTCGCCGAAGCCAATGCCACCACTCTTGATGTTGGCCACGTGCAGCAGCATGAGCACGAAGAACAGCACGGAACTCGCCGCCGCCACGCCGATGAAATCGCCAATCTGCATCTTCTTAGGCGTGCCGCCCAAAATGTGCCCGACCTTCAGGTCCTGCAACATCTCGCCCGCTACCGCCGAAGAAACACAGACAACCGCCGCCACGCCCAGAACCGCCGCGACCCCGCTCTGTCCCGAAACGCCGAGCGAGACCATCAACAGCGCTGCGACAATCACCGTCGCCAAGGTCAGCCCAGAGATCGGATTATTCGACGACCCGATCATGCCCACCAGGTTCCCGGAGACTGCGGCAAAAAAGAACCCAAGGATGATCATCACGACCGCGGCCGTCGCGCCCGCGCCAATCGAACCGGCGAAGTAAGCGTAAAGGGCGACCATGCAGAACAGCACAGCGAACAATCCGGCAAACACCGTTTTCGCGTTCAAATCGATTTCCGTCCGATTTGTGACCACGTGTGCGGTTGCCGATTTTTTCAAGTCCGAAACCGCACGCTTCATCCCAATCCCGAGACTCTTACGCATGCGGAAAAGCGTGTAGCAAGCGCCCACCAACATGCCGCCGACCGCGATCGGGCGCACAATGAAGCGCCAGACGAGCGTGGCTTGTCCACCCCAGAAATCGTTGTCGGCAACCGCACCCGCCGGAACAAACTCCTGCAACCGGGGCCCGAGAAAATAAAGGATGAGCGGCACGAGTAGTCCCCACGCCAACACGCTGCCTGCGAAGTTGAGAGCCGCCAAGCGCGGCCCGATGATGTAGCCAACTCCCAGATAGGCCGGACTGACCCCTGGAGCCGCGAAGGTGCTGACAGCACCTGTGTTGATCTTGGCCGACGAACTCTTGGCACCCAGGCGTACGAAGCTTTTTCCCACTTGGCCAATGCGGATGAAAAAGTCGCGATTTACCAGGAAAAGATTGAACTGTCCCAGCAAGTACACCAGCCCGCCGAAGCCCATGTTGGCGAAAAGAATCTTAGCTGCGCGGCTACCTTGCTGGCCCGCCTTGTGGATCTCGCTCGCTGCCACGGACTCGGGGAACGGAAGGTCCGGGTCCTCAACCATCACGCGCCGCAACAGCGTCACGAACAGAATGCCGAGCGTCCCACCCACCGCCATGAGCGCCGTCGACTTCCAGTACGCATGCTGGAAATCGAACACCGGCCACACGCCCGAAATTACAAACGCGGGTATGGTGAAGATCGCACCGGCCGCCACCGATTCGCCGATCGAACCTACGGTTCGCGCAATGTTTTCTTCTAGGATCGAGCCCTTCATCAATTTCAGCACGGCCATCCCGATTACTGCTGCCGGGTAGGTCGCGGCGATGGTCATGCCGGCCCGCAGGCCTAGGTACGCATTGGCGGCTCCCAGAACGACCGTCATAACCAGGCCGATCAGTACGGCCCGAAAGGTGAATTCCTTCATTTCCATGGTTTCTGGAACGTAGGGGTGATGCTTGCGGGGGGCTTCGGTATTTGCCCCAGGAGTGCTCATAAGAACCTCGTAGTGGGTAGAGATTTCATTGCCGTATCGCAGTAGTAGTGACGGCGCACATTAACACGCCGAAAGGCTGTATTACAAGTGCGGCCATCACTGAGTCGGGCTTTTTTCTGGGCGAGCGTCTTTCTTGACCTGCCGCGCCAACCGTGCAACTGGCTGATTGGCTTTTCGATCTATGCTACCGTCACAGGTCACGGCACTGGTAGAATGACATCGCGGTGCGGTGCGTTCCGGCAGCGATCGGTCTCTACGGGTCCCAGGGAAAAGCTTGAGCGGTAGGTTCTCGTTCGCGTCCGCGATGCGTGGCCGGGGACCAGCCTTGAACGGCGGGATGGATCGGGGTCTTGGAAATTCTTCCTAGAGGAGGTTCCTAATGTTTGGAATGAAAGGGTATGCGTTTCCATGGATGATCGTGGTTGCCGCCATGGTGTCAATTTTTTGTGGCGGATGTGGCAGTGGCAGCAGCAATAACCTGTCACAGGCGCAGGCGCAAGCAGTGACAGTGGAAGTCTCAGGTGCTGTCGTTCAGTCCCTGGAGAGTGCATTTCCCTCGGGCGCGGGCGTGGCAAAAGGCGCACGCCGGAATCTATCGACGGTGGTGAGCGGCATTAGGCCGAACGCGTCATCTGGGTGCACCACGAGCGGGTCTGAGGAAAACTGCAACTGGCCGGTCTCCTACGACGGAGCATGCCCTCTAGGGGGGACTATAGCCGTCGCCGGCGATATCGAAGCCACACTGAACAACGATGGCGATGGGTCTGTGAGCAGCCAACTCGCGATTACACCGGCAACTTGTGGCGTGTCCAACCTGGTTATTAACGGCGATCCCGACATCGGTGTTGGCCTTAACATGAGCTTCACCGATTCAGCTCCAGTGTTTCCGATAACCCTTACGGCAGGTGGGGGGATTTCTTATGGGCCAAAACCGTCCGGAAGCTGCAAGTTCGATGTGACGTTCACGATAACCTCTGAAACTAGCTGTTCAATTGCCGGAACGGTGTGCGGGCAATCGGTCAGTGGAAATTGCTAGCGGATGTGCTGTTCTTTTTGGCGCACCCCGCACTGGCGACGTGGGATTGCGGTGGCGGGTATTTCCGCTGCTCGCAGAAATGCGGTGGGCGAGGAGACCGGTTTTTGTCTGCAACTTCCACCGCACCTTTGCATCTTAACTGAGGGTTAGAACGGCCCTGTCCAGGAGGTAATACGTGACTTCCATTTTCGGGCCCTCTTGGAGCCGGTTTTTCGAGGAATTTCACTGTCGGGAATGTGGCTTCCACGAAGCTTATCGCTCCCGCCCTCGCGGTTTCTTTGAAAAACATGTGCTTCGGTGGTTGTTGCTGCAAACGGTTCGCTGTGAGCGTTGCTATCGCCGGAGCTACGTTTTGCGGACGATTCCGGCGCTGGAACGGTTCCAGCTCCACCGTAAAGCGCCGCAGAGTCAACAGCCAACCGGCTCGAAGTCCGATGGCCGCGTTGCATAGGGTGTGAACCGCGTCTATACTAACTTCGTGTAGCCCGGCGAAGCGTCGTCGGCTGGCCGGGTGCGGGAGGCCGTCTTCAGCAGTACTGGGTTTCGATTACCGGCTACCCAGGGCCAAGCGGCGAACCATGATTTGTCTGACAATGATTTGTCTGACAAAAGTTTGGCGGATCGTGGGTTTGCTCGATGGTCCCAGCGAGTTCTTGCGACTTTATTCTTCACTTTTTTCCCTGCCGATTGCCGTATCTGTGGTTCCCCACTGCTGAGAATTTCGCGGCTTCCCGTGTGCGAAGGCTGCTTGCATGGGCTGCGGCCGCTGACGGGATCCTACTGCGCCATTTGCGGACAAATCCTGTGCCTCCCGGCCTATATCGATGGCCAAGCGGCCGATGGCGACGACCCGAGGTGCCTGCTCTGCCAGCGCGTGGAGCCTCCCTTCGAGCGTGCGGTTGCCTATGGCAGCTATGACGGCAGGCTGCGCGGCCTGATTCATCTGCTCAAGTTTCAGCAGGTACGTCCGGTAGCGGCGGCGCTGGGGCGCAAGCTGGCGGAGACAATTGCCAAGCTGGAACCTGCGATGCCGGTGGGAATGATCGCAGTGGTCCCGGTCCCGCTGCATAAGCGCAAGCAGGCGCAGCGCGGATTCAATCAGGCGGAGATCGTCGCACGGAGCGCGCTGAAGCAATTGTCGCGACCGAAAAGGTTCGAACTGTCGACGGGAGTCCTGCTGCGCCGCCGCGAAACCGTCAGCCAAATTGGCCTAACCAGTCATCAACGGCGCGAGAACTTGCGCGGCGCTTTTGCCGTAAGCGATGCATCGCGAATCGTGGACCGCGACATCTTATTAATCGATGACGTCCTGACCACCGGAACCACGGCCTCCGAGTGCGCGCGGGTCCTTTTGCGCGCGGGAGCGGCGCGGGTTTGGGTGGCGACCGTGGCGCGAACGCTGAAAATCTACGATGTCATCTCGTTATCGGGGGAAGAGTTCTCAGTCCCTAGTTCTCAGTTCTCAGTGGACCCGCCCAGTTCTACTGAGAACCAAGAACTGAGAACTGGGAGCTGACTTTATGTCGCTGCGCTTGCACAATTTCGCGGAAAGCATGCGGCCGCACCTTCCGGCGTCGATGCTCGCTTCGGGCATGCACGCCGAAGGGGATGGCCACGCGCTGCATTCTCCGGTGCTGGTGCTGAACGCTTCCTACGAGCCGATCAACGTCTGTGCGGCGCGCCGCGCCATCGTGCTGGTGTTGAAGGGCGTCGCCATGACCGAAGAAGAAAACGGTCACTTCCTGCACGCCGCCCGCGTCGCCATCCGCGTACCCTCGGTGATTCGCCTGCTGGAGTATCGCCGCATCCCGCACCAGTCGCGCGCGCTCTCGCGCAAAAACATTCTGCTGCGCGACCGCAACACCTGCCAATATTGCAGCACCACGCTGCCCTCCGGCGAGCTTACGCTCGACCACGTGATTCCACGCTCGCGCGGCGGCCTCTCCACCTGGGAGAACCTGGTCGCCTGCTGCCATCCCTGCAACCGCCGCAAAGGCAACCAGCTTCCTCACGAAGCCGGTATGAAGCCCGCCCGCGAACCCCGCGCCTTCAACCTCCACACCAGCCGCCACATCATGCGCCTGATGGGGCACTCGGACGATAAGTGGAGGAAATATTTGTTCTACTGAGTAGCCGGACATCGGGCTTTGATGCACCCTGATGCCATGACCGCATGATGATTACCACGTGGAAAACGAGTAGCGCCGGCATCTTGCCGGCTGTCCCGAGGGCGTCTCGCCCTCGGCGCGGCGGGCGGGGACGCCCGCCGGACAGCCGCCGGGACGGCGGCGCTACTCTCTCGTGAAAAGGTAATAATCACACGGTCATGGTACTAGTGTCCTTATCTGCATAGATATTCGGACTATTCCCGGATTGCGCACGTGTTCTTGAAGAGATTCAGATCCGGCAACGATCGAGAGAGACCGAACCTCGCACATGGTATAATGCTTGCCGATCTTTCTTGGGCCCTGTAACTTCACTTGGAGGCTCTATGAAACCAGCATTATCACTTCTTAGGCTTTTATCGCTTCCCCACAGTTCCCGCTTACTTATAGCTTTCACCGTGGCGCTTGTCGCCGCTTTCACCACGGGCTGCGGTGGCAGTCCCCAGCCCTCGACTCCGGTCCTGAGCGGAAACACCGCGGTCACGGTGCTGCTGTCGAGCACTGCCAACGATCAGTTATCTCAATTCGATATTGGTTTCAACAGCATTACTTTGACCAGCAAGGCGGGTAAGACGGTCAACCTGTTTACCACGAGCCAGAGTCCGGAATTCATCCATCTGAATGGCAAAGTTGAGCCGCTCCTGACTGTCAGCGTGCCGCAAGATATCTATATTTCTGCGACCGCGAGCATCGGACCCACCAGTTTCACTTGCTCGGCGTTCGATTCATCACAAAACACACTTAACACGAGCACTTATGCCTACGGGTATGTACCGGCTGCCCAGGTAACCGTGAACGTACCCACACCGATCACGATTACTGGCAATGCCATGGGGCTTTCGCTGAATATGCTGGTGTCGCAATCGGCGAGTTTCCCCAGCACTTGTTACTACGACGACGGCATCCCGACATATTCGATAAACCCGACATTCAACGTCACTCCAGTGGCCTTCTCGCCCTCAGTTGCGGAACCTTTGCTTGACGGACAGATTGCTTCCGTCAACACGACCGACAACAGTTTCACGATAGCGCTGGCGGGTGGCGAGATGTCGTCCGCTAATGATTTTTCCGGGAATGGCCAGACGCTGTCCGTCAATACCGATGAAAGTACGGTCTATCAGGGCATCAGCGGTTTTTCCTCACTCACTGTGGGCACATTCGTGGACATGGACGCGGCCATTCAAGCGGATGGTTCGCAATTGGCTACGCGCATTGCGGTCGAAGACACGGATACCAACAATCTGAGCGTTTCAACTGGTTTATTGCTGCAAGTCGCTGCCAGCCAGCCGAGTCTATATAGCTTCGGGCGTCAGGACCAGGGTTACCTGAGGGCGTCCGGACAAGCAGGCGATCTCATGCCGTACAGTTTCGGCAGCGCCGTCTTTCAGATCTCGGGGCGGCTCACCAACCTGCAAGATCTTCCGTTCGTTCCGAGCTTCGACGCCGCCAACATGTTTGACGGCCAGAATGTTTACATCACGACCCACGCAACTACTCTGCAGGGCGGCCCCACTTACTTTCCGGCAACCACAATCACGCTGATCCCTCAAACCATCAACGGGACGATTAATGGGATCTCCAGCGACGGCAGCTTTACCACTTATGACGTCGCGCTTGCTACGTACGACTTGATCCCCGATCTCGCCGTGCAACCGGGGCAAACCACCGTGCTTACGAATCCAAGTAATGTGGTCGTCTATGTCGACAGCAATACGCAGATGCTCAACTCACAACCTCTGGCTGTAGGCAGCGTCGCGCGTTTTAGTGGGATGCTCTTCAACGACAGCGGTACCGCACGCATGGATTGCAGTCAGGTGAACGATGGGGTCGCAGTGCAGCCGTCAACTCAGGCTGCTGTTGCCAGTCGTTCGTCGCACCTGGCGCAGCCCGCGGTCGTTGTTCATCGGTATTTACAGCACTCGGACTTGTCCAAGTAAGTAGCCGGGTACCCCACTCATCGCGCACTTTGCGATGAGTGGGATTCGGCCGACTCTTACGGGAGCCTCGACAGTATCGCGATACTCCCACTCATTCGCACAGAACGCGAATGAGTGGGGCACCCGGCTCCTTCTGTTGGTGAAGCGGACACTATTGCACCGAAACTCTTAAAAGGGGCTTAACCCCGAAAATCGTTTCGCAAGTCGTACCCGTCGATCAACCTCACACCGTTCGCTTGTGCGAGGGCCTTCGCGGATGAAGTGAATGTGCCACTTGTAATTACCCAACCTTCGTCTACGCCGTAAAACCGTACCGCCGAGACGACCTCTTGGACAGCCTTGTTGCCAACTGCGCCCCGGTACCTTTTCGCTTGTATGGCAATGGCGCGGTTTGCTTTGGTCGCGAGGAGGTCTGCCCCTTGATCGCCCGTGGCAGGGGTTCCGCGAATGTTCTCAAAGCCATGCCGCTTAAGTAATGACGCGAGAAAAGTCTCGAACCCTACGCCGGACATTTCCTCGAAGCCCGGTTTTGCTGCATTGAGGCTTCGCTGTCGATGGAACGACCGAAACTCTGACTCCAAGTGCATCCTCAACCATTGATATTTCTCCGGCACCGAATACTCCCAGAAAACGCCGTCGTGGCCTTCCTTTATTGCATCCCTGATGTTTTCCTCGGTTGCGCCGTCGTCGTTCTCGGTCTTGGCCAATTTAAGCAAGCATGTTTGAATCTCTTTCGGCAGAACATCCCACCTCTCATCGCCATAGTCATCCAACTGCGATACTTTGCGGTCGGCTATTTTTAGGAACCTGTCCACGACCGTTCGATACTGCAAGAGCCATTCCTTGTACTGTTCGCACCGACGCTCCTTTGCTTGCCGTTCTGCTTCCTCCTTGCGCTGTCTGAGTTCGGCGTAGTGAATCTGAAAGCGGTTCTTCAGATAATCGGCTAACTCTAGGTATTCCGGTCGTGAGCTTGCTCTTGTCCGCCATTTTGAGAGCCACTCGCCAGCCTGTGGTGCCGCGAGACCGCACCCTTCCAGTGTCGCTATCTCGCGAAGACACTGCGCTGTCAAATCGTCAACATAGTGCCTTCGACTCTCGTTGAGGCACATACTCGATTGTGTGCGCTCTATCACGCCTTGATGCCGCTGCTGCAACGGGAGGCGTTGCCGCTCTCGCAATTGCTCCGACAAAAGTCGTTTTAACTCTCGCGATTTCCTATATCTCGAGACGATCCTCTTACCGAAAGCGAGGACTTTGTGTGACCACTTTTCATCTGGCATAACAGTGAAATGGCATCGGCCCAGCCTTTCGCCGCCATTTTATCTCGCGCAGCACTCTCACTTACCGCCGACAGCACGTTTCCGCGCGGGGTTTTTGTGGGTGGTTGGGGGCAAACCGTTGCTCAAGGCAAGCATCCCTTCTTGAACACTCACGCCGCCCGGTACAGCATCCATCTCCCGGCTAACCCATTCAAGCTTCTCGTCAATTCTTGCGTGAAATGCCGACGGGTACTTCTCTTTGAGCCGATTGGCCTCCCGCTCCAGGTAGTTCGCGCCCGACATTCCTGCAATCGCTGACCTGCGGATTTGACCAATCTTTCTGCGGGAGTTCGTTTTTCTTGTCGCCTTCCGTATCAACTTTTTCATATCTCGATCTTCCAGCCGGGCGCGCCACTTCTCGCACTTTTCGACAAGTGGCCTGCCGAACCGCCGACGCGACGCGATTCCGCTTTACCTAAATCCCGCGGATGGTGCGTCGCCCGGCCTGGCGCGCTTCACGCGGACGTGCTCCCTCAGCAACCTCGAGTAGGCCGGGATTCTTGAGCAGGTAGTGCCGTACCCAAGGCTGAATATTGTGCGCGAAACCAGAGACAAGATGCCCGACAGAACTGCTTCGATAGATCAGACCTTTCGCAACCAGACCCGAGCTGACACCGTCGCCCATAGGAAAGTAGCGTGTTTCGGTGTCGCCCGAGATGTAAGCCTTTAAAGCGGCTTTTTCGACTGCAGTGAGGTTCCGAAGATAATCCACAGAAACGCGATGGGATCGCCAAAGTTCGTAGCGATCGAAAATCCACTTTCGCGATGGCTCGATGAGTTCTGTCAGCAGGACAGCGCCAGAACCTAAAGCTCCGACCGCGATCCACGGTCGGTACTTGGTCGCGAAGTCAAGCAGCGAGAGCCACCGAAGCCACTGGTAAGGCAGGAATAATAGCACGACGCAGCCGATCAGCAGTGCCAGCCAACGCTTGTAAGATTTGAACCACGCCAAGAAGCCAGTGATCGCCGTTAGTATCTCGCCACTCATTTGGCAGGTTCCCTCCTAGTAACCATGTTAATCCCAATCAGGGGCCGAGTGCGCCACTTCTCGCGCTTTTCGAGAAAGCTTGCCCTGAGCGAAGCCGAAGGGTGGCCTGCCGAACCGCCGGTACGATCTCATTCCGCTTTATTTGAATCCCGCCGGGTGCCCACACACATTCGCGTCCTTTGCGAATGTGTGGGCGTGCGCGCCGCTGCGTCTTTCCCCATGGGAGCTTCTTTCATCACACAAAACCTGCAATCAAAATCATTGACTTCCAACCCGCCGCGCGAGAAAATAAAGATTGGATTGGGGTAGTTTCGAAGCGCGTCCGTGAACCAAGACGGCCCTCGAAGCTGCCCCAAACCCGTTTTTCAGCGTCGTTTTAGGAGCTAAGTCCTTATTCCGGAATATTTTACGTATAAGTCCTTTAGAACCAAAGATTTTGCGGGATTTTTTCCTAAATCTATGATTCCAAAAGACCGGGGGGGGGAGGGGGGAGTAGTAAACACGGGTTAATACCTTTGTAGTAAATAGCCGAAAACAATTCGTAGTTAGTCCCGAACAAAAGTTTTCTTAGCGAACTTCCTCAGTTGCCGACGAAGCGCAGATAGAGATCGCGATCGTTGCGGCAAGTTTCCGCCATCTGTTTCACCTTTTCCCATGCTTCCAACTGACTCTCATCGCGCACACCATCTTTCGCGCGCTCCCACTCCTTGAGAAAGGCTTCCATTTGCAGGTGGTTGAACATGGTTTTGCCGAACGGTTCGATGCCGCTGAGCAACGGGAAATCCGCATGGTTGGCGACCGGAACCACGCCATGCAGTATGACCCACTCGCTGCGTTCGCCGAGATCGTCTTCCAGTTTCACGACCAGAGACATCGCTTGCCTCGCTCTGTGAAGAAGAGTGACCGAATAGTGCTGGCCGCAATGGTACAGCCTTGGAGCGCATTGTCCAAGCTTAATCGGCTGTCAAAAGTAATCGAGCATGGATTACCGTGGACAAGCGCGCAGCCGAGAGCGCTCGCTCCTGCGCAGGCGATGAGGATCGCGTCTATCGCGCCGCGCCGTTTTCGGTCGTTATTTTCGGACTTGCCACAAAGGGCAACAAACGACGACACTAGCGAGTCATAGTGAGCAGCAGCGGACAGGGAACAGCGGAATGAATATAGGGCTTTTCGGCGGCAGCTTCGATCCCATCCATCGCGGACACTTGGCACTGGCCCAAGCGGCCGCCAGCCGCTACGCGCTGCGGCAAGTGCTGTTCGTGCCGGCGAATGTTGCTCCCCACAAACAGGAGCAGCCGCTTACGGCGTTTATCCATCGCTATGCCATGGTAGCGCTCGCCACGCAGGACGATCAGCGGTTTGTGGCGTCACTGCTGGAGGCGCCGGAAGAAGTTGTCCCTGCGTGCGCGAACTACTCGATCGACACGGTTCGGCATGTGAAACGGACTCTCAAGATGTCGGACCGCCTATTCTTCTTGATAGGAATGGACGCTTTCCTGGACATTGCGGAGTGGCACGAAGCGCAGGCGCTGTTGGCGGAATGCGATTTCGTAGTAGCGAGCCGTCCCGGATATTCGTTGCGGGACGTGGTGATGTCGTTGCCGGAAGGCTTGCGGCCCGCGGCGGCAATGACAATGACAACGACAATGACAGTGATAAAGACAGTGCCAAAGACGTACGCGTCGCAGAAGCGGACGGCCAGCGGAGACTTGGCGTTTCCGGGAGTGAAGCTGCACTTATTGGATGGAGTGCGGCAGAATGTTTCCGCGACCGCAATTCGAGCCGCAGCGGCGCGGGGCAAGCCACTGACGCGATGGCTGGATCCGCGCGTGGCGGACTATATTCGGAAGCACGGGCTGTATCGGAAGGGCGCGTGAGAACTGATCACCACGAAGCGGAAGCGAGAGCGAGAAATCGGTGGTGCAATTGCCTGATTGCGACAGTTATCCGCAAGCAAGATTGTTTTTCGCACACATAAAGGCAGGTCATCGAGTATTTGGGTTGTGCGGTTGCGGTAGCCAAAAAGTTCCCCAGGTAGCCCAGAGCAAGGCAATAATGAATGCCGCAGTTCAGCCCATCTTGTGAAACCCACGAGTCCAAACATTAACGTAATTGACAACGAAATTCAATGGCACACACAATAGGAACAAAAAGACAAAACGGCACACCTTGTTGCGCGGCATGCTTGGCACTGTTCTACTGAGGATGAAGGCGACTCCAACTAAGATTGCGCACCTAGCGATAATTGCAACGAAGATGGGTAGCATACTTTTCTGGCTAAACAATAGATTGTATGGTCCTTGGCGTCTAGGTTACTTTCGGTCAGTGAATCAAAAACCGATTAATGTTGGGGAATCGCGATTTCACCAATGATCGGCGAGTGTGCGGTTGTGATTGCTTGGCAGGGCGAATCGATCTTCCTCTCGGCGCGATGTCAGCGCTCCCACCCGCTCGGCTCCTTGCGGGTTACAATCAATGAACGCTTATGAAGAAAAAGAATGACCTCAAACAACAGGTGAGTGAAGCCATTCTCGCCTGCCAAGACAAACAAGCTGGCGATGTAGCGGTCCTCGAGTTGGAAAAAGATTCGGGAGCGTTCACCGACTATTTTGTGATGTGCAGCGGGACGAATCCGCGGCAGATCCAGGCGATTGCCGATGCGGTGGACGAGCGGCTGGAGGCGCTGGGCTTGCGCGTAACACACTCCGAGGGCTACAAGCAGGCGGAGTGGGTGCTGCTCGACTACGTGGACTTCGTCGTCCACATTTTCTCGGAGAAGGCGCGGCAGTTCTACGATCTGGAGCGGCTGTGGAAGTCGGCGAAGCGGCTGGAGCCGGCGGAATTGCTGGCGAAACCGAAGACGCGGCGGGCGGTGATCGGCAAGGCGACGATTGGCAAAACTTCGATTGTCAAAACAACGATTGCTCAATCAGCGGCGGCGAATCCCAGGTCTCGAAAAGCGCGAGACCTGGGGCACCCAGCGAAAACCGCTTTTGCTGCGCCCAAGAAGGCGCGAAAGAAGAAGGCCTGATATGCCGGCTTCGAAAAATCCCAGGTCTCGAAAAGCGCGAGACCTGGGGCACCCGACGAAAACCGCTTTCGCTGCGCCCAAAAAGGCGCGAAAGAAGAAGGCCTGACATGCCGGCTTCGAATACAGCGCCGTGGGGTTCTTCTTTCCGGTTGGTCGCGGCAGAAAAGTGGAAGGCAAAATCGGCGGCGATGGGCTGCGCGGTCACGGAAGCTTTCGTGGAATATGCGCGTCCGTTGCCGGATATGCGCGTTCTCGATCTGGCCAGCGGCACCGGCGAGCCTGGGATCAGCTTGGCGCAGCGCGTCGGCCCTCACGGTTCGGTCACCGCTACCGATCAGAGTTCGGAACTGCTCAAAATCGCCGCCGAGCGCGCCCGCAACAAAAAACTTTCAAACTTCACAACCCAGCAGGCCGACGCGCACCAGTTGCCGTTTGCCAACCAGAGTTTCGATCTCGCCACCTGCCGTTTTGGGGTGATGTTTTTCAGCGACCCCGCGCGCGCACTGGCGGAACTGCGCCGCGTGTTGAAGCCCGGAGCGCGCGCCTGCTTCGCCGCGTGGGCGCCGATGGAGCAGCCTTATTTTCAGACCACGATGAAAATTGTGCACCGGCATGTGGGCGGGACAATGCTGGAACCGGGAGGAGCCGATCCGTTTCGATTCGCGGCGGCTGGTTCTCTTTCGGAAGCGCTGCGTGGCGCGGGATTTCACGAGGTCGAGGAGTCGTTTCGCAATTTGCCCTGGGCTTGGCCGGGAGACGCGGAAGAACTTTTCGACTACGCGTGCTCCGTGACAGCGCCGTTTCGTGCAATGCTGGAGCGGGTGCGCGAGGAAGATTGGCCGGCGATCCGCGCGCAAGCGAAGGCGGCAATCGAGCGCTATCGCGTGGGGGACGAGATAAGGTTCGGCGCCGATGTGGTGCTGGCGTCGGGAAAAGCTTGAAACCCTGTGAAGATCAAAGTAGCGTGGATCGGGAAGACGAAAGAGCCGGCGATTGAGGCTTTGACGGCCGAGTATTTGAAGCGCATTTCGCGCTATGCCGAGATTGCGGGCGTTGCCTTGAAGGACGAAGCCGCGATTTTGTCGCTGGCCAGCGGCGAGCGGCAGAATCGGCGTCAGCCGAATAAAGAGCGGCATAAGCTGGTGCTGCTCGATTCGCGGGGAAAACAGTTTTCCTCCGAAGAGCTGGCTGAATTTTTGGAGCGCGAGCAGGTGAACGCGATACCGCTGGTGTTCGCGATTGGCGGCAGCGATGGCTTTAGCGACGCAGCGCGGCGAAGCGCCGGATTTACGCTTTCGCTGGGAAAGATGACGCTGCCCCACGAGTTGGCGCGGGTGGTCCTGGTGGAGCAGCTTTACCGCGCCTTCACCATCCTCAAGAACCATCCTTATCACTTGGGACATTAACTTTGTGATAAAGGGGCAGCGGCCAGTCAGCCCTCTGCTTCTGAGACTTCATGCGCAGCCCCGATGCACCTCTGAGAGCTTCACGGGGATGCGAAAATCGCTTACTGTATTTCCTGACAGGTAAAACAAATCTGAATTTACTGGCGAGGCCCTCCCCGAATGAAAAATCCGTACGACGTATTGCGAATGAAAGAACAGGAGTTGATGCGGGTCCGCAAAGAGATTGAAGCCCTGCGGATGGCAGCGCGGCTGCTGGGCGCGGAGGATCCGAGCGCAGCGCAAGGCGAAGAAAAACCAGCGCTGTCGCGAGTTGTCGAAATGCCGTAGAAGCGTTCCCCGTGAATTCGCGACGTAGCTTTAGCTGACGCCGTGCCCTATCCAAAACCATTTGTGAGACCAATACTAACTTTGGTTAGTGTTCGGCGGCGCGTGTTCGGCGGCGCGTGTTCGGCGGCGCGCGTTCAGCGACGCGCGTTTAGCTTGTCGAGGGCGCGCTTTAACTCTTCGAGCTTCTGTCCGGCCTCGCCGAGCTTGCCTTCGGCCGTGAGACGCTGGTAGTCGGCTAGGTCGCGGGCGGCTTCGGCGATAAGAGCGTTGAGATTCGCCGCCGGCTGTAACGACGTCTGGGGCGATGCGGCGGACGGCGGCGCGCCTTCGGCGGAAGCTGCCGCTGCGGCCGTCGATGGGGCGCTCGTTGACGGCGCACTTAGGGACGACGACGCTCCGCCAAAAAGGGCGGCCATTGCCGATTCGAAGGTAGGGCCGTAGGCCAGGCGGTCTTGCAGCGCTAACACGACCAGACGCAACTCGGGCATAGGACTGCGCTCGGCTTGCAGGTAAATCGGCTCGGCATATAAGAGTGCGCGGCCGGTTGGAATCACGAGCAACGCGCCGCGCCGCACGTGCGAGCCTTGCTGGTTCCAGAGTGTCAATTGTCCGGAGAGCTGGGCGTTTTGATCGATGCGCGCCTCGATTTGCAGCGGGCCATCGACTAACTTAGTTTTAGGGAAGTTATAGACCACCGAGGTGCCGTATTGCGCGCCGTCGCTGCGCCCGGCAATCCAGCCAATCAGATTGTTGCGGTTGGCGGGCGTGAAGGGCAGGATTTCGACGAACTCTTCGCCGGTTTCGCCGGGCAGTTTCATGAGCACGAAATTGGGCTGCATCGCCTGTGTGGTCTGGCCGCCGCCCTCGCTCATGCCAACTTCGGTGGCGACCGTCCAGAGGTCTTCGCGGTTGTAGAAGGCTTGCGGGTCGGTCATGTGATATAAGCCGTAAACTTCCGCCTGTAACTTGAGCAGTAACTCGGGGTAGCGCACGTGTTTGCGCAGTGCGGGCGGCATCAGGGAGGCATCCTTGAACAGGCTGGGAAAGATGCTGCGGTAGGCTTGGATGATCGGATCTTCCGTATCGAACACGTAGAACGTCGTCGTGCCGTCGTAGGCGTCGATGACCACCTTAACGCTGTTCCGCATGTAGTTAATAGGATTGCCGTCGAGCTGGTAATGGCTGGAGTAAGGATAACTGTCGGAAACTGTGAAGGCATCCATGATCCAGGAGAGACGGCCATCGTCGCCGAGGACGATGTAAGGATCGGGATCGTAAGTTAGGAACGGGGCCAAGGTGGTTACGCGCTCGCGCAGGTTGCGGCGCATAAGCAGGCGGCTGTCCTGATTCACATCGTCGCTGAAGGGCAGCTTGGCGATATCGCCGCGGTCGAACGCGACGATCATGCGGCGCAAGAAACCGCCGAGCACGATGCCACCGTTGCCTTCATAGGACGTTAGGCTGTTGCTGGCGCCTTGCGGGTAGTTGAATTCCTTTTGCCGCGTCTTCACGTAAACATCGGTGTTGGTCATCTCGCCGAAATAAATCTCGGGGCGGGTCACGTTCAGGCCGCGCACCGTGCTCTGGACGGGCATGTTACTCAGCATCAGCGTGGGCAGGCCTTCGGGCGTGAAGCCATTGACCGGGTTCATGGTGATGCCGTAGCCGTGGGTGTAGATCAGCTTGTCGTTGATCCAGTTGCGGCTGCTCTCGGGGAGCTTATCGACGTTGAGCTCGCGCGCGGCGAGCATGACCTCGCGGGTGGTGCCGTCGATTTCATAGCGATCGATGTCGATATCGGGGAAGTCGTAGTAAGTGCGGATTTCCTGGATCTGACGCAGCGTGTCCTGAAGCGCATGCCAGTCCCAGAGACGGATGTTCTGGAGCGTGGCCCGATTGTTCTCCGGATCGGCCGCCTCGACGGTGGTTTCGGCGGGAAACTCGCGCTGCGAAACTCGGCTTAATCCGTAGGCTTGGCGCGTCATGTCGATGTTATGGGCGATGTAGGGCTGCTCGCGGACCAGCTCATTCGGTTTGACGATAAAGCTGCCGACGTACCAGGCGACGACTTGCAGGCCGATATAACAGACGGCGGCTGGAATCGCCGCCGCGATCAGCCAGCGTCCGCGCGGAATCCGCACGGCGTTGACGGCGGCGATTATCGCGCCGAGAACGAGGGCCGCCGCGACAACGAGCAGTCCGGTGAGCATAATGTGCGCGTCGGTGTAGGTGACGCCGCCGAAGATGGTATGGTCTTCGAACAAGCGCTCGAAGCGGTCGAGATACACGCGTGCCGCAAGGAGCAGCAGCAGAAACGAGAACGCGATGGAGAGACCGCGCCAAGGCAAAGTGACGGCACGGCTGAGACGACCGGCGAGGGCGCGGCTTCCGCCGGTAATGAGGACGAAGAAAGCGGCGAGTGCACAAATAATCACGGCCAGGGTAAGCAGCCATCCTACGATGAGCTGCCAGACGGGCAGGGCGAACAGAAAGAAATTAAGCGGGCGGCCAAAAATCGGGTCGACGACGCTGCCAGTGGAGTGTGGCGCATACCAATAGAGCGCGAGCGTTGGCCACTCCTCCATCATGCCCGCGCCGGTAACGGCGGCGATGACGAGCGAAACGCCGAGCGCAATGAGGCGCAGGACAGACTCAACCGGGAGCTTCAACGGCTGGCCGCCGATGAAGATGGTGTGGCCGTCGGGAAGATCGGGGAGATGCGACCGCTTCAAGACCAGGAACGATGCGTAGAGAATAAGGAATGTTGCGGCAGTGAAAGCCGCGAAGACTCCCCATTGCAGGTTCAATGTTTTCCAGAACACGCCACCGTAGCCGAGCGAGCCGAACCAGAGCACGTCGACGTAATACGACAACACGGCCTGGCCGCCGAGGAAGACAGCGGCCAGGACGGCGAGAATGAGAAAAAAGCGGCGGCGGCGGTGCGGCCGGTGCGACGGCGGCCAGTCTATCGTCTCGGGGGGGTCGTGGAACTCGGGCATGGTTTTCATTCGCTCCGTTAGTTATCCGCATGATACTCCGTTGCGGGCGTGTTAGTATGTGGCGCATGTTTCGACCATCGCTATTGTCATCGTTATTGTCCCAGCGCTTGTCGTTGTCGTTGCGCTCCGTTGCCACTTGGTTCGTCTTGATGCTGGCTCTCGTCACGGCACCTGCGCTCCAGGCTCAGTCTTCTACAGTTTCCACCGCCGTTCCTGCCGCGACTCCCGCGAACGACGCCATCGTGCTCCACGCCGCGCATATCCTTGATGTGGAGCATGGCACGCTCACGAGCCCTGGCGAGGTGCTGGTGCGCGGCAATCTCATTGTTGAAGCCGGCTCTTCAGTTACGCATCCCGGCGGAGCGACGGTGATCGATCTGGGCTCGGCCACGCTGATGCCGGGGCTCATCGACGCGCACGTCCATCTTTTTCTGCATCCTGGAGCCGAAGACTTGCAGACGGTGGTCGAGTCCGTGCCTGAGCGCACGATCCTCGCCGAAATCGCGGCGCGCGACGATCTGATGGCGGGCTTCACCGCCGAGCGCGACATGGGAACCGAGGGAGCGGGTTCGGCCGATTCCGCCGTGCGCAATGCCATCGACTCCGGCTTGATTCCCGGGCCGCGCATGAGCGTGAGCGGCAACGCCATTAGCATTCTCGGGGGCCATGAAGACGCAATCCACTTCAATCCCGCCGAGCACATCTCATCCAACGCCACCTACGCCAACAATGCCGGCGAACTGGTTTCCGTGATACGGCAGCAACTGAAGGAGGGCGCGGACTTCATCAAGATTTACGAAACCGGCACCGACCGTTTCACCGATGGCAAGTTCACCACGCCTTACCAGTACACCGAGGCACAGCTCGCGGTCGCCGTCGAGGAAGCGGCGCGCGTGGGCAAGCGCGTGGGCGTGCATTGCACGGGCGAGCCCGGAGCACTCTACGCGGCCCAGGCCGGCGTCGCCTCCATCGATCACGCCGATCAGCTCGGCGCCGAGACCATGCGCATCATGCGCGAGAAGCAGATTTACGCCGTGCCCACGTTTGCCATCTCGGAGTACTTTGCCGACCATGCCGACTCGCCTGCCATGGCCGAGCGTGAGCGCGCCGTGCTGGCCTTTCATGCCGGCGAGTTCCGCAAGCAACTGGCGGCGGGCGTTCCCATGGCGGTAGGCTCCGATGTTGGGCCATTTCCGCATGGCACGCAGGCGCGCGAGTTTGAGTTGATGGTGAAGTACGGAATGCCAGCCGCCGATGTGCTCCGCGCCAGCCTGTTGAACGGCGCGCGCCTTCTCGGCAAGCAGGACATGATCGGCCAGCTCAAACCGGGCTTCTATGCCGATGTGATCGCAGTTCCCGGCGATCCGCTGCAGGATATTTCCGTACTCACGCACGTTAGCTTAGTCATGAAGAATGGTGTTGTGTACAAGAATGTCAACCGAAAATAGCGCGGCGAGGGCTGGACCAATGAAAGCTACCCTCTTCGCCGGAGGAAACACCAATTAAGTTTTTGCTGGCTAGACGAGATGCGTTGAAAGTGCGACCCTCAGCGGCTAAAGCCGCTTGTGTAGCGGGTTCTTGCGGCATGACTAAAGCCATGCCCTTTCAAAGCTATCCAGGGACCAACTTAATCAGAGTTTCCGTAAGTCAATAATTAGGCCCAGTGTCATCGAGCATTAATCATCGCTGCAAGGAGTTTTATGAACTTACTCACGCGCAAACTTTCACTCGCTTCCGTTGCTCTTGTCTGCACATTTTTCTTTTCCGCGGCGCTGGCCCAGAGCGCGCCCGTGCCCGCCGCCTCCGCACAGCACAAGTGGGCTCTGGTGCTGCACGGCGGCGCCGGAGTCATCGAGCGCTCGTCAATGACTCCCGAAGCCGAGGCCAACTACCGCGCCGGCATCAAGGAGGCGCTCGACGCCGCTGCCGGCGTGCTCGATAAAGGCGGCCCTGCGCTCGATGCTGTCGAAGCGGCCATCAAGCTGCTCGAAGATAATCCAGCGTTCAACGCCGGACGGGGCGCGACTTTCGCGGCGGACGGCACCAACCAGCTCGATGCCGCGATCATGGATGGCGAGACGATGCGGGCCGGTGCGGTTGCCGACGTGCAGCGCACGCGCCATCCCATCTCGCTTGCCCGCGCGGTCATGGAGCAGTCGTCCTACGTCATGCTGATCGGCTCGGGCGCCGACGCCTTTGCCGCGCACGTGCATCTTGAGCAAGTGCCGCCCAGCTTCTTTTTCACCGAGCACCGCTGGCAGCAGCTTGTCGAGCAGCTCCAAAAAGAAGGCTCGCCGATTCCGCCGCGCCCCGAGGGAGCGCCCGCGCCTCCGGCCAAGCCCATCGCCGCTTTTGAAACGCCCGACGCGCACAAGTATGGCACCGTCGGCATCGTCGCGCTCGACCGCCGCGGCAACGTCGCAGCTGGTACCTCAACCGGCGGCCTTTCGGGCAAGCGCTGGAACCGGGTCGGCGACTCCCCCATCATCGGCGCGGGAACTTACGCCTCGAACCAGTCGTGCGCCGTGTCGGCAACGGGCACGGGCGAATACTTCATACGGCTCACTGTGGCGCGCACTATCTGCGCCTTGGTCGATTACAAGGGCATGAGCTTGCAGGCGGCTGCCGATCAAGTCGTGCAAAAGGACCTCTCCGCCATCCACGGCGACGGAGGCGTGGTCGCGCTCACGCCCGACGGCCAACTCGCCTGGAGCTTCAACACTCCCGGAATGTTCCGCGCAAAACTGAAGGAAGGCGGCACGGCGCAAATCAGCATCTATCGCGACGAACCGTAAGACTTCTGGGCGAGTAGACTTATGTCCATAGTTTGCGGAACAAGCTCAGGGCTTTCGCCGTATAGAGACCTGAAGGGGTGTTCATGTCAACTTGGAAAATCACACTAATCGCGAGTTTGATCGGGACGGCGGTCGGCTTCTGGGCCTGGAAACTTAACTTGACAAGAATGGTCTGGCCCGAACATCCGCAGCTTGCGGGCTTTTTCCTTACCCTCATTGCCACCGTTGTGGTGCGACTGGCTTGGCCAACAGACTAGTCCAAGACATCTTCAAGAATTTAGATAGTTGTGGAAATCCTACCGACCCACTACCGGCTTACGCAATCGATTTATGTGGGGAGCAGTTTCTCTCGAAACAACTCGACAAGGCGCGGCTGAACAGGCTGCGGAAAAACTCCAGCTTCGTATCAAGGTATCACTTTAGCGATACCATAAGTCTTTCGGAATCAATCGCCCCTTTAGGGGCTGGGTGTCGAAGTTTGACTTTTTCCGCAGTCTCTGAAGCCGCGCCCTTTCCAGTTTGCGCACTCCGCCAAATGAATTGCGGATTTAGGGAAGCTCTGAACAAGTATCTCGTTGCCCCAGGAGTACTGTGAAGATGCGGCTTTTTCGCGGGCGAGGGCGCCCGCGCCACACTTGATCAGAGGTTCCTTGGCACGCTAACTCGCTGGAAACGATTTACAATCTCGTATCGGCGTTTGGGTGGCTCCGTCTGGGGCGGAGCGCATCACAGTGACGAGGGGCGCGGCGCAAGGAACGCCATCGACATTGAACGCGCGGGAGCTGAATGCGAGGCAATTTCATGCGAGAAGGATGGAAGCGGTCCGCGCGTGGGGAAAAGGTGAAAGTGTTATGGCCCGCGGCGTCCAGACTTCGACAAAGCTTTTCCGCGGACCTGGCAAAGACAGAGACTCTGAACCGATGAGCTATGCCGCAAATTCCGCCGGCTCCACGCTTCCTCCGCTGGGGGAAGAGGAGATCGCGCGCCGCGTGGCCGCGGAGAGGTTGCGGTTGGAGCGGGCCGCCGGGATCGTCGAGATGCCCATCGCGCACTTCCACCGGCCCGTGGAGCGGCCCTTTACCGCCGAAGAGCGCGACCGCACGACCATTCTTTTCGGAGGCTTTACCTGGAAGCACGAGCGCTTCATTGAAGCCGTGTTTCGCGGCTGCGGCTATCGTTTCCAGATGTTGCCGAACCCCAACGTGGCCGCCTTCCAGACCGGCAAGGAGTATGGCAACAACGGGCAGTGCAATCCGACTTACTTCACGGTTGGCAATCTGATCGAGTTTTTGCGGACGCTCGAAGCTCGCGGACTTTCGCGGCAGGAAATTCTCGACCATTACGTTTTTTTCACCGCGGGATCGTGCGGGCCTTGCCGCTTTGGCACCTACGAGTCCGAGTACCGGATGGCGCTGGAGAATGCGGGCTTCGGGGGATTTCGCGTTCTGCTCTTTCAGCAGGACCATGGCATCCATGCGATGACCGGCAATACCGGCCTGAAATTTTCGGTTGACCTCGGCATGGGGCAGCTCAACGCGGTGAACCTGGGCGATGTGATCAACGATCTGGTTTACCAGATCCGTCCCTACGAGGTGGTCCCGGGCGCAACCGAACAGGCCATTAAGGAAGTTGTCGACCAACTCAGCGATTTTCTGGAGCACCGTAAGCGTTTCGAAATCCTGGAGAGCGCGCCGGGATGGATTTCGCGCCGCCTGGCCCGAAACAAGAAGCTCAAAGATATTGGCAACACGCTGGGCAAGGTGTTGCACCACCTCTATGCCGAGGACTTCCTCAACGCGATGCGCCTCGCCCGTGAGCGTCTGAACCAAGTCGAAGTGGACCGCACGCGCGTGAAGCCGATCGTCAAGATCACGGGCGAGTTCTGGGCGCAACTCACCGAGAGCGACGGCAACTTCAACATGTTTACGTTTCTCGAGCGGGAAGGCGCGCAGGTGTATGTGGAAGCGATCGGCGGCTGGGTCACCTATCTCCTGTATGAGGCGCGGGCGAGCGCGGAAGAGAGAAAAGGCTTGGATGTTCCGCATCCCGGCGCGCGCTGGTGGGAATGGAAAAAGCAACTGGCCAACGACTGGAAATTTCGCAAAAAGTGGTTGCTGTTGCGGCTGAGCGAAGGCATCTGGAACCGTCAACATGCGCGCACCGCCCGTCATCTAGGCAATCTCGCGCCTCGTCTCGCGCCGCAGGGCGAACTGGCGCGATTGGCGCATCCTTTTTACCATTCGCTGGCCCGCGGCGGCGAAGGGCATCTGGAAGTGGGGAAAAACGTTTACTACACGACGCACGGCCTCTGCCACATGGTGCTGGCGCTGAAGCCCTTTGGGTGCATGCCGTCTTCGCAATCCGATGGCGTGCAATCGGCGGTGGTGAACCGTTTTCCGGAAATGATTTTTCTGCCCATCGAAACTTCGGGCGAGGGAGAAATCAACGCGCACAGCCGCATGCAGATGGCCCTGGGCGACGCCAAGATCAAAGCTAAAGCCGAGTTCGAGCAGGCGCTGGCTTCGACCGGCAAGAAGCTCGATGAGATCAAGGCCTACGTCGCCGAGCATCGGCAACTGCGGAGCCCGTTTTATCCGGTGCCGCGGCGGCAAGGCGTTGCTGGGGTGGCGGCCAACTTTGTTTTGCATGTCAGCAATCTGATGGACGGGAAAGCGCGGCTGGCAAAGTAAGCTCTTAGCTCTAGCCCTTTAGCTGAAAGCTAAGAGCATTTCTCACTTTGCTGTAGAGGGAAGGCACAAATGGGAAGGGCACGAGTTTACTCGTGCCGCATAGTGCTTTAACGGATAGCGGCTTTAGCCGCTGGGGGCGCGCACTCTACCCCATCACGCGAACCACTCTAAGAGCCACAAGCTGCGGGAGATTGATTGGACACAAACGCACAAAACGCCGAACTTGGCATTCGCTATCGCGTGGGCCTGGACGTGGGCTCGACCACGGTCAAGGCCGTCGTTATCGCGGCCGGAAACAGCGAAGCGCTGGCTGACTGCATTCTCTGGCACGACTACCAACGCCATGACACGCGGCAGCCCGAGAAACTTCTGGAATTCCTTCAGCGCATGGAAGCCGAAATCGACATTGCTCCGGGCAATTGCCGCATGTTTATCACCGGCTCGGGCGGCAACGCGCTGAGCGCGCTGATCGGCGCGAAGTTCGTACAGGAGGTCAACGCGGTCGCGCTGGCGGTCGAGAAACTCCATCCCGAAGTGAACTCGGTCATCGAGTTGGGCGGGCAGGACGCCAAGATCATCATCTTCAAAGCGGAGGGTGGAAACGGGCGCAGGAAGAAGATTCCTTCGATGAACGACAAGTGCGCGGGCGGCACGGGCGCGGTCATCGACAAAATCAACGCTAAACTAAAAATCCCGCCCGACGATTTGTGCAACCAGGGATATAAAGGGATCAAGATCCATCCGGTCGCGGGCAAGTGCGGCGTTTTCGCCGAGACCGATATCAATGGCCTGCAAAAACAGGGCATCCCGGCCGATGAACTGATGGCGTCGTTGTTCGACGCGATTGTCTTACAAAACCTCACCGTGCTTACGCGTGGCCACACCCTGCGCCCGCATGTGTTGCTGCTGGGCGGGCCGAACACTTTTATTCGCGGCATGAGGGAGGCTTGGCAACACAACATTCCACTGCTCTGGAAAGAACGCGGAATTAAGCTGCCGCGCGATCTCGCTCCCGAAGACGCGATCAAGAATCCGGAGAATGCGCTCTATTTCGCGGCCCTGGGCGCGGTGGAATTCGGTAAAGGCGAAGACGCGGAGATTGGCCAATATCTAGGGACGGAGAATCTCGAACGCTACATTTACGAAGGACGGCGCCAGGAAAAAGCGGCTGCGGGCAACCGCGGGTTGATCGCCTCACAAAAAGAATTGGAAGCGTTCAAAGCCAAATACTCGCGGCCGAAATTCGTACCGGCAGCTTTTCGGCGCGGTGAGCGGGTGCGCGCTTTTATAGGGCTCGATGGCGGTTCGACTTCGACGAAGGCCGTGCTTTTGTCGGAGCGCGGCGACGTGCTCTCGAAAGCCTACCAACTCTCGAAGGGCAATCCGATCCAGGACACCATCGACCTCTTCGCGAACCTGCGCCAGCAGGTGGAAACGCAGGGCGCGCATCTGGAAATTCTCGGTGTGGGAACGACCGGCTACGCCAAAGACATTCTGCAACGCGTGTTGCGCGCCGACGTGGCCTTGGTTGAAACCGTGGCACACACCGAATCGGCGCTGCGCTTCTACCACGATCCGCACGTCATCGTCGATGTTGGCGGGCAGGACATCAAGCTCATCGTCCTCAAAAATGGCCGCGTCAAAGACTTCAAGCTCAACACGCAATGCTCGGCGGGCAACGGCTATTTTCTGCAATCGACGGCGGAAGGATTTGGCATTCCGGTCGAAAACTACGCCGATGTGGCTTTCACCGCCGCATCCATGCCGGTGTTCGGTTACGGCTGCGCAGTGTTTTTGCAGTCCGACATCGTCAACTTCCAGCGCCAGGGCTGGCGCGCGGAAGAAATCCTAGCCGGCTTGGCGACGGTGCTGCCGAGGAATGTTTTTTTGTATGTCGCCAAGGTGCCAAGTCTGGCGGCGCTGGGCACGCGCTTCGTATTGCAGGGCGGCACGCAGAACAATCTCGCCGCCGTCAAGGCGGAGGTGGACTTCTTGCGCGCCAGCTTCCGCCCGCTAGGCATGGAGCCGGAGATTGTCGTGCACGAGCACTGCGGCGAATCGGGAGCGATTGGCGCGGCCATCGAGGCCATTCGCTGGTGGCGAAATGGGCACTTCACCACTTTCATTGGGCTGGATGCCGTCCGCAAGATCCGCTATCGCACCACGCGCAGCGAAGAGACGCGCTGCAACTTCTGCAAGAACACCTGCCTGCGAACTTTTCTCGATGTGCGGACGGATGACGTTCGGACGGACGACGTGCGAAGCAAAGAAGATGTTGAAGCCGGATTTGCCGCAGGCGGCGCGCCGCCATCTATTTCCACCTCTTTCCTCACCAAGGTCCCGCTCAAGCCCGGCGAGCAGCGCATGATCGTCGCCACTTGCGAAAAAGGAGCGGTGGAAGACGTTGCCACCATGCGCGGCATCAAGGCGCAACTCGATGCTACCAAGGCCGCCAATCCAAACTTGGTGGAAATGGCGGCGCGCGAAGTGTGGCGCTCGCGCCACCCGGAAAGCGTCGCCGATCCAATCCCCACCCGTGCACGCACATGGTCCGCTGCTGCCCGTCAACGTGTCGCGCTCATGAAACGCCGTGGGCATCTGCGCGTTGGCATTCCGCGCGTCCTTAACATGTATGCCTACACGCCGCTGTTCAGCGCCTATTTGGAAAGCTTGGGGGTGCGCGCGGAAAACGTCGTGTACTCCGACTTCACCAACGGCGACATGTACCGCGCGGGATCGAGCCGCGGTTCTATCGATCCGTGCTTCCCGTCGAAGATCGCCATCGCGCACATGCACAACCTGGTCTTCAATAAGCACGCACGCCAGCCGCTCGACGCGATTTTCTTCCCCATGTTCGACGTGTTGTTGTCGCCGCTCGTCAACGCCAGGGGGCACAACGCTTGTCCCACGACTTCGGTGACGCCGGAGACGGTAGAAGCGGCGTACACCAAAGAAACCGACCTCTTTGCCGAACGCGGCATTCGCTACGTGCATCCGCTGGTCGACCTCGCGGACCGCAAGCTTCTTGCGCGGCAGATGTTCCAGGCGTGGGCGCCGATTCTTGGCCTCTCGCAGGCGGAAAATGAACGCGCCATCGAGACTGGCTATCGCGAGATGGCAAAGTTTGACAGCAGCATTCGCCGCCGCGCCCGTGAAGTCCTCGATCGACTGGAAGAGGAACGGAAGCTGGGCATCGTGATGCTGGGGCGTCCCTATCATCACGATCCCGGCATCAACCACGAGATCACAGAGCAGTTCCAGAAGCTGGGTTACCCGATTTTCTCGCAAAGCACTTTGCCGCTCGATGAGGATCTGTTGGAGCGGCTCTTTGGCGAGGAAGTGCGCGCCGGTGACATCGTACACGCGCTCGACATCCGCGATGTGTGGAAGACGGCCAACTCGGCCAGTTCCAACCACAAGATTTGGGCCGCCAAGTTCACGGCGCGGCATCCCAACCTGGTCGCGGTGGAAATTTCGAGCTTCAAGTGCGGCCACGACGCGCCCATTTACAGCGTGATCGAGCAGATCGTGGAGCGCTCGGGCACGCCTTATTTCTCCTTCAAAGACATGGACGAAAACCGCCCGGCCAATACCATTAAGCTGCGCGTCGAAACCATCGATTATTTCTTGAAGCGCTACCGGGAGGACTTGTTAGACCGGAAGAAGAAGCAAGCGGACATCGAGCGCCAGCTTATGCAATATGAGTTCGGGCTGCGGGAAGGCGCTACCGGGACGGATTAGCATCGTGACCGCTTGATTTGTGCCATTTCACAACAGAGAGTAGCGCCGCCGTCCCGGCGGCTGTCCGACGGGCGTCCTCGCCCGCCGCGCCGAGGGCGAGACGTCCTCGGGACAGCAGGCAAGATGCCGGCGCTACTCGTTTTCCACGCGGTAATCATCATACGGTCACGGTACTAGAGAGAGCGGTGGTAGGCGTCACAGCAAACTGTGACGTACTTCACGGCGTTAATGCTCGCCAAAGAGCACCCTCTTACGGGTGAGGAGGAGCCGGAGGTCCTCCTTCGAGTCCGCGTCGGCTGTACCTATGGCGCCACCGGAGGGTGCTGGCGTTTTCCAGCCCGGCAGCACGCGCGAGTTTCTCGTCTTCATGTTACTCATGGCCATTCAATAATTGTGGCCAAGTGTTTTCGTTCGCGCTTGATCGGCCTGTGAAGTTGTGGTAAAGATGTGGTCTTTCGATTCGGGCTGTAGTTGCTTATGCCTTCGATTCCTTTTGCCTGGAGAACATTCAATGCTGCATCTCGATACTGGTAACACTGGTTTCATGATTCTATGCACCAGCCTGGTCATGCTGATGACACCCGGTCTCGCATTTTTTTACGGCGGCCTGGTGGGGCGCAAGAACGTGCTCGCCATCATGATTCAGAGCTTCGTCTCGATGGGCTGGACGACGGTAATCTGGTACCTCTACGGCTATTCGCTGTGTTTCAGCGGCGACTGGCACGGGGTCATCGGCAATTTGCACCTCGCATGTCTGCGCGGGGTCAACCTGAGCACAGCGTCTTTGCCGAACGACACCATCCCGGCATTCGTGTTTATTGCCTATCAGATGATGTTCGCCATCATCACGCCGGCGCTCATCTCGGGAGCATTCACCAACCGGGTCACCTTCAAGGCGTACATGTTCTTCCTGACCGCCTGGCTGACCTTCGTCTATTTCCCCTTCGTCCACATGCTTTGGGGCGGTGGCTTTTTACAGAAATGGGGCGTGGAGGATTTTGCCGGCGGCATCGTGGTGCACAACATCGCGGGCATCGCCGCTTTGGCTTCCGTGCTGTATGTGGGGAAGCGTCACACGGCGGATCGCGGTCCCCACAGCATCCCGTTGGTTGCCCTGGGCACTGGCCTGCTGTGGTTTGGATGGTACGGCTTTAACGCCGGCAGTGAAATGCGCGTGGATTCGGTGACCGCTGTCGCATTTGTCAATACCGACTTGGCAGCCTCATTCGCGGCTATCGCCTGGTTGTTTGTGGCATGGTTCAACGAAAAGAAACCTAAGTTCCTCGGCTTGCTGACCGGAGCTGTTGCCGGACTGGCGACCGTTACCCCCGCGGCTGGGTATGTTTCTCCCACCACTGCGGTCATCATCGGATGTGTTTCTGGCGTGGTTTGCTACTACGCCGTCGAGATGAAGAACAAAATGCAGTGGGACGACGCGCTGGATGTTTGGGGAGTCCACGGTGTCGGCGGCTTCCTCGGCATTGTCATGCTGGGAGTTTTCGCCAACAAGGAATTTAATCCCAACGGCGCGAACGGACTGCTCTACGGCGATCCCACTTTCCTGCTGAAACAAGTCGTGGCCGTGACTTTCTCGTCGGTGTGGGCCTTCGTGTTCACTTACGGGATGTTGCGCATCATCGATGGCTTCACGACGGTGAAAGTCAGCGAGATGAGCGAGGAAATCGGCCTCGATGAATCCATCCACGGCGAACATGCTTACGAAGAAGCTGCCACACGCAGCGATCTCCGTAAGTAATGCGCGCTTGCCGTTACGGTGTGGAACGGCGGGAGTGTGAGTGAATATCGGGCGGATGTCAATCATGACTCCGCCCTTTTTTTTGTCGATGGAGATCCCTGCGGTCCCCAGCCCAGAGCAACATCTACAACGGAATCACAGAGAAATACTTTATCATCGCTGTTTTGTTGAGAGACGAAAATATGATCTTGCTTTTCTCCGTGCTTCCGTGTCTCCGTGGTGAAGCGCGGTTTGCTCCCGCACAGCCCGATTCGGTATGCTGAGGAGTACACATCAAGCACCGCCGATTTCCCCGGTTTGCCAGTCTATGCAGTAGCGGTGCGACTAGTGTGTGCGACACTGGGGCGGCCGCGCGGCCGGCCGCGCAAAAATTTAGGTGGAGTCCGAATTGAACAGAAGCAATACGGCCAGAGGCAGGACCGCGGTCATCGTCGGGGCCCAATGGGGCGACGAGGGCAAAGGCAAGATCGTCGACGTACTCACGCAAACTTTTTCGGTCGTGGCGCGCTACGCCGGCGGCCACAACGCCGGACACACCGTCATCGTTAACGGCAAGAAATTCATCCTGCAGCTCGTGCCCGGCGGCATTCTGCGGCCCGAGTGCATCAGCGTCGTCGGCAATGGCGTGGTGATCGATCCGCTGGCTTTTCTGAAGGAAGTCGTTTCGTTGCGCGCCGCCGGCGTGAAAGTGGACGACAATCTTTTTGTCTCGAATCGCGCGCAGGTCATTCTTCCCTACCATCGCATGATGGAGCTGGGGTCGGAAAACGCTCCCGGCCGCGTGAAGATCGGAACGACTTCGCGCGGTATCGGCCCGTCTTACGAAGACAAGATGGGACGCCGCGGATTGCGCGTTACCGACCTGCTCGACACTCCGTTGCTGCGCACGCACATCGAGAACGCATGCCGCGAAAAAAACACGATCGCGCACGCGCTCTTCAACTCCGAGCCGCTCGACGCCGATAAGATGTTTCGGGAATACGCCGACGCTGCCGAGCAGATCCGTCCTTTTGTCCGCGACACGGCGCTGCTGTTGAACCGCGCATTGGCCGAAGGCAAGTCGATCGTATTCGAAGGCGCGCAAGGCACCATGCTCGACATCGATCACGGGACGTATCCATTCGTGACCTCTTCAAGCTCCACTTCCGGTGGCGCCGCCATCGGGACGGGCGTGCCGCCGTCGGCGATTGATACGGTCATAGGCATCACCAAGGCCTATTGCACGCGCGTAGGCAGCGGGCCGTTTCCGAGCGAACTGCTGGACGCGCAAGGCGACGACCTGCGCCAGCGCGGCAACGAATTCGGCGCCGTCACCGGACGCCCCCGCCGCTGTGGCTGGCTCGACTTGCCTCTGCTGCGTTACGCTGGCATGATTAATGGAATCTCCTGGTTGGTGGTGACGAAGTTGGATGTGCTCGACCACCTGGCGGAGATTCCGGTGTGCGTCGGTTATAAGGTGGACGGCAAGGAAACGGACGAAGTTCCGGCGCAGGCAAGCGGTTATGAAAAGATAGAATGCATTTACCGCAAAATGCCGGGCTGGGCCACGCCAACGCAGGCGATTCGGACGGTCGAAGCGCTGCCTAAAGCCGCCCGCGACTATCTGGCCTTCATCGAGAAGGAAACCGGAGCGCGGGTGGGAATGATTTCCACCGGCCCTGATCGCGAGCAAACGATCTTGGCGCCGGAATTTATAAGCGCGTTGGGTCTGAAGAACAATTAGGAGCTATCGTATAGATTTTGGGAAGGGCATGGCTTCAGCCATGCCGCCCAGAGCCAAATAACACAAGGGCTTTAGCCCCTGAGGGCCCCTGCGGGCAAAGAACGGAGCGACGAATGGTAGTGTTGGCAGTAACTTGGATGGCAAAAACCGGACGCGAGTCCGAAGTGATCGCGATCTTTGAAAAACTTTCAGCCGAATCGCGCAAAGAACCGGGCTGCCTCATGTATCAAGTGCATAAGCACAAGACCGATCCGCGCCGGTTCTTCGTGTATGAACAATACCAGGACGACGCGGCCCTCGAAGCGCACCGCAACTCCCCGCATTTTCTGCAGATGGCAAAAAAAGAGCTGCCCAAACTCGGCGACCGTATCGAAGGGCATTTGTTCGAGCCGCTGGGTTGAGCTTAATTGGAATACCGTGAAGTACGAGTCTACGACGGAGACTTTCCATCCATTGAGCAGGTGGTGACGGGCGATCCCAACCGTCCGATTTTTCCAAAAGAGGCTTGGCTACAGCAGGTTGCACTGGGTGATATTGCCGTGCGTTACCGGGACTTCAAGACCGGTTTGGCCCGAAGCCCCAGTGGAAAGCATGTGCGGTCCTCGGAAATTTGCCGAATCTTCGCCAATCGAGAAGACGCAAATGCCAATTCGCGCACCATCGTTGATGAACATCCCGCTGTCATCTGCGTCTTGTATGACCATACCGGCGTTCAAGTTGGGCGCGTCTCAAACCGCAAAGTGCTGGGCAAATTCGCGGCTGCTATGTACGCTGGAATCGTCTTCTGGGGATTCATCTACGCTGTTGCGGGGATGACGGTCCTGTGGCTGGTCTATTGGGTCGGGCTAAGCGCAGTACGGTTGTGGTGGCCGGCGATCAATCCGATCGGCTCACTCCGATGGTTCGGATGGCTAGTTTTCGCCGTAGCTGGGTTGCTGACTTCAATAGCCGTGTGGCTCGCGCGTTTGCGGTGGGTCGCTACGAAAAGAGTACAGAAGACGAGATCGAGTTTCACATCTGAAGAATGGAAGCGATTCGCCGAGATCAACCAACTCCACGTTACGACGGATACTGAAAAGCGGGAAAGGCTGCTTAAGTTATATAAGGAATTTCAGGAAAGACTGCAGGAATCCGTGAAGAAACGAGACAGCTAGAGTCATCATTCCAAGTAAGTGCGTTTTCGTGGAACCGTGATTACTTCGTCTGTCTGTCCGCCATCAGTACGCCGCCCGAGGCGTAACTCTCCTTCGACACTTCATGGAACGCGACCACGATGGCTTCGCGGCGCGCGCCCGCTTCTTCCACCATCGTGTCGGTAATGCGCAGCGCAATCTTCCGCTTTTGATCGGTCGTACGGCCGGCGAGCATGGTGATTTGAACTAACGGCATGGAGTTCTCAGTTCCCAGTTCTCGGTTCTCAGAAATACCCGCCTCAGATCGCTTTCACTGAGAACTGGGAACTGAGAACCGGGAACTGCTTTTACTGCGCCAATTCGTAACCCGCGAAAAAGAAGCTCAACTCGAAGCGCGCCGTTTCATCCGCATCGGAGCCGTGAATCGCATTCTGTTCAATGTTCGTGGCCCATTTCTTGCGAATGGTGCCCTCTTCGGCATTGGCCGGGTTGGTCGAGCCCATCAGCTTGCGCAGATCGGCGATGGCATTTTCTTTTTCCAGCGCCAGCGCCACGATGGGGCCGCTCGACATGAAATGGGTCAGTGAGCTGTAAAACGGCCGGCTGGCATGGACGGCGTAGAACTGCTCTGCCTGGTGCTGCGAGATTTCCAGCATCTTGATGGCCAGAATGTGGAAGCCATTTTTCTCGAACTGCTCGATGATGTCTCCGATCGCGTTCTTCTTGACCGCGTCGGGCTTAATAATGGTGAGTGTGCGTTGTAGTGTTTTCATAAGTCAGTTGTCAGTTTCCAAGTAACTACTGTAGAGACGCGGCTTGCCGCGTCTGCATTTCGGAGTGCGACGGGAGCTGCGGCGAGCCGCGTTTCTACACTCTTACTCCCAGCGCGGCCGCCAGCGTTTCGCCGATGTCGGCGGGCGATTTGGCCACTTTCAGGCCGGCTTTTTCCATGGCGGCAATCTTTTCCGCCGCTGTGCCCTTGCCGCCGGAAATGATCGCTCCGGCGTGGCCCATGCGGCGTCCGGGAGGTGCGGTTTGTCCGGCGATGAAGCCAACGACTGGCTTCTTCATGTGCGTCTTGATGAACTCCGCCGCAGTCTCCTCCGCGTTGCCGCCGATTTCGCCGATCATGACCACGGCTTCGGTCTGCGGATCGCGGTTGAACAAATCGAGCGCGTCGACAAAATTCGTGCCGATGATCGGATCGCCGCCAATGCCAAGCGCCGTCGATTGCCCGATGCCGCGCTGCGTAAGCTGATGCACTGCCTCGTAAGTCAGCGTCCCGGAGCGCGACACGATCCCAACGTTGCCCTCATTGCAGATGTGGCCGGGCATGATTCCGATTTTGCATTTGCCCGGTGAAATAATACCGGGGCAATTCGGCCCGATCAGGCGCGAACGCCGGTTTTGCAGAAACTCCCAAGCGCGCACCATGTCGAGCGTCGGAACGCCTTCGGTGATGCAGACGATAAGTTCGATTTCGGCGTCAGCCGCTTCCATGATGGCGTCGGCGGCGAAAGGCGGCGGCACAAAAATCACCGTGGCATTCGCGCCGGTTTTGTCGGCCGCTTCCTGCACGCTATTGAAAATCGGCCAGCCTTCGTGCGTCGTTCCGCCCTTGCCGGGCGTGACGCCGCCCACAATCTGCGTGCCGTAAGCCGCGCAAGCCTTCGCGTGGAAAGTGCCTTCGCGGCCGGTTAGACCTTGCACAATCAATCGAGTTTTCTTATCCGCCAAGATTGCCATAATTGCTCGCTTTCAAAAATATGCTGTTCATCGTTCGCTGGACCAACAGTAGGGATTCGAATCTCTATCCTTTGCTAAGATATTTCATCCCGGTATCGCACATGACGGTGACAACGGTCGCATCCGGCCCAAGTTGTTCGCCCAATCGCAAAGCGGCGATGACGTTAGCGCCAGTGGAAGTCCCCGCAAATAGGCCTTCCTCCCGGGCCAGCCGCTTGACCATCGTCACAGCCTCATCTGTCGAAACTCGTTCGATTTGATCGGCGATGTCCTTCTGCCAGAGCGGTACTACGAAGCCCGCTCCGATGCCGTCAATTTTATGAGCGCCAGTCTGTCCGCCCGACAGAACAGGAGATTCCGCAGGCTCCACGGCAACGATTCGGATTTTATTCTTATGGAGACGTAAGCCCTCTGCTGTGCCCCGAAGCGACGCTGCCGTGCCCACACTCTGGACAAAGCCGTCGATCTCGCCGCCCGTCTGGATCCAGATTTCGTCCGCCAATTTGTGATAGGCCGCAAGCTGGTCCGTATTCTTTAGTTGATCGGTCCAGTAACTCCCAGTATTTTCCGCGATGATGCGGGCGGCTTCGACCATGTCCCGTGTGAGTTTCTCCGTCATGCGCCCGCTCTCACTTGGCACAATTTGAAGCCTGGCTCCCAGGATTTTCATGTGTTCGAGTTTTTCTCGGGCGAAGGCATCCGAAGTCACGATATGCAGGGGATATCCCTTCACCGCGCAGATTAAAGACAGGGACACGCCGGTGCTGCCGCCAGTGTATTCGACGACGGAACCATCCGCCGCGAGGCGTCCATCCGCCTCAGCCGCTTCGATCATGGCCAGGGCCATGCGGTCCTTCATGCTGCCGGTAGGGTTCTCGTTCTCGAGTTTCAGCAGGATGCGGGAGCCGTTCTTGGGTACAACTCTATGCAAGGGCAACAAAGTGGTGTTGCCGATGCACTGCAATATGTCTTGCTTCAAATCACTCATGATGCCTATCATCATTCCCGATGCGACCCGATGAAACGGGGCGCCATTCCCTAGTTTGCCTTCCCGACCTATCACGAGAAGCTGCCGCGAACTCCGTTACAACCAGCGTAGGTTTGCGCTTATGCCGCGCTCTTCGCCGCAGCGACTACCTTGTCGGCCGCATCCTTCATGGTCTCGGCGATCACAAAGTTCAGGCCGGATTCCATCAGGATTTTTCTGCCTTCCTCGACGTTGGTCCCTTCCAACCGCAGCACCACCGGCAGTTGGATGTTCGTTTTCCTCGCCGCCTCGACCACGCCGGTTGCCAGCATATCCACGCGCAGAATGCCGCCAAAAATATTAATGAGCACGGCGCGCACGCTCTTGTCGCTCAACAGAATTTCAAACGCGTGCGCCACCTGGTCGGAACTGGCGCTGCCGCCCACATCGAGAAAATTCGCCGGCATGCCGCCCGCGTACTTGATGATGTCCATGGTAGCCATGGCCAGGCCCGCGCCATTCACCATGCAGCCCACATTACCGTCGAGCTTGATGTAGTTGAGGCTGTATTTCGAAGCCTCGACTTCGAGCGGATCTTCCTCGCTGATGTCGCGCAGTTCGCGCAGGTCGGGATGACGGAAGAGCGCGTTGTCGTCGAAGGTCAGCTTGGCGTCGAGCGCAAACAGCCGTCCGTCGGTGCAACTGACAAACGGATTGATCTCCACCAGCGACGCGTCCGATTCCAGAAACGCGCGATAAAGACTGGTCAAAAACTGCACCGCGGAGTTGATCTGCGCCGGCTTCAGCCCCAAGGCAAACGCAATCTTGCGCGCCTGGAACGGCTCCAAGCCCATGCCCGGATCGATGTACTGCTTCAGGATCGCTTCCGGCTTTTCGGCGGCGACCTGCTCAATATCCATGCCGCCCGCGGCCGATGCCATAAACACCGGCTTCGCCTCGACGCGATCGACCAGAATGCCGAGATAAAGTTCCTTCTCGATCGGCAGCGTTTCTTCCACCAGCAAGCGGCGCACGATGCGGCCTTCGGGGCCCGTCTGGTGCGTCACCAGTTTCATGCCCAGCATTTTGCCGGCGAACTCGCCCGCCTCTTCCACCGACTTGGCGATCTTCACGCCGCCGCCCTTGCCGCGTCCGCCGGCGTGGATCTGCGCCTTCACCACCACACCCGTCGCGCCGGTGCCGAGAAGGAGTTTCGCCTCCGCCTCGGCTTCTTCGCGCGTCGTCGCCATCGCGCCACTCGGCACCGCGACGCCGTACTTCTTCAGTATTCCTTTTGCCTGATACTCATGAATTTTCATAATGATTCCTAAACCGCCGTTCGTCGTTGGTCGTCGGCCGCTAGTCGTTGGTCATTGGTCGTTCGCGAGCTGCGGCAATCGCCGTTCATGGACTCCAGAGAGGACTCTGCTTGCGGATTGGACTGCGATCCAGCAAACTCTCGATTCTATAAGACGGAGGCACAATCGGCAAAGCGCGCACGAGGCCGGTAGTGCCAAAAGAATCTACGCTTCTACGCCGATCTTGTATGCTGGCAGCGTGCCCGAACTTCCCGAGGTTGAAACCATTGTGCGCGGCCTCGAACGGCGCGTTGCCGGAGACACCGTCGAATCGGTATGGACCGGTCCGCGGCGGCAGCCGTTCAAGTCGCCGGCAAGCGTCATCGCTCGGACGCTTGCGGGCAAGCGCATCGCGCGCGTGCATCGCGTGGGCAAGCACATCGTGTTCGATTTGCATTCGTCCGATGGCGAGACGGCGCAGTGGATCGTCCATCTCGGCATGACCGGGCGCATGGTGGTTGCGGAACCCGCGGCGGAAATCGCCAAACACACGCATCTGATTGCGAAGCTCCGATCGGGGCGCGAACTGCGGTTTGTCGATCCGCGAATGTTCGGCAAAATCTGGGTCCATGCCGGCGGCTTCGATCCTGGCGGAGTGGAACCGCTGGAGGTGAGCGAGGAGCGGTTCGTCGCGCTGTTTCGCGGGCGCAAGACGCCGATCAAAAGCGCGCTTCTGAACCAAAAGTTGCTGCGCGGCGTGGGCAACATTTATGCCGATGAATCTTTGTTTCGGGCCGGCATCCGGCCCCGGCGGCAAGCGGCGGCCATCCCGCGGGAGCGGTTAGCCAAGCTGCATCGGGCGGTGCGGGAAGTGCTGCGCGAAGCGATTGCGCTGAGCGGATCTTCGATTTCCGATTACGTGGACGCCGATGGAGAAGAAGGATTTTTCCAGCTCCAGCATAAGGTATATGGCCGCGAGGGCGAGCCTTGCCTGGTCTGCGGGACCGCAATCCGGCGCGTGGTGCTGGCCGGACGCAGCACCCACTACTGTGCGAAGTGTCAAAAATAGCTCTAATAAAACGATTCAATCATTGACGGATCGCCGCTGGCACTGTAAAAAAGGATGGGGCCAAATTTCTCCCAACATGTCCCCGCGAACGGATCATCGAGTCATTCATCATGAATAAATTCTCTATTGGAGTGGACCTCGGCGGCACGAACTTGCGCATCGCGGCCGTGGACGAGCAAGGCGCGCTCATCGAAAAAGTCACCCTCGGCACCAGGATTTCCCTGGGCTGCGAATACGTCATCAACGACATGTGCGAGGCCATCCAACGCATGTCGGAGAAGTACAAGAACTCCGCCCCGCTGCTGGGAATTGGCGTCGGCGTGCCCGGCATTATCGACATGGAAACGGGCTTGGTGCGCGAATCGCCCAACTTGCCGGGCTGGGCCGACTATCCCGCCCGCGCCCTCATTGAGCAGCGGCTGAAGACCGTCGTGATTCTCGAAAACGACGCCAATGTCGCGGCGCTCGGAGAAAAATGGCTGGGCGCGGCCAAGGACTATTCCGACATGGCGATCCTGACCCTCGGCACCGGCGTGGGCGGCGGACTGGTCCTGGGCGGCGCGATCTGGCGCGGCAAGAACGGCATGGGCGGAGAATTCGGCCACACGACGGTGGAGCCGGATGGCCAACTGTGCGGCTGTGGGAACCGCGGGTGCCTGGAGGCGTACGCTTCGGCGACGGCGGTGGTGCGCATGGCGCGGGAAGCGATCACGAAGAACGGCGCGTCGGCGCTGTCGCGCGCAGCCAGCTCCGATCCGGAGTTCAGCGCGAAATCGATTTACAACCTCGCCATTCAAGGCGATGAGGATGCGCGCCGCATTTTCCGTTGCGTGGGACGCAGTTTGGGCATCGTGCTCTCGACCCTGGTCAATTCCTTGAACCTGCCGATTTACGTGATTGGCGGCGGAGTCGCGGGTGCGTGGGAAGCTTTTTCGCCTTCGATCTTCGCGGAGTTGCGGCGGCGCTCGCTGGTATACGCCGCCACTGCGCCGCACGATCCTTCGGCCACCCACGAGGGCGCTTCGGCGCATGTGAAGGCTGGCCCCGGCCACAAGACCATCGTCACCCGCGCCCTGCTTGGGAGCGATGCCGGCTTATTCGGCGCGGCCCGGCTGCCAATGGTTGCGGAGGCAAAGCGATAGAGCTGGTTTCATAAATCGGTTTTGAGCGGGGCACGGCTTCAGGGCCTGCTCGGAGAACCATTGATGAGACCGGTCCTAGTACCGTGACCGCATGACGATTACGGCGTGGCAAACGAGTAGCGCCGGCATCTTGCCGGCTGTCCCGAGGGCGTCTCGCCCTCGGCGCGGCGGGCGAAGACGCCCGCCGGACAGCCGCCGGGACGGCGGCGCTACTCTCAGCGGTGCAACGGTACTTATCACGCGGTCACGGCCCTAATGCTCGACGTCGAAATAAATCTTGGCGGTGGCGCGGTATTGCAGTACCTTGGCTCCGTCCAGTTGCATGTCGAGCGAATCCACATGCGCCCACTTGATGCCGCGCACGGTTTTCGCCGCTTCCGCCACGGCGCACTCCGCCGCCTTGGCAAAACTCTCTTTTGAAGTTCCAATGACCTCGATAATTTTCTGCGTCATTCTATTCTCCTCTCTACCCCTCGGAATTGTACCCCGGCTTGCCAGCGCGCGGCCGCGTGCGCGCAGCCACACACGCCGGCAAGGGGCCCGGAATCCCAAAACCAACGCTTCGCATCGCTAGCTTTCCCTCCTGCGTTCCGTTGTGGTCCCTGTGGTGCCAGCTTTTGCCTTGGACTGCGCTTTCATTGAAACCGCCCTAAAATGCTTTTGTGAACCAAGCTCTTATGGGCCAAGACTCGTACAGCATCCCTTCCAGCGATCACGGACTTTATCGCGGACGCCTTGCCCCTTCGCCGACAGGGCTGTTGCACATTGGGCATGCGCGGACTTTCTGGATGGCGGCGCAACGGGCCAGCCAGCATCGTGGAACTCTGATTTTGCGCAATGAGGATTTGGATCCGCAGCGCTCGCGGCCGGAATTTGCCCGCGCCATGATCGAAGATTTGCGCTGGCTGGGAATTCACTGGAGCGAGGGGCCGGATTGCGGCGGTCCCTATGGCGCGTACTCGCAGAGCGAGCGCCGGGCGCACTATTTGGAGGCTTGGCGGCGGCTGCGCGAGGGCGGATTCCTCTATCCGTGCCGTTGTTCGCGCAAGGATTTGGCGCAGTCGGCGAGCGCTCCAAACGATGCGGACGACGAACCCGTGTATCCAGGAACTTGCCGCGAACGGCACGATGCAGCCGAGTTCACCGGGCCCGCGGGCGTGAACTGGCGGTTTCGCGTTCCCGACGGCGAGACGGTGGAGTTTACGGATTTGAATCTTGGCCGTCAACGCTATGCCGCAGGAAAAGATTTCGGCGATTTTTTGGTCTGGCGGCGCGACGATGTTCCCGCTTACCAACTCGCGGTCGTGGCCGACGATGCGGCAATGCGCATCACGGAAGTCGTGCGCGGCGCGGATTTGCTGAAGTCGACGGCGCGGCAACTGCTGTTGCTGCGCGCGCTCGGCCTCGCCGTTCCCGGCTATTTTCATTGCGAACTGGTGCGTGACGCCGATGGCGTGCGGCTGGCAAAACGCCACGATGCGCTCAGCATCCGGCATTTGCGCGAGAGCGGGATGACGCCGGAAAAGGTCCTGGCAATGGCCGGGTGGCCATGATGGCATAGAACTTTCGTTTTGCCGCCGAGTTACCGGCGTAGCTTCGGAACCGAGCGCGCACAGCCTACCATTGAAGAGAACGGTCCGGCATAGCGAGTGGGAGGGGTCATGCTCCGCAAGATCATGCAACGCGAAGTTATGCAACGAATGTTCTTGAGAATTGTGGCGCTCGCACTCTTCATGAACTTTGCCGCCCACGCGCAGTCTTTGGGCGACGTGGCGCGCGAGAACCGGAAGAAGCAGAATGCCCAGGATGCATCCCCCACGACGAAACCAAAGGTAATCACCAACGCCGACCTCCAGAAGGACCCGAACAAGGACCCGGCGGCGAGCGCGGCGCAGCCGGCGGCGTCGGCGCCGAGCGCGGCAAACGCCAACAAGGCCGCCGATCGTCTTGCGGCAGATCGCCGCCATGCGGAACTACGTTTTGCTCAACAAAGACAGGCGGAACAGCGCGCGGCTGCGCAATGGAAACGGCAGATCCTGGCGCAAAAATATAAGGTGGCGGCACTGCAAGCGCAGATCGACCAGATCCACGCGTCGTTTCAGTTCACGAACGGGGCCGTCCAAGCCCAGGGCACGTTCTATGGTTATCAGGCGCGGCAACTGCAGCGTGTGGCGCAAATCCAGCGGCAACTCGATGAGCAGCAGAGGAAGCTCGACCAAATGCAGGACGCGGCGCGCCACGCCGGAATGCACAGCGCGGTGTACGACCCGTAGGGCTGGCAGCTCTTAGCTGGCAGCTCTCAGAATGTTCCCGGGCACGGCGATTTTCCCATCAATCTGGCCACTTGGGCGTTTTTCGGCGTCCGGACCCCCATTTCGCCCCGATTTTCAGGGGGTACCTTACTGGAAACCGCATAAAATGTGCATAAAGTGCTACTATTCCACAGCGTAGTGCGTTACTATGCGCTGAATACAAGCAAATTTGAAAGTTCCTGAAGGAGGAATTCATGGCTTCTGGTATGACCAAGACCCAACTCACCCGCCACCTGGCCGAGAAGCTCGGCACCAACAACAAGACGATCGCGACTTTTCTGGAGTTTCTAGCAGACGTTGCGATTAAAGAGACGAAGAAGAACGGTGTGTTCGTTGTGCCTGGCCTCGGCCGCTTGGTGAAAGCGCATCGCAAAGCCCGCATGGGACGCAACCCGCAGACCGGCGAACCGATCCAGATCAAGGCAAAAACGGTCGTAAAATTCCGCGTGGCGAAGGCCGCAAAGGACGCGATCGCACCCCCGACGAAGAAATAAATCTCGCGGACAACAGTGTCCGCGCTGCATCGTCAAAGGGCCGGCTTCGGAGCCGGCCTTTTTTTCTCCCGCCGGATTCGTCACAAATCCCACGTCTCCCGCTCACAGACTTCGCAGATAGGTCTAACGTTATACTGCCGAAGAAGGCGCAAAAAAGAGCGCACAAAAAATGCCCGAAGTTCCAAACTTGTCGGAAACCCTCCGGCGCTATTGGGGATATCACGAGTTTCGCCCCAAGCAGGAAAATGTCATTCGCAGCCTGCTGGCCGCCCGCGACACTTGCGTCGTGATGCCCACCGGAGGTGGGAAGTCGCTTTGCTACCAGCTTCCAGCGGTGATTTTGGGAAAGACGGCGGTGGTGGTTTCTCCGCTGATCGCGCTCATGCAGGACCAAGCGGCACAACTGGCGCAGATGGGCATTCCGGCCGCGGCCATCAATAGTTTTCAGACTTCAGCGGAACGCTGGCAGGTAATGGAGAAAGCCGTGCACGGGGAATATAGGCTGCTTTATCTATCGCCGGAGCGCCTGGCCGCGGAAAATACTTTCGCTTGGCTCGCCAAAGTTCCGGTGGGTTTCTTTGCCGTCGATGAGGCGCATTGCATTTCCGAGTGGGGCCACGAATTCCGCCCGGAATACCGCCAGCTCAGCCGCCTCCGCACCAGTTTCCCGGCGCTTCCGATTGCGGCCTTCACCGCCAGCGCCACGCGTCAGGTGAGGCACGACATTCTGAAGCAGTTGCAGATGCGCCATCCCGAACTATACATCGCCAGCTTCCATCGCAAAAATTTGCGCTACGTGGTGCATGAGTGCGAGGCGCGCACGCAAATGGATTTGCTCGTCCGCGCCTTGCGCCACTACGCGGGCGAGAGCGTCATCGTCTATTCGCCCACCATCCGCCGCGTCGAGGAAACGGTCGAATACCTGGAGGAGAGCGGCATTGCGGCGGTCCCCTATCACGCGAAGATGGAAGCGCCCATGCGGCGGCAAAATCAGGAACGATGGATGTCGGACGAAGTGCGGGTGCTGGTGGGCACGATTGCGTTTGGTCTCGGCATCAACAAGCCCGCGGTGCGCGCGGTCATTCACCTGTCGCTGCCCAAATCGATCGAGCAGTATTACCAGGAGGCGGGCCGCGCCGGGCGCGACGGCCGTCCCGCGGATTGCGTTCTCCTCTGGCAAAAACGCGATTTCATTCTGCTCGAATACTTCATCGACAAAATTTCGGACGACGCGGAGCGCGAGCGCGCCGCCGAGCGGAAACGCGTCATTGGCCGCTTCGTCGATTCTCGAAGCTGCCGCCACCGCCAAATCTGCCTGCACTTCGGCGAGACTCCGAAATGGACGAGTTGCGGCAACTGCGACCATTGCGGCGCCAAGCCGGAGTGGTTGAGCAAGGAAATGGCACGAGTTGACTTGCCGAAGATTCGATCGTCCAGAGATTCTGTGGCGTCCGAGTTTTTTCCCTCCACGTTTCGCTCTCTGCCGCCCTCTGGAAAACAATCGTCGAAGGATTCAGCGCTGCCGGAAGTCGATGCATCGCTTTTGGCTTATCTGCGTGAATGGCGGCGCAACATTGCGCGGGAGAAAAAGGTATCGACGTTCATTATTCTGCCCGACAGCACGATGGAAGAATTATGCCGCCGGCATCCGGTCTATTTTGCGGAGTTGAGGCAGGTATCAGGGATTGGTGAAAAGAGAGCCGATATGTACGGCAATGAAATTCTTCAGGTTCTGAAGAATTTTCGCGATGGAGCGCGCGCCACGCCCGCTGTGGCTAAAGAACCGGCTCCGGCGGAGCATACGCTGCGGCTGCTGAGCGAGGGGCGCAGCTTTGAGGAGATTGCCCGCATTCGCGCGCGCCAGATTTCGACCGTCGTTTGCACCGTGGCAAATCTCATCGAAACCGGCCAGGTGAAGTTGGATCCGAAGTGGATTTCTCCCGACGCCCAGCCTCTGATTGAGGCAGCTTGCCTCGAGCAAGGCATCGAGCGCTTGCGCGACATCAAGGAATCGGTGCCACCTTATGTCAGCTTCGACGACATACGCCTCGTGGTGGCGCATCTGCGCGCGGAAAACCGCGTGCACGCCAAGCTGGCCTAGGCGAGTTCCTCTTACAGCGGCGCGCAAGACCTTTCCTAAATTGTCCTCCCGAGCGAATTCCCTGTGTCCTCCTGTCTCCCGTATGGTTAAATTCAGATTGTGAAAGTAGCCATCGACATCCGTCGCATGACGGAATTCGGCATTGGCACCTACATCCGGAACGTCGTCCGCACGCTGGCGCGCCTGGACCGCGAGGGCGAATATTTCCTTATCGGATCGCCCGACAAGGTGGCGGAATGCGGCTCGCTGCCGCCGAACTTCCATACCGTGCCGCTGGAGGGGCCTGACGACACGCTCAAAGGCAATCTCGAATTTCGCGCCATCGTCAAGCGCCTCGGTTGCGTCCTGGTCCACGTCCCGCACCTGTTCTGGCTCCCGCGCGGCCTGAGTTGCCCTTACGTTCTCACCGTGCACGATCTGCTCGAGCACATGTATGGATCGCGCGACGCTTCCAGTTTGCGGCGCAGCCTGCACTTTCATTTGACGCGGCGCGTATTGCGCAAAGCCGCGCGCGTGATCGCAGTGTCGCAGTTCACCAAGAACGAAATCCTCAAGCTGCTGGCCATTCCGGACGATCGCATCGAGGTGGTCTATAACGCGATTGACGAGCGCTTTCTGCGCGGCCACGCCTCCGAGGCGGACCGCGAACTGATTGTCCAGCGCTACCTGGTGAACTATCCATTCCTTCTCTATGCGGGCGCGATTCGCCCCCACAAGAATGTGGTGCGCATCATTGAAGCGTTTTCGGCGCTCAAAAGCGAACTGCAAAAGGAGCAGCAGTTCCCGGACCTGAAGCTCATCATTATCGGAGACGATCTTTCCAGCCATCCGCGGCTGCGGCGCACGGTGGTGCGCAGCGGCGTGCAAAACGACGTGCGTTTCCTCGGATTTGTGCCCATCGAAGTGCTCCGTATTTTTTACGATGTCGCCAAGATTTTCGTTTTTCCATCGCTCTACGAGGGATTTGGATTGCCTCCACTCGAAGCCATGGCCCACGGGACTCCCGTGGTCGCTTCCAACACTTCGAGCCTGCCGGAAGTGGCGGGGAACGCGGCGTTCCTGGTGAATCCGGAAAACGTGTTCGAGATCCGGCGGGCCTTGCAGCGGGTGCTGCTCGATCCCGCGCTCCGCGCGCGCATGAAACAACGCGGCTATGAGCAGGCGGAGCGATTTTCCTGGACCTCGTCGGTCGGCAGGCTGCTGGAGATCTATCGCGAAGTGGCGGAGGCCCGCATTTCCCACAAGGTCGCCGCGGATTGAAATTGCGCAGTTCTTAGAGAACGAAGAAACCCGCGTGGCTGGCGATTCAAGAATAACAATTTGCCTCGCGAGGATTTTCCCTGTGTTCCTCGGTGTCCTCGGTGGTTCAGGCTTTTCCTTTGTGCCGCAACCCTCTCCGGGCCGCTTCGGACAGTTGCGAAATTCAAGTCGGAGAACGTGATGGGTCGATGAGGAAGTCTCGATCAGGAAATTTTGCTCAAGCGGCCTTCCTTCAGGTCGAAAGCCTCGCCTCGCCAGTGGATGCGGTTGCCCATGAAACTCGCGGCCCAGACGAGCGGCGCAATCAGGTCTCGCAGCGGCAGCAACAGAATATTACGCAACGCTCCGTTGCGAAACACTTGGCGGTCGCCATGCACGACCTCCGCGGCAACGACCCCGACAGCCAGTCGCGCGACCAGCGTCAGCGTAAATAGCAGCCATGCCCACGCGGCGCCGCGTGCCGCCAGCAGCGTCAGCAGCGCCCAAGGCAGGCCGAAAGTGAAGAGCAGCCCTGCGTATCCCCAGCGCCGCGCATCTCGAATCGTCCTCGACCAGCGCAGTTGATGGCGGAAAAACTCGCGCAGCGTGTAGGCGGGCAGAAATGTTGTGACCGTCGCGGCGCTGAGTTCGACCCGCTTTCCCGTGGCGGCGATGCGCCGGCCGAGTTCATAATCGTCGGCCAAATAATCCAGCAATATTTCAAAGCCGCCGATGGCTTCGAGGTCGCAGCGGCGAAACGCCAGCGTGGAACCCAATCCGAAGCGCAATCCTTTTTCCAGAAATCGTGAGCTCAGAACGCCGGGCACAAAGTCGGTACCGATGCCCAGGGCTTCGAGCCGCGAGCCCAGCGTCGGGCCGGCGACGCCGCGATAAAGGCAAGTTACGAGCCCGACAGATTCATCCGCCAGCGGCGCAATCGCCTGCCGCAAATAATCCGCAGGGACGCGGATGTCGCTGTCATTCACCAGCAGAATTTCGTGCCGCGCCGCCGGCAGCATCTGTGCCAGATTGCTAACTTTAATATTTGTTCCCAGAACGCGCTCGCAAACGATCAGCTCAATTTGACGATGGGGATATTTCGCTTGAAGTTTATGTACCACCTCAACCGCGGGATCGGCGGGATCGCTCACTCCAAAGATCAATTGAACTTCGGGATAGTCCTGATCGCAGTGACTGCAAAAACTCTTCCATATTTCGGGATCGACGCCCTTCAAGGGCTTGAGCATGGAAACCGGCGGGAGTTGGCTTTCTGGCAGTGCAGCCTGCTTCAGCTTCTTGCGCCTGTCTCCCAAAAAGCTCGCCAGCGCAATCGCGGATAAAAAATAATAAAACAGACTGCCGACGGTCCCCATCGCGGCCACAGCTTCGAGTACGACTCTTGCCGTGAATGGCGGCATCACGAACATCTTACTCGTAGCGCAGCGACTCAATGGGATCGAGGTTGGCCGCCTTCCACGCCGGATAAATCCCGAACAACAGCCCCTCGGCCGCGGCGGAGAGAAAACCGAAGCTGGCCCAGTACACCGACATACTGGCGGGCAGCGCGTCCCACACCATGCGGATGGCGTAAGTAATGATCGCGCCCACCAGCACTCCCAGTATCCCTCCGATCGCCGTGAGCGTGATCGCTTCCAGCGTGAATTGCAGCAGCACATCGCGTTTGCGCGCACCAATGGCCTTGCGAATGCCGATTTCCCGCGTGCGCTCGGTCACCGATACCAGCATGATGTTCATCACCCCCACGCCGCCCACGATCAAAGCCACGCTCGACACCGCAAACATAAAAATAAACACCGCTCCCGTGATCTGGTTCCACACGTCCGAAAGCGAATCCTGAGTGAAGACCGAAAAATTGTCCGGCTTGTCCGGAGGCACGCGCCGTCGCCGCCGCAACAGCTCACGCATTTCGTCGATGGCCTTGGGCATGTCGGCATGCGACGTGGCTTTCACGCAGATGAAGTGCTGCTTCAACTCCGGATGCATCTTGCGCAGCGTAGCCAGCGGGAAATAGATCTTGTTGTCGTCCGGATTCTTGCCGCCACCGAACGCGCTTTTGACTTTCTCGGCCACGCCGATCACAGTAAACAACTGGCCTTCGATATTAATTTCCTTGCCGAGCGCGTCGGAATTGCCAAAGAGCTCCTCAGTCGTGTCAGCTCCGAGAATGATGACTGATGCGCGCTGCTGGTCATCAATCTCGCTGATCCAGCGACCGGAGTGAAGAACGGTGTCGAAGACATCTTTATAGGAGGCGGTCCACCCTTCCAGAATGGTCTGCTTGGCTTTGCGGCTGCCGTACTTCACTACATAAGTGCCCGTGCCAAACTGCGGCTCCGCATATTGAACCCCGGCTGAGACGGCCTTGATGTGGGGCAGGTCTTTCATGGCTTCCGCGTCTTCAAACGTCAGCTCCTTGCGCACCCGCAATTCTTCCGTGGGCCGCGTGAACGTGAGCGGCAGGTGGAAGGCAAAAATGATGTTCGATCCCATGCTGCTGATCATGCTGTTGACGTTGTCGTTGAGCCCGCGCACGATCGACGAAATTCCAATGACCACGGCCACGCCGATCACGATGCCCAGCACCGTCAGCCCCGACCGCAGCTTGTTGTTGCGAATCGTGGCCAGCGCCATCGCGATGATTTCACCGAATTCGCTCCTGCTCATCATGGCTTCAAAACCTTGTCACTGCCGAGTCGCGAAGTGCGCCGAGAAAACAAATTTGTAAATCGTCGCTTCCAAACCTCTTGCATCGCCCGTAATGATGGCGCGCATTACCACATGTTTCCCCTGTAACCCTGTGGTAAAGCTCTACGTCTCAAACCGCAGCGCCGCAATCGGATCGAGCGTCGCCGCCTGCCGCGCCGGATACACGCCGAAGAATATGCCCACGCTTGCGGAAACGGCCAGTCCCGCCAAGACTGCCCAGAGCTTGATGACGGACGGCATTCCGATCGCCAGCGTGACTCCTTTCGCCACCGCGATCCCCAGCAGCACGCCCATCACGCCGCCCACCAGCGACAGAATCACCGCCTCGATCAGGAATTGCAGCAACACATCCGAGCGCCTCGCGCCCATGGCTTTGCGGATCCCCACTTCACGCGTGCGTTCCGTCACCGAGACCAGCATGATGTTCATGATGACGATCCCGCCCACCACCATCGAGATCGCGGCGATCCCAATCATGGCCGCAAAAAATGTCCCCGTCAGGCCGGCGAAGATGCTCATCAGGTTGCTGTTATTTTCCATGTCAAACGAGTCGGCTTTGCCCGGAGAATCGTGTCGCCGCGCCCGCAGGATCACCCGCGCTTCGTCCATGGTCGCGTCCATCGCGGGTCCCTCGCCCGCGGTCTTCGCCGAGATCCGCATATTCATGTCGCGAGTGCCATACTGTTTCATCCACGACGTCATGGGCATAAGCACATAATTGTCTAGACTCTGCCCCAGCGTGCTGCCCTTCTTTTTCCCAACGCCGACGATGCGGTAGATCCAGCCATCCACCCGTATTTCCTTCCCCATCGGATCGACGCCCGGCATCAGGTTGTCCACAACGTCGGTGCCGACAACGGCCACGGGCGCGTCATGTTCCAGGTCCGATTCTCCGAACATGCGCCCCGCATCGATATCGATGTCCCGCGTCACCGCAACCGCCGGGGTCATCCCCCACACCGCCGTGTCGCTGAGGGAATGCTCGCCGTATTTCACATGGCCAGTTTGTTTGAAAGCGTAAGCTCCCACGTACGAGCAAAGTTTGCACTCCTCCCGCACCGCACGGTAATCGTCCATGGTCAGGTCTTTGCGTTTCATGGCTTCCAGGTAGTGGTCGATGTTCGTGGTCGCCGGCGAAACCTTGCACATGATGAACGCGTCCGCGCCCAGGTTGAGGATTTTATCCGCCACGTACCCATTGATGCCGTTAACGAACGTGACCACCGCAATCACCGCGGCCACTCCAATGACCACGCCGAGTAAGGTGAGCGTCGAGCGCAGCTTGTTCGCCCACAACGACTGGAACGCGATCTTCATCGCCTCGGTAATATTCATGGGCCGATTGTATTCTGTGCGTCTTGCGCTTCTTGCCGCACTAACTTCTATACGAAATTCCCGCTACTTTAGTGCCATTTTTCTTCCCCTGAGTTTAGCAGGACGCGGCAATCAAGCCCATGTCAAAAGTATTTACAGAACGAGCGTGTTATGTGGGGAATGGCGCCGTGGGGTGCCCCGTTCCTCGCGTTCTGTGCGAGGGGCGGGTGCTGGCGCCGGTCACGCTGCCGGCGGTCCAACGCGCATCTTCATAATTTCAGTGTCGTTCACCCGCACTTTCCCCTTCTCCCCATACAATTAATCCCGAAAGCTGCTCCATGGCCACTGTTCCGGTTTATCCACCAGACCTCGCGTCACTGGATTGCGATGCATGTAGCGCAACTTTTCGACGCGCTTATGTTCGGTTCAAACGTTGAAGTCGTAAAATCTCGCCTGCCAAACGTGTCTAGGACAAGTGGACGAGAACGTACCCTCACTGCTCGGCAACAACCGCAGGACCCGCTGCGCGTAAACCTGCTTCACGATCTGCATCGCTTTGGACGGATCGCCTTCCTGCGGTTCGCACATCAAAAGATGAAAGTGCTCGGGCATGACGACATAGCCGTACACCACGTATCGGTATCGCTGGCGGGTTTGTTCGAGGATGTTTAAGAACAGATCGCGACGCGATGCCGTATCGAGCCACGGTTTTCGCTGGTAACAACTACAGGTGATGAAGTGGAGATATCCGGTCCCATAGTATCGTTTTAGGCCGTCGGGCATGGGTCAGACTAGATCGCGGTGGATTGTGAAGGATGTGATGGCGCTCACTGCCTGGCTGTGAGAAAAGCGGCGCGCGGAATTTGGAAAACTGTATTTTGCGAGGATTCGTGCCGGACTTTCGTGTCGAACTTACGACCGGTTCTATCCCCGCCGTCGCCCGCCCCTTGCACAAAACACAAGGAGCGGGGCACCCCCATCTTTCCTCTACCGACCGTGCACTATAATGAATCCGTTGGCAGCCGGACCGGACGGTCGCTGTCGCAAGACAGAGGAAAGTCCGAACTCCGCAGAGCAGTGTGCCGGATAACGTCCGGGAGGGCCGGTTCAAGCCGGCTCGACGGAAAGTGCCACAGAAAATATACCGCCCGGGCCGCAAGGCCCAGGTAAGGGTGAAAAGGTGCGGTAAGAGCGCACCGCCGCCGCAGTAATGCGGCGGGCAGGGCAAACCCCACACGGAGCAAGACCAAATAGGGAGGAAGTTTCTGAGAAGCTTCGGCTTCGCGGGGACGCGTGCCGGCTCGGCGCGCCACAACCTCCGGGTAGGTCGCTTGAGCCCCGCAGTAATGCGTGGCCCAGAGGAATGACCGTCCCGCAGCATTCATGTTGCGGACAGAATTCGGCTTACAGGTCCGGCTGCCATGCTTGCTCTATGTCCGGGCATTCCCCGGGGTTTTTGACTTCCTGTCCCAACCGCAAATGCTCTAATCTCGATCCTTCCTCTGCGTACCTTGTGGTAAAAGTTTCCCCCAGTACCGCGCCTCCATTCTCCAATTCAGTTAATAACCTTTTCGCCCCACTCCCTAGTACACTTATCCGCGGAGAATAACGTGGCCCCCTGCGCTCGCTGCGGTAACGAACTGCCGCCCACTGGCCGCTTCTGCTCTTCTTGCGGAGCGGCGGTTGGCTCGGACAATATCGCAACCGTCACTTCCGACCATGCCGCTGCTTCCGCCTCCGACGACGTGGCCACCATGGATTGCGCCGCGCCCCAAACGCCGCGCCAACCGCGTCCGGCATCGGCTTCGTCATCGTCATTGCGGCCGCCCAGTTCTTCCGCGTACTCCTCGAGCGAAGGCCGGTTTCTTCCCGGACGTTTGCTCGCCGGCCGTTATCGCATCATCGCTTTGCTGGGAAAAGGCGGCATGGGTGAGGTCTATCGCGCCGACGATCTCACGCTCGGCCAGCCCGTCGCTTTGAAGTTTCTTCCCGAGAAGGCCAGCCAGGACGAGAGTTTGCTCGAGCGTTTCCGCAACGAAGTCCGCATCGCGCGCCGCATTTCGCATCCCAACGTCTGCCGCGTCTACGACGTTGGAGAAGTCGACGGCCACACCTTCTTCACCATGGAATACGTCGACGGCGAAGACCTGGCCTCGCTCCTCCGCCGCATCGGCCGCCTCCCGCAGGACAAGGCCATCGAGATCGCCCGCCAGCTTTGCGCCGGTCTCGCCGCCGCGCATGCCAAAGGCGTGCTGCATCGCGATCTCAAGCCCGCCAACATCATGCTCGACGGCCGCGGCCAAGTCGTTATCACCGACTTCGGACTCGCCGGCCTCAACGACCAGATTCAAGGCGCGGACATTCGCAGCGGCACCCCCGCCTACATGTCGCCCGAGCAGCTCACCGGCAAGGAAGTTACCGCCAAGAGCGACATCTACGCGCTCGGACTCGTGCTCTACGAGATCTTCACCGGCAAGCGCGCCTTCACCGCCGAAGCCCTTGCCGAACTCGTGCGCACGCACGGTGAAGCCACGCCCAGCCGACCTTCCTCCGTCGTCAAAGATCTCGACCCCGCGGTCGAGCGCGTCATTCTTCGTTGTCTCGAACCCGATCCCAGCCATCGTCCCACATCCGCGCTCAGCGTCGCGGGCGCTCTGCCCGGTGGCGACCCTCTCGCCGCCGCTCTAGCGGCCGGCGAAACTCCTTCGCCCGAAATGGTCGCCGCCGCCGGTGAAACCTCCGGCCTCAAGCCCCGCATCGCCATCGCCTGTCTCGCGGCGATTCTGATCGGCTTGGCGGCAATGGTCTATGTCACCATCCGGCACAGTGCCCTCGATCAACTCGGCGCCGACCAATCGCCCGAAGTGCTCACTCAGAAAGCCCGCGAGATGATCGCCCGCTTCGGATACACCGCTCGCCCCACCGACAGTTTTTTCGATTTCGACTACGACGGCGAATTCCTCGATTACGTCGAGAAGCACGACAATCCGCGCCCGCAATGGGACCAAGTGTTAAAGGCTCGCCCTTCCGTTCTGCAATTCTGGTATCGCCAAAGCCCCGACCCCCTGCTCGCCGACGAAATTCATAACTTCCCGCTGCTCACTCCGGGCATTGCCAACCAGGACGATCCAGCGCCCACTGTCTCCGGTATGGTCCGTCTTGAACTCGATCCCCACGGTCGACTTATCGTCTTTGATGCCGTCCCGCCCGAGGTCTTTACCGCGCCTTCCTCCCCTCCGCCGCCCGTCAACTGGAATTCTCTGTTCAGCGCCGCCGATCTCGATCCCGCCCAGTTTCAGCCCGCTCAGCCCACCTGGAACTCGCTTGCCTCCTCCGACACTCGCGCCGCCTGGACGGGAAAATGGCCCGGCACCGATCGCCCCTTGCGCATCGAGGCCGCCGCCTTCCAAGGCAAGCCCGTTTTCTTCCGCTTGATCGGCGATTGGACCAAGCCGCCCCGCATGCCAGAGCAGCAAGATTCCGCAGTCCAGCGGGTTCGCGAATTCATATTCCTGTTTCTCGCGCTCGCGGGTCTGCTCGGCGCAGTTTTTTTGGCGCGGCGTAATTACCGCCAGGGCCGCGGAGATCGTCAGGGTTCTTTTCTTCTTGCCAAAATCGTTTTCGTCCTCATGATTGCGCTCTGGTTGCTGCGCAGCCATCTCGCCCCAACTCTTGTCATTCTCATGCCCTTGGTCATCGCCGTCAGCACCGCTTTATTCGTCTCCGGCTTGATCTATGTCATGTATCTCGCCATCGAGCCTTACGTCCGCCGCTATTGGCCGCAATCCATTATTTCGTGGAGCCGATTACTCGCGGGGCGGGTACGCGATCCGTTGGTTGGCCGCGACATCCTCTTTGGCGTGTTGCTGGGCGTGATCTGGATTGTGGTTTTTAAGGTCAACACGTTGGTGCTGATAAAAATGGGTGGACAACCCGATTTCTCTTCCACCAACTACCTGCTCGACATGCGCCGTGCTCTTGGCATGTGGCTCTCTCAGTTTCCGTTGACAATTTTCTTGACTTTGGAGTTCTTTCTCTTATTCATGGGATTGAAGCGTTTACTCAAGAAAGATTGGCTCGCCACGGTTATCTTTGTCGCGATCTTCACCACGGTTCAGACTATCGATTCGAATCATCTCGCACTCGACGTTGCGACCGCGATTGTCGTTTACCTCATCCTGGCCCTGATCGTGTATCGCTTCGGCCTGGTACCGCTGGCGTGCGCCATCTTCACGGACGATATGCTCTCGAGTGTGCCCTTCACCGGCGACGTCTCCGCTTGGTTTTTCGGCACGACGATGTTCGCCCTACTCAGCGTCCTCGCCCTCGCCGCCTGGGGTTTCTATCATTCCCTCGGCGGCGAGCCCCTCTGGAAGCCCGAACCATAGCGCCGGGTGCCCCACCCAAGCTCCGCTTGGGTGGGCCCGTTACACTGGGCACGGTGGGTAACTCGTCGAAGCTCCGCTTGAGCGGAAATGCCCTGGACATTGCTTTCGGGTAATGTCCTAATTTAGTCTTCACCACGCAGGCGTAGAGACATAGAGAAATACAAATGGCGACGTGAAACCTTCTCCCGATTGGTTTTGCAGGTTCAAGCTTTTCTCCGTGACTCCGTGTCTCCGTGGTGAAAGAACCAAATCAGGACACTATCCTGAAATCCGCCGCTTTGCCAGCCGCCCCATTCGTCACTATAATTGAGACTCGGCACGGGTCCACGGCACTGGCCGCATCTCGGAACTCGTGATTTTCACCGAATCGTTTCACCGTACGTCAAGGAGAACTTCATGTCCGCACCCAGCCGTCGCCCGGAAATTCGCCGCCGCCGCACCCGCGCTGAAAAAATCGCCAAGCTGCGCAAGCGTCTCGCCGCCGCTTCCACCTCCACCGCCGACAAAGACCGCCTCACCGCCAAGCTCCATCGCGCCGAATTCAATTCTCCCGGCAACCCCCTGATCAAGAGCGCGTAGCGCGGCTTCCGAGCTTCCTAGCTGCCGAGGCGCACATAAGAGATACGGCAGGCCGCGTCTCTATGTGAAATTCCACCGTCACGCCACTTACGGAATGATGCGGAAAGCATGCTTGCGCCCTCTTTGGTAGACCGAGAAGTCCCGCCGATCAAGCGTAAAAATCAGGTCAATGTCGTCGCGTTCGGCCAAATAAACCAGAGCAGCGTCCGCGAGCTGCGGGCGAAGGTCTTTGTATTCTCTCATCAGCTTTGCGATTTGGGCTGCCTCTGCGCTTTGGAGGGCGAGAAACTCCAGGAGGCCTTCTGAAATGCTGTCAAGCAATTGCTGGACCGCCCCAGCGTTCCCGCGCAACAACCAAGCCGCTTCCGTAATCACTGGCCAACACGAAAACATTGGGCCGGGGAGATTGTGCAAAGTCTCAAGGCAGATCTTATGATGCTCATCGGCGCGCAACATGATGGCCACCAACGGCCCCGTGTCCACCAGCACCCGCTTCATCGGCTTTCGCCAAAGCCTTCGAAATACTTGCGATTAGTGCTCAGGTCCGATGGCCCACGGCTCACACAGCCGATCAAGCCCGTTGCCTTCGCCACCTCGTACGCTGAACTGGGAGTCGGGGCGTCTCCAAGATAGCTTTCGAGAGCTTCACGCACCAAGGCGGACTCGGAGCGGCGTTTCATGCTGGCATGTTTCTTCAAGCGCCTAACCAGAGACTCGGAAATGCGGATGGTGATGCGTTTTGAGGCCCTCATGTCAGACATTATAGCACATTTGTCTGACACCGCGGCCGCTCACCCGGAGTACACAACCTTCCCTCCAACAATGGTTGCGACTGCTTTTCCCGTTAGCTGCCATCCATCGAAGGGCGTGTTCCTCGATTTCGATTGCGACTTCGCGGCTTCGAAAATCCACTTCTTCTTCGGATCGAAAACGGTAACGTCGGCAATGGAGCCGCGCAACAGCGAGCCGCGTCCGCGCAGATCGAAACAGCGCGCCGGCCCGGCGGTAAAGATCTCCACGATGCGAACCAGCGGGATGTGTTTCTCGCGATGCAACCTGGTGATGGCCAGCGCCAGCGCGGTTTCAAGTCCGGCGATGCCAAACGCGGCGCGCTCGAATTCCATTTCCTTTTCGTGCGCCGCGTGCGGAGCGTGATCGGTGGCGATGGCGTCCGCCGTGCCGTCGGCCAGCGCCGCTAGCATCGCTTCGCGGTCCGCGGTCGAGCGCAGCGGCGGATTCATCTTGTAATTGCTGTCGTAGTCGCGCATGTCCTCGTCGGTCAGCGTGAAATGGTGCGGCGTCACTTCAAAGGTGACACGCGCCTTCGCGCGCTTGCCGCGGCGCACACTCTTCAGCGCGTCCGCCGTGGAAAGATGCGCGACGTGCAGGCGGGCGTTGGGAATCTGCATGGCGAGCTGCACGTCGCGCTCCACCATCGAGGCTTCCGCCGCCGCCGTCATGCCGCGCAACCCCAGGCGGAACGAACGCGCGCCCGCGTGCATCGAGCAATTCTCCGTCATGCGCGTGTCTTCGGCATGTTGCACCACCGGAAAATTCAGCTCTCCGCCCAGCACCAGCGCCTCGCGCATCATGCCGTCGTCGAGAATAGGCCGGCCATCGTCGCTGACCGCGACTGCCCCGGCTCTGTGCAGCGCGCGGAAATCGGAAAGCGTTGTGCCCAGGCTCCCCCGGGTCGCGGCGGCAATGGCAAACACATTGACCACAGCGCCGCGTTCGGGCTGGCGCAGCCACTCGACCCACTCCACCGAATCGACCACCGGCGCCGTGTTCGGCATGGTGCAAACCGAAGTGAACCCGCCAGCGGCGGCGGCCGCCGTTCCCGTCGCAATCGTCTCTTTGTGCGTCTGTCCCGGCTCGCGCAGGTGAACGTGCAAATCGATAAAGCCCGGCGCGACGATCAGTCCGCGGGCATCGAACTTGTCGGCTTTCTCCGCGCCGCCTTTGATCTTGTTGGGAAGCGCCACTTCGGCAACGCGGCCATCTTTCAGCAGCACGTCCATGGGCGCGTCGATGCGGGCCGCTGGGTCGATGAGGTGGCCGCCTTTGATGAGCAGAGTGCTTGTCGAGCGTGAAGTCACGTCAATCCTTATCTTCACCACAGAGCCCCAGAGAAACAAAGTCAAAAGGCAGAAGTCAAATTGCGGAAGTGCAGACCGAAAGCTGAAAAGTCACGTGATTATGCGCGCTCTGTGCGGTCAAGCGATATTGTCGGCACTTCTTCAATTTGACTTTTGACTTCTGCCTTTCTCTGTGGCTCTGTGGTGGATCGATTTTCATCGCATCTTTCCCACTGCCCGCGCCAGAATCGCCATGCGCGTGAGCACGCCGTTGTGCACTTCTTCCAGAATGCGCGAGCGCTCGCCGTCGGCCACTTCGCTGGTCAGTTCCAGGCCGCGAATGATCGGGCCGGGATGCATCACGATGGCATCTTTCTTCGCCATTTTCAATCGCGCCGGGGTCATCTGGTAGCGCGCAATATATTCGGGAAGATCGATCTTCAGCCCGGCCAGGCGCTCTTTCTGCACGCGCAGCAGCATGACCACATCGGTTCCACGCAAGGCGTCTTCAATGTGGCGGGTCACACGCACGCCGGGCGCCAGCGTCGCGGCAACCTCGGGCGCCAGTTCCGGCGGGCCGCAAAGAACGATTTTCACGCCGAACTTGCTTAACAGGTGGCACGCCGACCGCGCCACACGGCTGTGAAAAATGTCGCCAACAATCGCAACTTGCAGGCCTTTGAAAGTTTTCTTATTGCGCAGAATGGTATAGGCGTCGAGCAGCGCCTGCGAGGGATGCTCGTGCAGCCCATCTCCGGCGTTGATGACGGGTACGTCGATGTGCTGCGCCATGATGTAGGGCGCGCCGGCGTTGGGATGGCGGATGACGATGACGTCGGCGCCCACCGCGCGCACCGTGTATCCCGTGTCGAGCAGCGATTCGCCTTTCTCAATGCTCGAACCGGCGGCTTGGATGAGGACGGTGTGGGCGCCCATCGACTTCGCCGCAATTTCAAACGAGCTCCGGGTGCGCGTGGAAGCCTCGTAGAAAAGCAGCAGCACCCGCTTGCCCTTGAGCAGGGGCCGCGGCTTGTCCGGATTCATGCGCCGGGCAAACTTCAACATTTTCAGGATCTCGGCCGCTTCAAGGTGCTCGATGCCGAGCAGGGAACCGCGCGCTGCATTCATAGTTAATATGTGATTTCCAATTTGTAATTTGTAATTTAAGAGTCCGCGATGCGGATTCGAGGTTCAATTACAAATTACAAATCGCAAATTACAAATTGCCTTGCTGTTTTTCCATCAGCAGGACTTTTTCCGTGTCGTCGACCTCGCGAAGTTTGACCTCAATAATCTGATTTTCCGTGGTCTGTACGATGCGTCCAACAAACGCTGCCTCAATCGGCAATTCGCGATGGCCGCGATCGATCAATACGCACAACTGCAAGCGCCGGGGACGGCCCGAGCGGAAAAGCGCGTCCATGGCGGCGCGCGTGGTGCGGCCGGTATAGAGCACGTCGTCCACCAGCACCACCGATTTCCCCGCGATGGGGATTTCCATCTCGCTCTTCTGCACCACGGGCTTTGCGTCGAGCGTGGAAAGATCGTTCATGGAAAGATCGTCGCGATAGAGGGTGATATCGAGCGTGCCGATGGGCACCGGTTTCTTTTCGATGCGCTGGATAATTCTCGCCAGCCGCTCCGCCAGCGGAACTCCGCGGCGCCGTATGCCGACCAACGCCAGGTTGTCGGCCCCATTGTTCTTTTCAAGGATTTCATGCGCCAGCCGGATCAAGGTGCGCTCCACCTCGGATGCCGACATGAGCTGCGCTTTCTGGTGGATCTCCGCGGGAAGCCCTGGCGCGCGTGAATTCATAAACGCTGCATCATAACCTGTACGGAAAGATGAGAGCAAGGGCCACTCCCGGACCCCGCGCCGATTGCGCTCAAATCACATGCGGGGATTGCGCGGCCGCATAAACAGAGACGCCAGCGCGCCGCCTATCGAGGCGAGCGCCATGGTGAAAATCATCCCAACAAAGAAAGTGAGCGCCAGCCCCGACGGCGTAAACAGGTTGTGGATGCTGGCTTGAACGCCGGGATCGGCCACGTTGAACCCAAATTTTTGCGCGACTTTCAGGATCGTTTCGGTGTATTCCTGCTGGGCGTGAAAAACAAAAATCCGAATGGTAATCATCAGGGCGTTGATGGCGAAGGCGACGACTCCAGCCGCGCCACCAACACGCGCCCCGATCGCGGCCGGAGGCGCAAATCCATTTTCGCGGCGGTAGAAATAAACCGCCAGTGCGCCGGTCAGCGCGATGCCGAGAAATGGGATGATGCCGATGAAAACACCAAGCACGCCGGCTTTGAGCGCGGCCCGAACGGCAATTCTCCTGTCCATCGCGCTTCCAAACGTAGCGCGCCGCGCCTGCGACGGGCCCCGCCCCGCCCCTGCCGGAATTTCAGGAGAAAGTTCGTCCGGCGCGCGATTCAGTCCCGCGGCCATTTCAGCATCCGAAACCGCAACCTGCACATGGATTTGCGGAGCGCGGCATTGCGGACAAAACGGACGCCCGTCCTCGACCGCAATCCCACACTTTTGGCAAAGGTGTTCCACATCCTCGAAGCTAGCGCACAACCAGCCGCAAGAGCAAGGCATCGAGGGATCGGGTCATCGGGTCATCTACTCCCTGTCGGCACTTCAGATCGCCCGATCTCCCGATGTCTTTAGATCGTGTCGTCATTGCCCGTGTGCATCCGCACATACACCAGCGCAAAGCGAGTTCCTTTGATGCTGGGCTTGACTGCGACAACGTGCTGGTTCCCTTCGGTCCCAACCTTCAACTCCAACGAGTCTCCGCTGCCTTTGCCGTCACACGAAACGGGCTTGGATATTGTGTCCTTGCCGCTTTCCGTTTCTACGTGGCCGCCGTTCCAGGCGCTGTGGCACTGGATGGGCTTGCCATACTTCTGCAGCTCTTTGTCGTAGTAGGCGGTAATTTTCTCGGGAGCGTCGTCGGAGGTGAACTCCGCCGCCACCACTTTCAACGAGAATCCCGGAATCGACAGATTCACATTCGCGCTCTTCTCGTCGTCGCTGTTGTCTTTCGGAGCGGGCTTGGCGCCGGGATAAATCGTCAGGCCGGCGTCGCGGATATCGGCTTGCTCGCTAACGTGCAAATCGCCGATGGGAGACTTGATATCGACGTTCTTCTCTCCACCTTTGCCTTTCTCGTTCGTACTGACGCTGCAAGCCGGAAGAACGCAGAGGGCGGCAAACAACGCTCCCAGCGACAGTTTTGCGATAATGCTGCGGCGGATCGTTCTACACTCGATCGCCTTACGGTTGGCCGCTCTACGGTTGAACATGGGACGAACCTCCTGTACCTAATTGGGTTGGGCCGCGCCGCAGCTACTGCTGCATCTGCTTCAGCGTGACGTTGCCGTTGATAGTGCGAATCACAACATGATTCTGTCCGCTTCCAACGCGGCCTTTGGCATAGATGTACTTACGCGGGCTGCCATGCGAATAATCCCATTCGCCCGTTCGCGTAGTGTCCAGGCCAATGTTGGACACGATGCGGAATTCGTCGGCGTGATCCTTGGTGTAGGCTAGCTCGATTCCCACCGTCATCGGGAAGTCTTTCGGCACCACCAGCGAGATTTCCCCAGCTTTCGAAGAAAGTTCGATATCGCGCGATGAACTCGACGAGGATCCGCGAAGGCGCGCGGTGATGTCCCCCGCCATCGTAGTGGCGTCGAGCGAGCCTTCGGCCGCGCCGATGTCGATATTGCCGCCCATTGTGGCGGCGTGGAGCGGTCCGGCAGCCGCGTCGACCACGATATTGCCGCCCATGGTTTTGAGTTTGGCGAATTTGCCGGCTGAGCCAAGATGAATGTTCCCACCCATTGTTTTCAGGTCGGCTCCTTGCGGCGCCTCATCCACGTCGATATCGCCGCCCATTTTCGAAATGGATATCGCTCCGTCTGTACGGTTGGCGTTCGCATCTGTGCTGCAAGCGGGAAAGACGGCGAGGGAGACAAACAGCGTTCCCATGGACAACTTTGCAATAACGCTATGGCTTAACATGCTGAAGCCCTCCTGAGCTTGATTGGGCGAAACTTGCCTGGGCGGCGCGCTCGATCCCCTCGCCTCGCAACGCGATGCCTGGAATCGTAACCGGCAAATGCCCGCGAATCGGGATCTCCCCGAAGATCGCCTTCACCGCCGCCGTTTCCGACACGCTGGCATCGGAAAACGCGCACACATAATTTTCTATCGTGGGAAAATCCCGCGCTACATACGGATTGCCCATGGCGAGCACTATGGTGCGGCTGGCGGCGCGATCGAGCATCGCCGTGAGCAAGGCTCCCGTGGCGTCGTTCATGGCAACCGTATTCGTCAAAGCTCCTCCGGCGCCGCGCATGGCTTTGCCCGCAACCGGGGCTGCATACACCGCGGCGATTACATGCTCCGCCGCTTCCACCGCTTCCACCACCTGCGCCGTCATGCCCGCAGCCGAGCGCTCATCCACATAAATCACGCGAGCCTCCGGCACACGGTCTAGAATCTGGCGTTCCAGCATTCGTCCGGAGCCGGTGCGCAAGTCGTCGGAAAATATCACCGCGACTAGACGATTACTCGCCGCTGTTATTGTTTGATACGGAAGACCGGCCTTACGAGTTCCACGAGATTGCAACGGGATCGCCTTACCGTTGTCGCGGACCAGCGTAATCGCTTCGTCGGCCATGCGTTGCCCGGCGGCCACATTCTCCGGTTTCGCAATCTCGCTCGAAAGCCGCCCCGGGTCCGCCAGCCGTGCCTTGTTCAAGCCGAGAGAAGCCTTCGCCTCCAAAATCTTACGCACGGATTGATCGAGCCGCTCGCGCCCGATCTCGCCGCTTTCGACCGCATGCAGCACCGAGCGGTAACTGGCGTCGAGATCGGCTGGAATGATCAGCGCGTCATTGCCGGCCTGCAAAGCCTCGACCGCGGCCCGCCCGATGTCCTTCGCGTAAATGCGCGTCAACCCCGCCATATCGAGCGCGTCGGTCACGACGATCCCCTTGAACCCCATGTCTCCTTTCAGCAGCCCAGTCACAATCGGCTTGGAAGTTGTGGCCACGCGGTCGGCCTCGGCGTCGAGCGCGGGAACGGTCACATGCGCCACCATGATGGCGTCCACGCCCGCTTCGATTGCGCGCCGGAACGGCGCGAGTTCAACCGCATCCAGCCGCGCCCGGTCGCCCGTCACCTGCGCGACTCCAAGATGAGAGTCGGTCGCCGTGTCGCCGTGTCCGGGAAAATGTTTGGCCGTGACCAACATGCCGCCTTCGTGCGCGCCCCGTATATACGCCGCCACGAAATCGCCCACCTGCTTCGGATCTTCTCCAAACGAGCGTGTGTTGATGATGGGATTCGCCGGGTTCGAGTTCACGTCGGCGACGGGAAAGAAATTCCAATGCACTCCGATGGCCCGCGCTTCGCGAGCGGAGATGCGTCCAAAAGCCTCGGCATTTTCCGCCTTGCCGGCCGCCCCAAAAGCCATCGCATGAGGAAAGACGGTCGCGCCATTCAGCCGCATCGCGATGCCGCGCTCAAAATCCGCCGCCACCAGTAGCGGCAGTTCCGAAGACCGTTGCAGCCGGTTGAGCAGCTCGGCGGCATCGTACGGCTCGCTTTTGAGCAGGACGGGACCATCCACCGGGACCGTCATGACCAGCGATCCAATGTGATATTTGCGGATGTTGTCGCGCAGTTCGACAAAAATGGGATCGGCGTCGTTCAGAAATTGCGCTCTCACCCAGATCGCAAAAAGTTGCCCAACTTTCTCCTCCCGCGACATCTTACGCAACGTCGAGTCGGCCCACTTCCGCCCGGCCTTGTCGAGATGGATGGGCCCCGGCTGCAGAAAGCGGTCTTTGCTCTTGTCATTGCTCTCGGCAAAGCAAAGCGTGACGGGCAGCAGTAATGCGATGAACAGAAGAAATCGGATCATGCCACTGACAATAGCATGGCTTGTGTGGGGACGGGCGCCTCGCCCATCCAAGCCGAGCACAGCTCGGCAGCTATCTGCGCCCAGTTGAATGGCCGCCCACGAACACCCTCAAATCCGCCGTTCGACGTTTGCAATGCCTTCCGTCTGAATGTCTGGTTCGTCGCCAAACCCCGCTAGCCAATTCACGTCCGGCTCTCGCCGGAACCACGTCATCTGGCGCTTGGCATAGTTGCGATGCGCCTGCTGCGCCGCCGCGAGCGCCGACTCGCGATCAAGTTCGCCGCGCAAGAATTGCACCGCCTGCTTGTATCCCAGCGACGCGAGCGGACGCGCCTGTTCGCCATATTTCGCGAGAAGCCGCTCCGTCTCGGCAATCAACCCTCCGTCAATCCGTCCCGCGTCAAACATCTTCGCGGCACGCCGATTGATGCGGGCATAAAGCGCTTCGCGCTCCGGATTGAGTCCGAGGCGCAGAATACGAAAGCCGCGCAGCGGTTCGCGCCCCTGCTGCCAAAGTTCAGTCATATTTCGGGGTGAGGTCCGGCGAGAGGTCTGGCGCGCGGCCATGCACACCTCGATCGCCCGAATCACCTTGGGAACGTCGTTGGCGTGAATGCGGTTTGCCGCCGAACGGTCAAGCCTCCGCAGAATGCGGTGCAAGTGCTCGAAGCCGCGCTTCTTCGCGCGCACGCGCAGTTTGTCGCGCAGTTCTTCGTTGCGAAGATTGCCGTTGCGCAGATCGCCGGACCGCTGCGGACCGGAAAAGAGTCCTTCCAGCAAAGCGCGCAGATAGAGCCCGGTCCCTCCGCTGACAATGGGCAAGTGCCTGCGCCGCTCGATCTCGCGCAGGGCCAACCGCGCCAGCCGCGTATATTCTCCGGCGCTAACGTCGGCGAGCGGATCCGCGCAATCCAGCAGGTGATGCGGAACTTCCGCGCGCTCCTCCGCACTCGGCTTGGCCGTGCCGATTTCAAATTCGCGGTACATGGCCACCGAGTCGCAGTTGACAATCTCTCCGCCAAAGCGCCGCGCAAGCGTGAGCGCCAAAGCCGTCTTCCCGCTCGCCGTGGGGCCAAGCACCACGACAGCCAGCGGTTCGCGATGCGTCAAATTCAGCGCGCGCTCCAAGGAATGTACCGCCAGTAGCGGAGGATGGTCAGAATGAGCAGCAGGACCGCCATGAGCAGCAATCCGGTGGCTTCGGCGGCGTAGATGGCGTGGTGGCGCTTATGCTTGTTGTCCGAATGCTTGTTGTCGGCGGCCGGCTTTGGTGAAGCGGGGGCGTTCACGCGCATATTGTAGCCTTTTTTCAGTCGTTGGACGTTAGTCTTTAGTCGTCGGCAAACGATTCATCGCGAACGACCAACGACCAACGATCGACGACTAACGACCATCGACTTATCCGCGGTACACTCCGGGCGCGCCGTCATGCCGATCTCTCCCTCCAACCGCGATGCTACGCTCCTCCACATCCCTAATGAGCAAGGATGAGCAAGGGTGCTACAAGCTGCATTTCTCGATCCTGGCAGGCTGGACGGAACGGATACGTGAGCCCAACAATCGGCGATGCGGAATACTAACTTATAGATTGTGTGCAAATCTCATATTTTGTGACGAAAGTGCTGATTCGCAAGCGCTTCCGCCAGCCGAATCGTAACCAACTTAGAAACATAGCCTTAGGAAGGCTTAAACGCCTCATAAATAGCACTACCAACCGGTCGGTGCCGCTCAAATCCAACCTTCGTCGCTCCTATCCACAAGCTTTTCCACAGGCTAAATGTGTCCCATGGTCGTTTTTTCGCCCTAGGCCGGATATTTGGCCCTACTCGCCCGGTTCGTTGTTGCCTTCGACCATGTTCCCGAAGCGCGTCGAATTGTGCATAAACGCCAGATTGAACTTGCCGATGGGCCCGTTGCGCTGCTTGGCAATAATAATTTCCGCGCGCCCTCTCAGGTCGGGATCGTCCTGCTTATAAATCTCTTCGCGGAAGATAAACATCACCACGTCGGCGTCCTGCTCGATCGACCCCGATTCGCGCAGGTCCGAGAGCTGCGGCCGGTGGTCGCCGCCCCGGCTCTCCGGAGCGCGGCTAAGCTGCGACAACGCCAGCACCGGCACCTGCAACTCCTTGGCAATGGCTTTCAGCCCCCGCGAAATCGAAGAAACTTCCTGCGTCCGATTTTCAAAGCGCTTGCTCCCGCCCGACATAAGCTGCAAATAATCGACCACCAGCAAGTCGAGCCGCCCTTGCGACTGCTTCAGCCGCCGCGCCTTGGCCCGCATCTCGCTGATCGAAATGCCGGGCGAGTCGTCGATAAAAATCGGCGCGTTCGACAATTCCTCCATGGCGCGCACGATTTTCTTCATGTCGTCGCCCCACAGCGACCCCGTCCGCATCTTGTGCGCGTCCACAATCGCGCGCGAGCACAGCAGCCGTTGCAGCAGCGCCTCGCTCGACATTTCCAGCGAGAAGATGCCCACCACTTTCCCGTCGTCGATGGCCGCGTTCTCCGCGATGTTCGTGGCGAACGCCGTCTTCCCCATCGAAGGCCGCGCCGCCAGAATAATCAGGTCCGATTTCTGGAAGCCGCTCGTCTTCTCATCGAGATCGGTGTAGTGCGTGGCCAGCCCAGTGATCCGCTGCCCGCGTTGCAGCAGCGCGTCCACCGACCCAAACGAGTTGCGGACGATCTCCTTGATCCCCTGAAAGCCCTTGCCAATCCGCTTCTCCGAAAGTTGGAAGACGGCGGCTTCGGCGTCGTTGAGAATTTCGTCGGCGGGTTCGGACTGCTCGCTGGCCTTGGCAATCGCCGCATTGGCCACGTTGATCAGCCCGCGCAAAATGGCTTTGTCGCGGACGATTCGAACGTAATGCTCGATCGACGGCCGGTCCGGCACTCCATCCAGCAGGCCTGAGATATAGCCCACATCCCCGACCGCTTGCAGGTCCTTCTTCTGCTCCAGCTCTTCGACCAGCGTGATGATGTCGATCGGCCGCGAAGACTCGGCCAGATCCATCATCCGCGAATAAATCCGCCGGTGCGAGTCGATGGAAAAATCGTCCGGCTTCAGATGCTCGGCTGCGTCGTTGTAGGCGTGATTGTCCAGCAGCACCGCGCCCAAAATCGAGCGCTCGGCCTCAATGCTGGCCGGCAACCGCCCGATGCTGGTTTCCAGAGTCGCCACAATATTCAAATGACTAGGTGAGCACTTCGCATCCTAACCCCGTTCCCCCTGTGGACGTATGAGGAGCACCACAGTAAAACGAGTCCTAAACTGAATTTTTCCCTCTAACTGAGCTCCCGCGCATTTCCACAAAACACGTAGGGACGGACGCACTCGTCCGTCCAGCCAAGCGAAGCTCGGTTGCGGGTGCCCCACGTCTCGCGCTTTTCGAGACGTGGGATGCCGCGCAATCGCAGTATGCCACAGGGCGAATAAAAAGCAAATCTATTCCGGGCCTGCGGGGATCACTGCAGACCCTCCTCCGCGCCCGGCGCTTGTCCACTGGAGGGTTCTCAAATATACTTCCTACAAAATACCGGTCGATTGACCTATCCTATATTGCACTTATGTCGGAAACCCCTTTACCGGTACCCGAGCCCGTCGCGCCAGAGGCAACATCCGAAACTCCCACGCGACCCGCAGACTGGGTTACCCCGCCGACCGAAGGTGAGGTCATCACAAGTATGTCGACGGGCAATACTTATACTATGGGAGAGAAGATTGGTGAAGGAAATTTTGGGATGGTCTATGCCTGTGTAGACGTCTGGAATAACAACCTTGCTGCAAAAGTCATGAAACCGCTGGCACCATATGAGAGAGTAAAGGCATCAACCGAAGCTGAGCTCGGCAAGCTGGTTTATCTTCGTCACCCACACATCACCTATGTGTTTGACGCATTTGAATACCGTGAGACTTTCTACATCATCACGGAACGCTGCTATTGCCCTCTAACGGAGCTTCTGACGATGGAGGGGTTTGACGGCGCTGTGTGGATTAGACCCATTGCTCGTTGTCTGTTGCAGGCTGTCCAGTACGCTCATAACAATCAATATGCCCATCAGGACATTCATCTGGGTAACGTCTTTGCCGCGTTCGTAAAGAACGAAATGGATGCTAATGACCCTGGTGCAATTCAGTTCAAGCTCGGGGATCTTGGAGTAGCAAAGGTCTTTAGCGAAATAGACGCCACAAATACGCGGGCGCTTTGGATGCTTCCACCGGAGGTTTTGGACTCTTCGGAGTTTGGCCCGCTTGATCATAGAATAGATATCTACCATTGCGGGTTGTTGTTCCTACACTTGTTGCACGGGCGTGAATTGCGTTTCAAGGAGGAAGAAATAAGGGCGGGTGCGCCGAGAGAGTTGGCATTGCAACTGCCAGCCCCGTTCAATTTTGCGCTGGAGAAAGCTTTACGCAGGCATGTGCAATATCGCACTGCAAGTGCTATGGAACTTTGGCGAGATCTCTATTCACCGGAGTCGCCTCGACTTGAAGCGCCGTCGGATCAGCAACTGCTTCTGGATATGACTCCCGCAGAAGTAGACCTTCCGTCCAAACCCGGACAGTAGACTTTCCGGATCACTCATCTGAGCAGCCATTTGACCAAGCTCCATAATCCGACATAGTAAATTGCCGCATCGAACACTTGAAAAGCTAATCGTTTGCTGAAAACCAAAACAGCGTCGATTTCGTCGCCTATTCTTTTTAGCTGGTCTGGGCGACGGTGATGCTCTGCCCTATTCATGGGGCAGAACATAGCACTAAACCGCCTGTGGACGTATGAGGAGCCAGCAGGAAAACCGATCCGAAAGTAGATTTTTTCGAAGCGTTGAGCCGATGTAGGGACAGCTGCCCCCGGTTGTCCAGCCGAGACGTGTTTTGGGCATGGGTTATCGCTGTTATCGTTGGCTGGGTAAACCTCATTCGACGTGCAAATGATAAAGGACCGGTTTCAACCGACTACTGATAACCGATAGCTGACAGCCTCACTACGGCTTCGGCGGTTCAACCGGCGCCGCCGGCTTTTGCTCGCCCGCTTTCGGCTCGGCCTTCTGCACTTCCTTGCCTTCGTAGAGGATGCGCGATTTCGATCCGAAGCGTTTGTAGTTCGTGTACTTGATGATCTCCCGGATCTTGACTTCCTCCAGGGAAAACTTCAGCGTGTCTTCGGCGCGCGTGTAGGTGGGGAACCAGTACTGGCCGTCGATCTGTTCGCGCCAGGTGGTGAACTTGGGGAAAAGGTTCTCCTGGCCCTTCTTCTTCCGAATGTCGGGGACGGTCTTGCCATAAGTTTCCACGATCTGAAAATCGTGATTGTCGACCCAGATGCGCCCCTGGAAATAGCGTTTCTTGCCGACGATCTGCTTGGGAGCAATATCGAACACGTAGGTGTTCAGTTCATCCTGCTTTTGCTGGCCGACGTAGAGGATGTCGTACTCGCCGACTTCATCCGAGGTCAGCACAAACGGCAGCCGGTTCTCGATGTCGTCGAAGTCTTCTTCGGTCATCATGATGCGCTGCAGCGTGGGCTGCGGCGCATAAACCACGTTCTTGACCTTGTGCCCCTTGTCGTCGAAAGTCACGTCGAAAACTTGTTGGTAGTAGCCGTCTGGCGTGTCGCCGTCGAGCGTCATCACCTTGACGTCCTGGCGGAAGGTGTACTGATCGCGCGCTTCCTGGAACTCCTTCTCTTTGGCGGCGAAGCGCTTGACGATTTCCTCGACCGTGATTCCTTTGGGCTCGGTCTTGTCGAGCGGACCTTGCTGCGCACGCGCCGCCTGGGGCAACAGAATGACGCCCAACATGATGACAAGCAACGTGGAGATCAGCAGCAGGACGCTGAACCGTGCGGTCAGGGAAAGAAGCAAGCGAAACGGCAACCACGCAGGCCGGGACGAGGATCTCATAAACCTCATTCTATCGAAAACGGAGCGCCAAAAAGTTAACGGCAGCCTCCACCCCCAAGTCCGTCGTGCATTCGGCCTTTCGGCGAGGGTGGAAGACTGCCTTCTGCCTGTTTGATTCGATGCGGCCGGCGGCGAAAAGTTTGCAGAATTTACTTTTCTTTACTTCTTTATCGAGTTCTCAGTTCCCAGTTCTCAGTTCTCAGTGAGAACTGGGAACTGAGGACTTTCCAATGGCGTAAAATCTGCACTGGAGGCGCCGTGAGTTCGCTGTTGCCCATCTTCCCGCTCGAGCTGGTGCTGCTGCCGGGCGTTCCGCTGCCCCTGCACATCTTCGAGCCGCGGTATCGGGAGATGATTGCGGAATGCCTGGAACGGAAAAAGCCGTTCGGCGTGGTGCGGGCGTCTTCCGATGGCGTCGCCGACATCGGCTGCACGGCCGAGATCGTTTCCGTCACCAAAAAATACGACGATGGGCGCATGGACATCCTGACGCGTGGGGTCGAACGCTTTGAGGTGATCCAGGTCAATCAAGAGCGATCGTTCTTGCAGGCCGAGATTTCCGTGGTCCAAGATGAAGTCGAAGACGAAGACGGACCCGGCCGGCCGGTCGCGCCGATGGTGGCGCAGGCCCTGCGCTTGCACGCCGAGATCGCAAAACTGGCCGGGACAGATCCCTCCAGCCCCGGCGAGCATGGCGGCAATCTCTCCTTCCTGCTTGCAGGTTCGCTTCCGCTCGATCTCGACTTCAAGCAAAGCCTGCTCTCGACCCTGTCGGAAGCAAAACGCCTACAAGCGGTGATTGGCTATCTGGAAGCAGTCCTACCCGGTCTGCGGCGGGCGGCAAAAGCGCAGTGGAACTAATACCGTGACCGTGTGATAAGTACCGTTTCACCGCAGAGAGTAGCGCCGCCGTCCCGGCGGCTGTCCGGCGGGCGTCCTCGCCCGCCGCGCCGAGTGCGAGACGCCCCTTCGGCAAGCTCAAGGCCCTCGGGACAGCCGGCAAGATGCCGGCGCTACTCGTTTGCCACGCCGTAATCATCACACGGTCATGGCACTAGATGCGTGCATGTCGGCTGGATGGCCCGCTCATCGTGTGTTCTGCGATGAGTGGGCCGCTCGTTAGAAAAACTACTTCGTATAGCGGCGGTTGGCCTTCTTGTTCGCCTTGCGTTGTGCCTTCATGGTTTTCTTCATTGCTTTGCGCTGTTTCTTGTTTGCCTTCTTCATCAGCTTCTGCTGCTTCTTGATCGCCTTGCGGGACCGGCGCGCATTTTCCTGGGGGCTGATGCGTTGCGCTTGGACCGGTATCGATCCCGTAAAACTCAAGGCGGCCAGCAGCAGAAGAGCGGCAATTCGTTTCATAACGTCTCCGAAAGGAAGGTCCTTGCAGCGATCTTACACCGAAGCTGCACTCGGATTGGCACACGAAGGTGTTACTTCTGTAATCCGTCCTTTGGCTGTCCCTCGTCTCGCCGTTTTCGAGACGCGGAAGCGCCCGCGGCATCTCGAAGCCGGACACAAGCGGATCGGGCAAGAAGCGAAAAGCTAACGGCCAATAGCTAAGAGCCGATTTTCTTCGCCATCGCAAAATAAATTTCCACCGCTTCCACGAGCTGCGCTTTTTCGACAAACTCGTCCTCGGTGTGCGCCACGTGGATCGAGCCGGGGCCGAGCAGGAATGGCTCGCCCCAATTCGTAAGCGACGGAACATCGGTGGTGAAGGCGGCGACCATCGTGGGCAGGCCTTCGAGCGTGCGCAGCCGCACGAACGGAGTCTCGCGCGTGAAGCGGACCTCGGCGAGCTCGCCAACGGCCTCCGCGATCTCGCGGCGCAGCGCGCCGGTTGGGCCAATCAGGCGATAGAAAAGATCGGCCCTGGCATAATCGGGGACCACGTTGGGTGCGCGCCCGCCCTGAATCGAACCGACATTCTTCGTGCAAGGGCCGACCTCGGCGTCCGAGGGAAGTTTCATCGCGTGCAGCCGGTGCAGCGCCTCCACCAGCTTGTCGATGGCCGACTCGCCCAGCTCGGGATAGGCCGAGTGCGCCATCTTTCCGCGCGCCACCAGCTCCACGTGCAGCGCGCCCTTGCTGGCCAGCGCCAGCTTGTTTTCGGTGGGCTCGCCGTTGATCGTGAAGCGCGCACCCATCGGCTGCCGGTTGGCGGTCTTCGCGCCAATCGAGTCGCGCTCTTCGCCCACCAAAAAGAGCAGCCCGGCGAAAACGCCCGCCCCGCACAGCTTCTCCGCCGCCAGAATTTGCGCCGCAAGAATTCCCTTCGCGTCGCACGCGCCGCGCCCGTAAATGCGCCCGCCGTCTTCCGACGACGCGATGAACGGCGGCACCGTATCCATGTGGGTGGAGAAAAAAACCTCCGGGCGACGATGGTCCGGCCACGTCGCCAGCACATTCGCGCGCGCGCCTTCGACCGGCATTTTCCGGGCTTCGAAGCCGCGCCGCTCCAGCTCGTCGCAAAGAAAATCTCCGATTGCGGTTTCATTCGGAGTCGTGGATTCGATGTCGATCAACCTGCGGGTAAGCGCAAATAAGTCCATGCAGGAAAAGCGTAACAGCCCATTACAATTTTGTGGATAGCAATTATGAGGATTGCGCGGAAAGGGGTTTTGCGTGATGATTTAGGCCATGACCGTCGCTGAATTGCCCATCCAGATTGACCGCGAGAAGATCGCGGAATTCTGTCGCACGCACGGCATCCGCAAGTTGAGCCTGTTCGGCTCGGTTTTGCGCGACGATTTCGATCCGGCGCGCAGCGACGTGGACATAGTGGCGGAATTGCTGCCCACAGCGCGCCCCGGCTGGGATTTCTTCGGATGGCACGAAGATCTCGCGCCCATCATCGGCCGCAAGGTGGACTTGTACACACCCGACAGTTTGAGCGAGTATTTTCGCGATGAGGTCCTACGCGAGGCGATGACCGTCTATGAGCAGGCATGACCCCAAGGTGACATTGCGGCAGGTGGCCGACCATGCGCGCCGGGCGCAGGAGCTATGCGCGCAAAACACTTTGGCGGAAATGTCGGTCGATTGGCTAAAACGGTCGGCGTTCGAGCGCATCATGGAAGTCCGGGGTGAAGCAGTCAAACGGCTGCCGCCGGAACTCACGGCGCAATATCCGGCGGTGGACTGGCGCGGCATCGCCGGGATGCGTGATCGCGTGAGTCACGGTTACGACGCGATCGATTATGCACTGCTGTGGCAAGCGGTGGAAACGCGTGTGCCCGAATTGCTCGTCACGGTCGAGCAGATGCTCGAGGATTTGGATTCCGGCAAGAAGGAGTGATCGGCCCGTCGCGCAGTGGTACTGGCGACAAAGCAGAGACCTCTTGCGGGCCGATGAGCCGACCACTGTTGTACTCTGTTTCCGTGCTTCCCGAAAATTCCAGCATCCGCTCGCTCTTCCTCGCCGGGCCCGCCGGACGCCTGGAAGCTCTGGTCAACGCGGGAGCGCCCGACGCCACGCACGCAGCCGTGGTGTGCCATCCGCATCCGCTCTACGGCGGAACGCTGCATAACAAGGTCGTCTTTCATGCCATGAAAGCGCTCAACGGCTTCGGGTTCCCCGTGCTGCGCTTCAACTTCCGCGGAGTTGAATTGAGCGAAGGCGAGCACGCTGGCGGCCTCGGAGAAGTCGAAGACGTGCGCGCCGCTCTCGACTGGCTGGTACGCGAGTACACACTGCCTGTCGTCTTTGCCGGATTTTCTTTCGGCGCCGCCGTTGGATTGCGCGCCGCGTACTCCGATGACCGTGTCCGCGCACTCGTTGCTCTCGGACTGCCCGCCGTCCCCGTCGCCGACCGCACTGAAGTTCGCGATGAAGACCGTGTCTACGATTTTGAATTCCTGCGTCAGTGCGCGAAGTCGAAACTCTTCGTCAGCGGCGCGCGCGATCAATTCGGCCCCATGGGCAAACTCGAAGCGCTCGTCAACACCTTCGCCGAGCCGAAGAAACTGGTGCGCATCGAAGCGGGAGACCACTTTTTCGAAGGAAGACTCAAAGAGATGCGAGTTGCGATTGAAGATTGGGTGAGCGAGATTGTGCTCGCAAGAACCGCCCGCGCCGAAGAGCAGTCTCATCGATGATTCCGCGGGCGGTCCGGTCATCAGAGTTAAAGCCCGCATTTCTGGCGGGTTTTTTTGCGAGTTGAGACTGGGTTGCGGTACTGGAAAAACCTTTACCACGAGGGGCACAGAGCGACACAGGGAAAAGCACGGCTAAGGAATCGGGTGATCGGGCCATCTCAACGCGCCCACGCTTCCAATCACCCGATGGCCCAATGATCCGATCACCCGATGTTTTACTCAGTCGGCGGCGGCCTCGCTGGCTGGATTGCGAGGGTTAGGGGTGTTGATGGCGATGTTGGTCTTCTCGGCCTGGCGCTGACGCAGGGTGCGGTTGGAGGGCAAGCCGGCGTCGCGGATTTTGTAAAGCAGGGCGCGATAGCTGATGCCCAGCGTGCGGGCCGACTGCTTGCGGTTCCAGTGGTGCTGTTGCAGCACTTTCAGAATAACTTTGCGCTCCAGTTCGCGCACGCACTGGCGCGTGAGTTTCTTGAGAGAGATGGGGCCGTCGAGCGGGATCTCGCGGTTGAAAAAGTCGGGCTCGCGCGCCACCAGGTCGCTGGTGAGCACTTCCTCATGGCCGAGGATAACGTAGCGTTTGATCAGGTTTTCCAGTTCGCGGATGTTGCCCGGCCAATGATATTTTTGCAGCACGGCCAGCACTTCATGGGAGAGCGGGCGCGCCCGGCAGTTGAACTTGCGATTGTAGTATTCGAGGAAGTAAGCGGACAAATCTTCAATGTCCCCGCGGCGTTCGCGCAGCGGCGGCATTTGCAGGTTGACGACGTTGATGCGGTAATAAAGGTCCTGGCGGAAGCCGCCGGATTCGATCTCGGATTCCAGGTTGCGGTTGGTGGCGCAGACGACGCGCACTTCGACTTTCTTGTCTTCCTGGGCGCCGATGCGGCAGAACTGGCCATCTTGCAAAAGCTGTAAAAGCTTGGATTGCAAGGAGGGGTCGAGCTCGGAAATTTCGTCGAGAAACAGGGTGCCGCGATGGGCCAGTTCGACGCGTCCGGGCTTGGAGCCAACCGCACCGGTGAAGGCGCCTCGTTCGTACCCGAACAGTTCGCTCTCGAGCAAGGTGCCGGGAATCGCCGGGCAGTTGACCTTGACATAGGGCCCGGTCTTCCAGGGAGACAGCCCGTGGATGAGACGGGCAATGATGTCTTTTCCGGTGCCGCTTTCGCCGGTGATGAGAACGGGAACGTTGGCGGCGGCCACTTTGGCGAGCCGCGAGCGCAGGGCTTGCATGGCTTCGGAGTGCCCGAAAATGATGTTGTCGGGGGGAACCTCGCCGAGCGCTTGTTGGAAAGAACTAACCGAAAGCGTGTTCATAGCACCGAGTACCCCATGGCGGCGAGTGTTCAACCGCATGCACTAAAAGTGCAACCCAAGCGCCAAACCAGAGGGGAGAGTGGAGCGGCCCGGTAGTATTCCGGTAAGCGCTCAACTTATGAATGGCTTAGAGCGATGATAGCGTGAGAGTGATAAGCTCGGGCATGGCACGAAGGTGTTATATCGAGAGGGGCTCGGGATGGGAAAAATAGTTCACACTGCAGAACCCATTTTTCTCAAACGCTGGCCGGAACCGGCGGCTGCGCCGGTGTTGAGGAGGCGGGCAAACTTCACACCCAGAAGATGATAGTCGTCGCGGTGCGTGACCCAGACGGTTTTAGCGCGCATGATGCGCGAAGAGGCCTTCAAACCGCTGGCGGGCCCGAAGGGAGCTACCGGAATCTCCAGTGAAACCAGCGCCGGTATGGGCAATGAACGGCGGACGACAACCATGGCACCGCCCGCAGAGATGTTAATGGCAGTGGCAAACTCCAATGAATCCTTGCCGTTTCCGTCACGAGTGCGGATAAAAACCGGTATGGCAAGCTGCAACCGGGCCCACTTGCGGTCTTCTTTCTTTAATAACCTGTGAGGCACGTGTTTAATCCACCCTAAAGAGGTATTAACGCTTTTGTGAGCGGCATCTTAGGGGCCAAACTTCGGAGAGGAGCCAGACCCTCGGGAAAGCGCTCGAAAGCTGGCCTCCAGCACGGGAATTACCGAAGTAACCGCGTAGATCTTCAGCATTGTTTGTGACTGCCGGTCGGACTCAAAAAGTGCAATATTTTTCGCTTCATCCCCCTCCGTTTGGGCTGTTTCCAATTGACAGCATTGCGCACCTGACATAGGATCAATCCATCCCCTTCGTTCTGACGGTAGCAGTGTTCCTTCCCCCGATACTGACATATTTGGTTCTCGATGGCTTCGATATCCGACAAAAGCCCCGGTGTGGCTCCCAGTGGCACGATTGCGAACGATGGCCTGCCGTCAAGCGCCGCGGCTGGGGCAAACGCGCCCAGTTCGGCGGACGATGTGGCGCGCGATCTCGAGCAATTGCGCGATCATTTTCGCAAGACCACGTCCGCGCTGGCGTCCGCCGCCCACGACCTCAAGACGCCGCTGGCGATCCTGAACGGATACATTGAATTGTTCCAGAGCCAGAAACTGGGACCGCTCAACGAGCGCCAGCGCGAAGTAATGGGCGACATGTTTCTGAGCGGACAGCGATTGCAGCAGTTCATTCAAGACTTCCTGACCTTCAGCGTGCTCGAGACCGGCGAACTGCGCATGCAGTACGTGGAAGGCGACATCAACGCGTGCCTGTCGGAAGTTTGCCGGCTGTGGTCGGGCCGGTTTCAGGAGCGGGGGCTGGCGCTGTATTTCCTGGCCAACGACAAACTGACGCCGTTCGCCTTCGACGCCCCGAAGATCCAGCGCGTGATATCGAATCTGCTGGAGAACGCGTCGAAGTACACGCCGCAGGGCGGCACCGTCTGGCTGCACGCCGAGCCTCATATGTGGGAGCGCCGCGGCGCTAGCCAGGATCCACCGGTTGGAGAGCGCCGCCGCCGGTCGACCGACACGCCCAACGCCGTAAAAGTCAGTGTGGCCGATACCGGCCCGGGCATCCGGCCTGAGTATCACCTGGAAATTTTCGACGATTTTTTCCGCTTGCCCGGCAGCGAATCAGCCGAAGGCATGGGCCTGGGACTCGCCATTGCCCGCCGCCTTCTGCAAGGCATGGGCGGCAAGATCTGGGTGGAGAGCGAACCGGGCGCTGGCGCCAAGTTTTCTCTTCTCATTCCCCTAAGACCAATTCCGAGCAGTTCGCCACGAGGAACGAAATGAGCGAAGCCGCCAACATCTTGCTGGTGGATGACGAACCGGGAATGTTGCGCTATATCCGCACCCTGCTGGAAGTCGACGATCACAAAGTCCACACCGCCAGCACCGGCGAAGAAGCGGTCGAGCGCGTCCAGAAGGGACTGGAGCCCGACCTGGTGTTGCTCGACCTGCTGATGCCCGGCATCGACGGCTTGCAGACGCTGGAACAACTCCGCCATCTGAAGCCGGGATTGAAGGTCGTGATGCTCTCTTGCGTGAACGACACGCGCAAGGTGGTGCAGGCCATGCGCCTGGGCGCCATCGATTATCTGACCAAGCCCTTTCAGAAAGCGGAACTGGACGCGGTCATCGCGCAGTGCGTGGGCACGGCCAAGGGTGAGAGCTACGCCGGCGAGGTTGAGGAACTTTGCGACGACGTGTTCTTCATCGCGGCCTGCCCGGCGATGAAGAAGATCCGCAAGCAGGCGGCGCTGGTCGCGAATGTAGACATTCCGGTCCTCCTGCTCGGTGAGAGCGGTACCGGCAAGGAAGTGCTGGCCCGCCTCATCCACAAACTTTCCCCGCGTGCCCACCGCACATTTCTCAAGGTGAACTGCGCGGCAGTGCCCGCCGACCTGCTGGAAAGCGAGCTGTTCGGCTACGAAGCGGGGGCGTTCACGGGAGCCACTCATCCCAAGCCCGGCAAGTTCGAATTGTGCAACAAAGGCACGATTTTGCTCGACGAAATCGGCGAAATGCCGCCGGGCTTGCAGGCCAAGCTGTTGCATGTTCTTCAGGACCAGCAGTTTTCGCGTCTCGGAAGCCGCACCCTGGTGAAAGTCGACGTGCGTATCCTGGCCGCCACCAACATCGACATTGCCGAAGCGCTGGCCACCAAGCGCCTGCGCGAGGACCTCTATTACCGGCTGAACGCGTTCACCATGACGCTGCCGCCGCTGCGCGACCGAAAGGAAGAAATTCCGGTCCTGTTGAAGCATTTCATGTCGCGCATGTCGGAATCCTACGCGCGTTCGCCGTTGCCCATTTCGCCGCCGTTAATGGAGGCGTGCATGCGGCATTCCTGGCCGGGCAACCTGCGCGAACTGAGCAACTTCATCAAGCGCTATCTGGTTTTGGGAGACGAGACGCTGGCCGCATCCGAGTTGCAGCCCCGGCCCGATGGCGGGGCAGGAATGCACGCGGATGCAGTGGGCAGAGCGGTTGTCGCAGGCGCGGATTCCGTGGGCGGCCTGAAATCCGTGTCGCGCACTGCCAAGGATGGGGCCGAAGCCGAAGCCATCGCCCGCGCCCTCGAAGAAACGAACTGGAACCGCAAACAAGCCGCGGCGCTGCTGAAGATCAGCTACAAAGCGCTGCTTTATAAGATTCGCCAGTACGGCATTGCGCAAAGCCGCAGCACGCACCGCTTGTCCGCCGGCGCGTGAAGAAATTAAATACTGGCAACTGGGAACTGACTACTGGCAACTGTTTTTGGTGCGGATGAGAGGACTTGAACCTCCACGACCTTGCGATCACTAGGTCCTGAACCTAGCGCGTCTGCCAGTTCCGCCACATCCGCATACAAAGAAAAATCGGCAGGGCCCGTTTTTAAGGGGACTACTCTAATATCTACTGGCGGGCGTCCGGCTGTCAAACGAGCGAGCTGCCTAACGAGCGCTACGCCATGACCGGCGCGGCGCGGCATTCTTCGGCTGTGTAGAGACGGGGCTTGCCCCGTCTCCGTTGGCGCAACGCGAGACGCGGCAAGCCGCGTCTCTACAGGAAAGCAGATACCGCTAGCCGAGCTTCGCATCCATCGTAATTTTCGCGTTCAGCACTTTCGACACGGGGCAGCCCGCCTTGGCATTTTGCGCTGCCGTGTTGAATGCTTCAGCGCTTGCGCCCGGCACCTTCGCGACCACATCCAGATGCACGGCGGTGATGGTCCAGTTTCCCTCGATGTTCTCCATGGTGAGCGTGGCCACTGTGCTAATACTCTCGGGCGCGAGTTTCGCGGCCCCCAGTTGCACCGAGAGCGCCATGGAGAAGCATGCCGCATGGGCCGCCGCAATCAGCTCTTCCGGGTTCGTCCCCGGAGTGCCTTCAAACCGCGTTGTGAACGAATAGGGCGTATTCGAAAGCACGCCGCTGGTGGAGGAAACCGTTCCCTTGCCGTCCTTCAGACCGCCCTTCCAAACTGCGCTCGCTTTGCGTTGCATGGCCATCTCCTAATGTGAGGATTGAACCGAAGTCTCACGCTATTGTAAGGCTGGCAGAGAAAAGCGTGCGCACAGCCGGCAAGCTTTTCGCGGCCAACGTCGGTTTGCAATTGCCAATCGGATGGTACGGATGTCTGGCCTACTTCTCGCCTTACATCTGCTGCGCGAGGTAGTTGGCAATGCCCATTTCCTTGATGGAATGAAGCTGAGATTCCAGAAAGTCGGCGTGCCGTTCCTCGTCCTTAAGCATGCGCTCGAACAAAGCCTTGGAGCCGTCGTCGCCCGACGCGACGCAAATTTTCACGGCTTGGTTGTATTCGCGCACCGCATCCTGCTCGTCTTTGAGGTTGATCTCCATTTGCTCTTGCACCTTGCTGCCGAGTTGAGGCTTCAACCCGACATCGACCGTGGGAATGCTGTCGAGGAAAATAATGCGCTCGATGAGGCCTTCGGCGTGGCGCATCTCCTCGATGGCGCGCACCTTGGTCAGTTCGCCCAACTTTTTATAGCCCCAGCCCTGGCACATCTCGGACTGCGTCATGTACTGCACGATGGCCGTCAGCTCGGAACTGAGAGCCACATTCAACTGCTCGATTACTTTCTTATCGCCTTTCATATTTTTGCCCTCCGTGTCGTTCAATATTTTGCATTCTGGAATAAGAGCGCGACTGTGACCGGGATCACAGAAGCGCGGCTGGGCATTTTCCCAAGTTCGTCCAATCCCACCTCCCACTTCTCGAAAAGCGCGAGAAGTGGGGCACCCGCCGTGGGGCACCCACGGTTTCTTACCACACGCGGCAGGCGTCCGCGGAAACCATGGGCTGTCCGGCCTTGCAGCCGAAGGCCTCTTGAAAGGCGGCCGAGTTCTGCACCGCGCCGTTCACGCGCCAGCGTCCCGGAGAATGTGGATCGATCAGCGCGAGTTTGCGGGCCTGCTGCTCGGTCACGTTCTGGCACCAGATCTGGCCATAGGCGAGGAAGTAGCGCTGCGCAGGCGTATATCCGTCGATGAGTTTCACCGGCGTGTTGCCGATGATGTTGGTCAGCGCCATGTAGGCCAGCTTCAGGCCTCCGTTGTCGGCGGTATTTTCACCGAGCGTCAATTTGCCGTTGAGCTTGACGTCTCCCTTATCGTCCTTGACGGAGACAAAGGTCGAATACTCCTTGGCGGTGCAATCGGCGCGCTGCTCAAAGGCCTTGGCGTCGTCCGCCGTCCACCAGTCGGTGAAGTTGCCTTGCGCATCGTATTTGCGGCCCTGGTCGTCGAAGCCGTGCGTGAGTTCGTGTCCGATGACCACGCCGATGGCGCCGTAGTTGACGGCGTCGTCCATGAACTTGCCGAAAAACGGCGGCTGCAAAATTCCGGCGGGGAAGTTGATGTCGTTCATGGGAGGGCGATAGTAGGCGTTGACGGTGGGCGGAGTCATGCCCCAATCCTTGCGGTCGGTGGGCCGGTCGATCTTCTTGTATTGACGCTGCATCTCGAAGGCGCCGGCGCGCATGACATTGCCGACGAAATCGCCGGATTTGATTACGACACTGCTGTAATCGCGCCAGGCGTCGGGATAGCCGATGTTATTGACGATGGTGTTGAGCTTCTCATAGGCCTTCTGCTTGGTCGTATCCGACATCCAAGTCAACTGGTCGAGGTCGCGATGCATGGCGTCCTCGATGGCCCGCACCATTTTCAAGGTGCGCTCTTTACCTTCGGGGCCGAAGGTGCGGTCGACATAGAGCTGGCCCAGGGCCATGCCCAGGTAGTAGTCGGTGGACTTCACGCAGCGCTTCCAGCGCGGCTCGATCTCTTGCTGACCCGACATGAATTTGCCTTTGAAAAGGAAATCCTCGTCGACGAAAGCCTTGCTCAGGAACGGGGCGTAATCGTTAATTGTTCTCCAGCGCAGGTAGATCTTCCAGTCTTCGAGCGGGACGGTGTTGAGCTGGCCGCTGACCTGCTTGAAGAAATCGGGGTTGGCGACGTTGAGAGAAGTAAACTTAGGCGCGCCAGTTTCGGCGAAGTAGAGATTGAGGTCGAAATTCGGTGCGGCGGCGGCGATTTCCGCGACGGTCATTTTATGGTCGCGAGTCTTGGGATCGCGGCGAAGCGTGCGGTCCATCGCGGCTTGGGCGAGCCCAGTTTCGACGGCCAAAATAGTCTTGGCCTCGGCGGCGGCCACTTCCGATTTGTCGCCGGTCAGTTCGAACATTTTTTGCGTGTGCTCGAGATACTTCTGCCGCGTCTCCACCGATTTGGGATCGTCTTTCAAGTAGTAGTCGCGATCGGGCAGCGTGATTCCGCCTTGGTCGATATTCGCAACGGTCTGGTTGGAATCGTGCATGTCGGGTTCGGGATAGAAGTCAAACAGCGCCCGCGTGGCATTGCGGTGCATGTAGACAATCTGCCGAATGAGGTCCGCTTTGGTCTTGATGGTGTCAATGCGCGCAAGTTCCGGCGTTAGCGGAGCGGCCCCCTTTTTCTCGATCGAGCTCTCGTCCATGCAAGAGTCGTAATAGGCGCCGACTTTGGCTTCGATTGCGGTGTGCTTTCCCGGCGCCTGCGACTCGGTCAAGATGTCGCGCAAGAGATAAAGATTGTGCTCGTAAAGCTCGTCGAATCGGCCCCACCGCGACTTGTCGGCGGGGATGGGATGGTTCTTCATCCAATTTCCGCAGGAGTATTGGTAGAAATCCACGCAGGGGTCGGCGGTCTTGTCGATGGCGGTGACGTCGAAGCCGGGGATTTCTTTAGGCAGTGTGGAAGAAGACGGGCTGGATTGCGCCGCGCAGAAGACAGCGCTCAGCAGCAGGGAAAAAACACAGAGAATGCGAGTTGCCATAGTTGCCTCGATGAGGTGAATTGTGGCCGCACAACTTGCCGGCCGCTCGCGCCTTGCGAAAAGCGCGACAGCACCGATGTGTAGACAGCGGCAAGTCTTCAACCAGACACACTACTACAAAGCGCTTAGACGGGGAAACTCGTGGAAGGTAAGCGCGCGGCTTTCGCGATGAAAACGAGCGGATGGCCCCGGTATTCCGTATATAATTCCCTGTCTCTCGATCCTATTCCAAGGAGCTCCCGATGCTCACTCTGCAAAAATCTTCGAATCGGATTCTGGTTCCGATCCTGGCCATTCTGTTCGCCCTCCCCGTCTGGGCGCAGGAAAAAGTCGACCTCGAAACTATTTCACGCATTCGCTACGAGGGATTCCGCGATTCCAAGATCATGGACATGGCCACGGGCCTGTTCGACTCCATTGGCGAGCGGCTCACCGGCTCTCCCAACATGAAACGAGCCAACGAGTGGACGCGCGACCAGCTCACCGCGTTCGGGCTCGCGAACGCGCATCTGGAGCCCTGGGGGCCGTTCGGCCGCGGATGGGCCAATCAGTACATAAATGTACGGATGACGTCTCCCGACGTGGCGCCGCTTCTGGTCTACGCCAAGGCTTGGACGCCGGGCACCAACGGCGCGGTCGCCGGCAAGTGCGTGCGCGCGATCATTGAAGACAAGAAGGACTTCGACAAATACAAGGGCAAGCTCGCCGGCGCGATCGTGGTCCTTGGCCCCGACGTGGAAGCGAAGCCGATCACGGAGGCCCCCTACAAACGCCTGAGCGACGACGATCTCGCCAAACTCGGCGAGTACCAGATTCCGAGCGAACATCCGCCATACAGCTTCGCCGACATGATGAAGCGCCGGCAGTTCACCAAGGATTTAAACCAATTCTTCGAAGACGAAAAAGTCCTGGCGGTGATCGACCACGGCTACGGAACGGCGGGAGGGGGCACGGTTTTTGTGCAATCGGGCGGTTCTTACAAGACCGGCGAAACCGCCAAGGTCCCGCAGTTGACCATGGCGCTGGAGCACTGGACGCGCATCGCCCGCTTGCTGCAACAGAAAAAGGAAGTGCAACTCGAACTCAACGTGGCCAACACGTTTTACGACGACGATCCCATGCAGTACAACACCATCGCCGAAATTCCCGGCACGGATAAAGACAAAAAGGACGAAGTGGTGATGCTGGGTGCGCACCTCGACTCCTGGCACGCCGGTACTGGCGCCACCGACAATGGAGCGGGCACGGTCGTGATGATGGAGGCGGTCCGCATTTTGAAGGCGCTCGATCTGAAGCCGCGCCGCACCATTCGTATCGCCCTGTGGAGCGGGGAAGAAGAAGGCTTGCTGGGCTCGCAGAATTATGTGCAACAGCATTTCGGTTCGCGCCCGCCCATGGACGAACCGGGGATGAAGGACGCGCCGACGCTGCTGCGGCGTCAAGCCGGGCCGGTCACCGTGAAGCCGGAGCAGGCCAAGATTTCCGCCTATTTCAACGTGGACAACGGAACCGGCAAGATTCGCGGGGTCTATCTGCAAGAGAACGAAGCGGTCGCGCCCATCTTCGAAGCCTGGATGCAACCCTTCAAAGACCTCGGCATGACTACGCTCACCATGCGCAACACCGGTGGCACCGATCATCAGTCGTTCGATGCGGTGGGGATTCCGGGATTTCAGTTCATTCAAGATCCCATCGAATACGACACGCGCACGCACCACACGAACATGGACGTCTATGATCGCCTCCAGCCCGACGATCTAAAGCAAATGGCCGTCATCGTCGCCAGCTTTGTCTATGAAGCGGCCATGCGCGACCAGATGCTGCCCCGCAAACCGATCGAGAAACCGCTGCCCAAGGAAACGGAGAAAAAAGATAACTAATACCGTGACCGCGTGATGATTACGGCGTGTAAAACAGGTAGCGCCGGCATCTTGCCGGCTGTCCCGAGGGCGTCTCGCCCTCGACGCGGCGGGCGAGGACGCCCGCCGGACAGCCGCCGGGACGGTGGCGCTACACTCGGCAGTAAAGCGGTACAAATCACGCGGTCACAGTACTAGTCGATGGCGGAACTCGAATTTCGAAATCCAGCGGCCGTCTCGCGGCATATATAATCGCGCACGTGTAGCTCTTTCCGCTGGTATAAAACCTGGGCCGTGTTGTATCTCGCGTCCGGCAGCCGCAGGCGATTGGCGGCTGTGAAATTGCCAGACGCGAGAAAACGGAGACTTGTAGATGAAAAGAAAACTTCCACTTACCGCGGCGTACGTTCTGGTGATGATGCTTTTGCTCGTCGCCGGTCCCGCTGCTCAAAATAACGCTCAAAGTTCCAATGCTCGAAATTCCGCCGACCCAGCTTCATGGAAGCGCGATCTGTTGGCTTGGCGCGCGCAGCGGGCGAAGGGCTTGCAGGCCCCGGAAGGCTGGCTCTCTTTGATCGCGCTGGGATGGCTGCAAGAAGGGGACAACAGCTTCGGTTCCGCGGAAGACTGCCGCGTGCAGTTCGCGGGCAAAGCGCCGGCGCACATCGCCGTCGTGCGCTGGGACAAAGAAAAAGGAACGCTGCGCTTGCTGCCTCCCGCCGGAGGTTTCCCGAAGGACTTGCGCGTGGATGGGCAACCGGCGAAGGAGCAGACGCTGATGGCCGACGATGCCGACAAACCATCGAAGCTCACCATCGGCACGTTCAGCATTATCGCCATCCACCGCGACGACCGATTTGCGCTGCGCGTGAAGGACCTCGAAGCCCCGACGCGCACCGGTTTTCACGGATTGCGCTGGTACGCGCCAAATGCCGCGTATCGCGTGCACGCGCGCTGGATCCCGTACAACCCGCCGAAGATGCTCGATATACCGACCGCGATCGGCACCACGACGCACATGCCAGCGCCCGGAGCGGCGGAATTTACGCTCGATGGGCAAGTCGTCCGGCTCGAGCCCGTGCTGGAAGATCCGAAGGCGACCGATCTTTTCTTTATTCTGCGCGACGCCACCAGCAAAACGACGACGTATGGCGCGGGGCGCTTTCTCTCCACCGAACTGCCCGACCATGGCGTAAGCCAGCCCGGTGAAGTCTGGCTCGATTTCAACCGGCTGGTGAACCCGCCCTGCGCCTTCACCGCCTATGCAACGTGTCCGCTGCCTCCGGCGCAGAATCGCCTGAGCGTAGCGATCCCGGCCGGCGAGCAGCGGTACCACGATTGACGGGGGACAAAAATGTTTAAGCGGATTCTCATCGTAGCGTGGATTTCCCTTATTGCAGGGACGGCGCTGTTGTTTCTATTCCCGAAGACGACGGTTCGGGTGCTAAGTCCAACGATCCTCCTCATCTTCAGCGTGGTCACAATCCTCGGCTCGGTGGCCTACGGATTAATGGTCACATACCGCCGAATTGCGAATCGGAGTGGCTCAAACTAGCGCATATCGATTGGCTGAAATCGTAGATAATATCTTTTTCAGAAATATAACTTCATTTCAGTGGTCTGGGAGTTCTGCATGAGATGGGTCCTGATTGTGCTTGCCGTCGCCGGTATCGCCGCTTCTGCGCTCGCCTGGCGCGAGCATTACCGCACCGACGTTTCGCCTTGCAGCATCAATGAACGCTGGGACTGCGGCATCGTGAACCACAGCCCCTACGCCATGTTCCACGGAATTCCCGTGGCTGCGATCGGCGTCGCCGGATATTTTCTGCTGGGCGCGCTCGCCTTCGGAAAAGCCTACTCGTGGATGCTGCCGTTTGTAACGGGGGCCTTCGCCTTTGCGGTTCACTTAGCGGACATCGAATCCATGGTCCTGGGCGTATGGTGCGTCTACTGCGTCATGTCGCTGGTTGTGATTACTCTGATGACCTTGCTGACGATCGGCAAAGTCATCGTGGATTCGATGCAGCGGGCGCGATAGGCCTTATTTCTTCGCGTCTAGCTTCCACGCGATCTGCCGCATCATTCCCAGTAATACTGCGGTGTCATCGGCATTCAACTTCAGGCGCCGGACCAAGCGCCGCAATTTTTCTTCCGCAGCCACGGCGCGCGGCTTCACGAATCCGCTGGTGCGCAAGACCTCAAGCAACATCAGCGTCAGCCGCTCGACATTTCCCGACGTGGCGGCGATCTTTTCTTTTTTCACGGGAGCGGTCTTTGTTTTTGTTTTTGCCGGTGCTGTCTTCCGCCCTCGCACCAGTTCATACAGGCAGACGGCCACGGCTTGCCCCAGGTTCATCGAGCCGTGCTCTTCTCGCGTCGGAATCCGCATCAGCCAATGGCAGTGGCTCAACTCCTCATTCGACAGCCCGTATCTTTCCGAGCCGAAGAGCAATGCCACGGGCCCCGTGGTCAACTGGCGCTTGATCGCGCGCCCGCCGTCCTCCAGACGCCGCAGCGGATGCTGGAGCTCTCGAGGCCCAACCGCCGTGGTTCCCACGATCAGCCTGCAGTCCGCGACGGCCTCGGCCACGCTTTCGTATTGTTTCGCCTTCGTCAGCACCGCCGACGCGCCGACCGCCGACCGCGCTTCCTGAAACGCGACCTCGTAGGGGTTCACCACGCGCAGTCGCCGGACGCCAAAATTACTCATGGCCCGCGCCGCCGCTCCTATATTCAACGGATTCCGCGCCGCCACCAGCACTACGCGGAGATTATCGAGATCGGTCATGGTTCGAAGTACCAATTCTAACGGGAACTATTCATCGGGTGATCGGGCCATCGGGTGATCGGGTGATTGAAAACCTACGGCCCCAGCGGGTTTTCGGTGGCCCGGTGGCCCGATGGCCCGATCACCCGATGCCGCTTTGCGACTTCCGCCCTTGCCGAGCATCCAATCAACAGTGCTAGGATAGAAGTTACGCCCCAAGGGTACCGTACGGTCTGCCGTGGGAGAACTAATCGCTAACCGATAATTCTGGAGGATGAATGGCAAGCACTACTACCGTCGAAGTCACCGACGCTAATTTCGATTCCGATGTATTGAAGTCCGACAAGCCCGTGCTCATCGATTTCTGGGCCGCCTGGTGTGGCCCCTGCCGCGCCATCGCTCCCATCGTCGAAGAACTCGCCGGCGAATATCAGGGCAAGGTCACGTTTGGCAAGATGGACGTTGACCGCAACGCTGCCACGCCCATGCGCTACAAAGTCACCGGCATTCCCACACTTCTAGTCTTCAAAAACGGACAGGTCGTGGAACAGCTCGTCGGCTACCGCTCGAAAGACGACATTCAGAAGGCCCTGGACCGGCACCTGAGCTAAGTTGCCAGTTGCCAGCCACCAGTTGCCAGTCTTGGATAAAAAACTCGGGCGAGATCATTTCTCGCTCTGCTGTAGAAGGATGGCACGAACGGGAAGGGCACGAGTTTACTCGTGCCGCATTGAGTTATAACGGATAGCGGCTTTAGCCGCTGGGGGCACGAACTCTACACCATCACGCGAACCGCTATAAAATCCGTGTTTTTCATCGCAAAGAAGTTGGCGTGTTTTGCTTTTCACTGACAACCGGCAACTGCCCTTTAGTACTTCCGCAGCACGCCAATCACGCGCCCCTGGACCTCGACCGACGCTGCGGGCACGATGATCGGCTTCATGGCCGCGTTTGAAGGTTGCAGGCGAATGCTGTCTCCTTCGCGGAAGAATCGCTTCAGCGTCGCGTCCGACGAATCGAGCAGCGCCACTACAATGTCTCCGTTGTGCGCCGTCTTCGTCTTCTCGACTAGCACGTAGTCGCCGTCGAGAATCGCTTCGTCCTGCATGGATTCGCCGCGCACTTCGAGCACAAACACTTCTTTCGAGCGCACAAAATCCGCCAGCGAGATCGTCTCGTTATTCTCAACCGCTTCAATCGGACGCCCCGCCGCGATCCGCCCCACCAGCGGCAGCACCACTGCCGTATTCACCGCCATCGACTGCTTTAATTTTCCCCGCGGCGGCACGAGATCGATCGAACGGCTGCGGTTGTAGTCCCGCGTCAGCAGCCCCTTTTTCTCCAAGTTCGTAACGTGCTTGTGCACCGTGGCCAAGGAATTCAGCCCCATGGCTTCCTTGATCTCTTCAAACGAAGGGGAGTAGCCCTTCTCCGCCACAAAGCGCGAAATAAAGTCATACAGCTCGCGTTGCCGCCGAGTGATCGCCATGCCCGCAGCATAGGCGAATGGTTGGCGAATGTCAATATCCGCGGCAATTACTTGTCATACCACATTAGAAATGTCCCCGTGTTGTCCACAATAGAAATGTCCCCTGGTTTTGATTTCACGCTGCCCCGGAAAAGAGGGCGCGCGCCTTTACGGAAAAGCCTTTTCGCCAGGGATGAT